>Ga0316600_10000554_pt1 | contig 17851 bp, 20 predicted proteins | sample OWC_soil_day5_CT_FD_207652 | JGI IMG/M metagenome (GOLD analysis project Ga0316600, IMG submission 207652) | Wetland soil microbial communities from Old Woman Creek delta, Ohio, United States - OWC_soil_day5_CT | ecosystem: Environmental > Terrestrial > Soil > Wetlands | place: USA: Ohio... | reverse complement strand
TCAGCTAATTCTTTCAGTGTATCTAGAGCGCCAGGTGCATCGTTGATCAATCCGGCTACCTTTGTATCAGTATACGAATTTGCCTCGATTTTAGCATTATCAATGTTAGCTTGTAATTGCTTATCAGCTTCACTTCGTGCAATAATTTCAGCGGTAATCTGATCTTGTAAACCTTGATCTGCCTTAGTTCTAGCATCGGCCTCAGCGTTGATAGAAATTTGTAATTTACTGTCTGCATCAGTGCGCGCCGTTATTTCTGCATCAATGTTGGATTGTAATGTCGTATCACTATCTGTACGTACCGCAATCTCTTTAGTAATCTGGTCTTGTAAGTCTCTGTCTGCAACCGTTCTTGCGTTTGTTTCAACATCAATACTATCCTGCAGTTGTCTATCTGCTTCGCTCCGAACAGTAGTTTCTTTAGTAATTTGATCTTGCAAATCAACGATGCCTGGAATAACACTCGGATGAAACTTACCATTATTTGCAAGGCCAACTAGCTTACCAACATCCCCTTCCCCGTTAGAAATGATTATAAATTCTTCACCGCATTTTATTGTTCTACTCATTTAAACACAACCCCTCTGCTTTTATATTTGGAAATCAATATAACGGACCTCTTATTTCAATTGTGTGTCCGGTATATCGGCTCTCACTTATATACATTCATTCAAGATTCTTTTTTAAACAATTTTTAAAGAATTTGATAATCACTGCTTTTGGATTAGCAATGCTTTTCTCAAAAAAAGTAAAAGCAACCATCAATCGGAAACCGTTTGTAGATCATATTTTCCGGTATAATGTAAAAATGAGCCGTTCCCTTAACAAAAGGTAGACGGCTCCTGTGATAATTATTTATGAATTTGTGGTATCTTAAAACAAAATGCATGGATCGTAGAAAAGTAATGGTTAAGCCCAAACTCCTGTATATTATTACGAAAATGAATAGCCTCCGCAATATGTATATGAGTAATTTTTTCAGCATTGTCCAAATCTGCAATCGTCCGAGCTACTTTCAAGATACGATCATATCCCCGAGCACTGAGATTCATTTTGGTAAATGCCTGTTCTAGTATTCCTTGTGCTTCTTGGGTCATTTGACAGAGGCTTTTTACAGGTTTATGTCCCATTTGGGCATTACAAAATAGATTATATTTTTTCGAGAATATTGCACTTCTCTTGCCAATGCAACTCGCTCACCGATGATAGAAGAAGACTCTGTTGGTGTGATCGTGGTCATTTGATTATATTCTAGGCGTGGTACATGAACATGTATATCCATCCGATCTAGTAGTGGCCCAGATATTTTCTTGCGATATCGTTTAATATCTCCTACACTACAAGAACATTCCCTACTACTATCGCCAAAAAAACCACAAGGACATGCGTGCACATCACAACCTAGATAAGGAATGTCGGAATGTCGTGGGGACGGGGTTATCGACACTAATTTTCGATCTAGTTGAATTGTCGATAACCCCGTCCCTTTGACAGTACATTCCCAAATTTAGACATGAAATCAGATAGATCAATCTCCATCTTGGAAATAGTACCTGTATTCTTATCAATCGTTACATTATACGTCAGATCATCTAGATCTTTTAGAAAATCATCTGATAACACCATCTTTGACATACCCATTGAAGCTATATTCCTTTTTATATCTTCCTTCAAATAACTTCCCTTAGCTACAACCTCAAAAACAGTAGAATCGGCGTTATCTTCTTTTACGGTTACACTTTTAATCCCTTTGATATAATTGTCATACTCACTAAGCGGATTATAACTTCCTTTCGGTAAGGATTGTTTTATCCATTGATTATTCGTGTATGAATATACTATAATTTTATCTCCAGATTCCTCTATGTACTGTACAAGCTTGTTATTGATTTTCTTAGAATCAGCATCTATAGTGATATTCATTAGTTTTCATGCTGATTACTGTCTTTACATGTTGCATATAACGTAAATTATGCTTATGCCAAGAGGTTCTTGCTATGTTTAAAAAAGATATTTTTATTGAACGTTTAAATTTACTTATGAAAGAAACCAAAACAACTAAACAGGCTCTAGGAAATGCTATTGGTATAAGTCGTACGGCTGTCAGTCAATTTGCGAACGGCAGCAATCTACCTTCCATAGAAAAACTAGCTGCCATCGCTGACCATTTTGACATATCTATTGATTATCTCATTGGACGATCCGACGACCCCAAACGAAAATTGTCTGTTTTATCTTAGAACTAGAAAGAGGGGTTATTGTCCGTTATATCCTAACAATCATATCTATAAAAATTCAGAGCGAATTAACCTATTTTCGCACAAGACAGAATCATCATCCTCATCTTTTTTAAAGTTGTCAAAAAGGAACGTTCCCTTTGTCCGATTTAGCACTTGAAGCACGGATGCCGTGGTATAGAGCCGTTGCTGATCCTGTACCAAGCTTGTAAGAATATGACATTCCCATGGGGGAACATTAGTTTGTGGATTGGGTACTTTAAGAATTTCAGTAGAAGCCCATCCTCCATCAGTTTGTTGACTTTTTATCAGCCAGTTAGTCCCCGCTTTTATCTCCTTTTTACAAATACCGTTTAATTGTAATATACCCATTGCCATAGCCGTATAAAAGGGGTATGGCTGTGATTTACTATCATTTCCCCATCCCCCACTTTGAGTTTGCTGATCAATTACCCAGCTTATTGATTTATCAATACAAGAAAATTCACCCATCTGCCGTAAAAACTGGCAAACCAAGTTCATTCCATACAAATTTCCATTCCACCAATATGAATCCCAGCTTCCATCTGCAAGCTGATTTTTTTTTTAGATAATATGTGACTTGTTCCAGCGTTTTTTTATAGTATTCTCTGTCAATTCCGAACAAGGCCAGCCCTGCCATTGCTGATACCGATACTTCCGGTTTGCACCATCCGCTCTTGGCAAAAATACTATCTTCCTCTATTTTATAAGTAATAAATCCGCCTGTATTTGCATCCTGAAAAGAACATAAAAAATTTCCCCATCTATATAACAAATCCCGCGTTGTAGGATGGGAAAATATCGACAAGAAACGTATGACATTAGCCGTTGAGTCTGCATCTGCCAAATTCTCCTTATTGTAACCCCATCCGCCTCCTGAAAGTTCAGTATTTAAGAGCCAATTAGCCGCTTTACTACTGCATAGCATCGTATCTTTTTGTGCTTGCAGTACATAGCCGATATATCCCGTCACCCACTGATCGCTTAAACCAACTTGTGATATTAAAAAATCCTGCCAGCTTCCATCTTCGGTTTGCATTTTTTTTATAAAGTCAACGGCTTTTGCTTTGGCAGCTTCAACAGAATTCATCCATTTCAACTCTTTTCTTGTTATAAATTCATAATTTCCAAGGCAAAAAAATCGGTAAACTCTCTAGGTGTATATCTTACATCCCAATCCTGTAGCCCAGGCCGAATATAGAAAGTCAATTCAGGGCATCGTTCTTTGTCAATGCCAATTCCAACCCAATATAATCGTGATTCCGTATTTTTATCAATCCACTCCTTAAATTTATTGCTATCAATTGATGTATTGATTCTTTTTACAAGAAGCATCATATCTTCTTGTATATCACAAATTTGAGGTTTATTGACTGTTGAGATATGATACCCAATTACCTCTCGTTCTGCTGTGAATTGTTTCCGTTCACAAATCAATGTCCATTTATCAAAAGGTATGATATTCAAAAGCAAAGCTAACACTTCTGATGAAGAAAAGATCTCATTCAGACCATCCAACACAAAATTGTAATCCTTTTTTTCAACCTTTGTATAATACTTTACAACATATTTCGAAGAATCTACAAATTGATATCCAAAGGCCTGATTGCCATCATTAAAATAGATTCGCTTTCCTTTGCTATCATAATCAAACCCGACCAGCATCCGTATTCGCTGGGAATGCTTTTTCCTAATAATATCTAGCAACTGTTTTGGAGCATCAATAATATCCAAAAGCTGACTAACCATATCCATAGAAACAATCGGCGTGCCGATAATCGGGATGGCATATCTGTCATAGATCACTTGTCCATGACTTATTTTTACTGACATTTCTACATCTAAAATCCCATTGGTATTCCATAAATCATAAAGTTCACTGATTGCAGAATATACCTGCAGCAAACCTTCCTTATCAGTAGTATCTGCATTTTTTAGTATGAAAGCCTTTGCATCCAAGTTCGCTTTTATTTCACTCATCGCCAAAATACCTCGCTTATTATTTTAAATCTCGCGAATCGGAGTTTTCTGCTGCAATGGGCACTCTGGTTGGGCCTCGTAGATTGTCCCATAAGAAGAAATAGCATCCCGAAAACAATAACCTTTTTCCTGGTGACACTTATCAAAATCATGACAAGCAAAACATACCGTTCCTGTAAACTTGCTTCTGTTGGGATATATAAAATCCGTAAGCTGTTTGCCGTTCCATACACCCATGACCCCTTCTTTGAAGACATTACCAATAACAAATTGGCTACTGTGCGGAACTTGCTCGCATAGCGTAACTTCACCATTAGGCTGTATATACAAATGCGATCTGCCGCCCGAACACCGAGCCCGGCCATTCCATTCATCCCAGCTCATGTTGCGCGCCCCTTCCATGCTCGTAACCTGCTGTATGGTTATATCTAGCTCAGGAAATTCATGGTGTAAAGAGTCTGCCGTTTCCTTTAGCCGCACTTTTTGCTCATAGGATAAGAAAAGCGCATCCTCATGCCGAAATCGGCTTCTACTATACTGTGCAAAATGGAACTCTCTTACTCCCATCTTTGAAAAATACCGTACTAATCCTTCTGTAGCATCCGCATTTTGCCCTGTGAGCACACATTTGATCCGGGGAATAATTCCAGCACCTATCAAATTTTGAACACTGCCACTAGCTTTTTTAAAATGCTCTTGCTGTTTTACAAGCCTAGAAGCAATCGCATCATCTGTACTATCTACACTAATTTGAACAGGACGTATCAAATGAGAAGGAATATTCCGTATACCAATTCCCATTCCTGCCAGTCGTAACGCTTCTTCTTGAGAAATATATTTTTTAGTTGAAATGAAAAACGTAAACTTCCTAAGCACCATTTCCTGTAAAATATCATATGCATCACTTCTAGAATATCGCTTCCCCCGATATCCACCAAAGCGATTTCATTTTTAGCAAGCTCATCGAATATCTGAATCCATTGCTGAATATTCATTTCTTCGCAGTGATTGCGTTCTGCAAAACAATACAGGCAGTCACAGACACATCGATTAGTAAAAGCAATCCGAACAGAAAGAGGGCGTTCAAGCCTCCAACTTGGGTAATGATAATTAGCGAAATTAGGAACAAAATAATGAAAAGGCTGCTGCAGTGATGCACTGACTTTGCCATCAGTAGATAGGAAGTCATCAATCGACATTAAACTGTCAAACATTTTATCTATACGCTCAGACCATTCAGTACAGCTAACAGACTTGATATTGTAAATAGAAAATATACTTTCTTTAATTTCCCGAAAAGTATTTGTCCCATCAAACAATGGAATAACCGTAGCAATCACGGGTGAAAGAACTGCATAAGTATCACTTTCCATTGTACTTTTATATGCCACGATATTTCGTTTGTCATTTCGTATTTGCCATAACTCACTTATTCTTGGCTTATCCTCTAAAGTATATTCCATATGAATTCCGTCCTCCGTTTTTTACATATTTTTTATAATTTATTTTAGAATAGAACTACCATCTCATACCATTTTCACAACTTGTGCAGGATGCATCCATCTTACTTTGCATCTTTTCCCATGAGTTTTTCAATGCCGTTTCAAGCACACTAGTTCCCGCTTCTACTCCTGCTTTTTGCAATTCCGCTTTCATTGCAATTGCAAAAGAACCCAACTTATCTTGCTCTTTTTGATCCATTGTAAAACCACTCCCACTTCCAATATTATCGAAAAAGATACTATTATTGTTCTCCTACCATCTCATTCCATTTGCACATAGAATTCATTGATAAATTCCAATACGAATAGACAAATTACACATTAACATTGGAATTTGTCAATAAATTTATAGATACTTGTCAAAAATACTAGAATATTTAAAATTCAAAGAAAAATAAAACAACGGTAGATTGGAATAATATACAATGAGTATGAAAATAACTTATCATATGAGAATGAATGTCCACGTATTCCCACATTCATCCCTTAATCCATCATCAAAATGTAACAGCGATACTGTATACTCATCAACTCCATACATAAATTATTACCTCCATTATTTTATTTAAAAACCAGCATAGCCAAGGATCTCTTATTCTAATTGTGTGTATCCCGTATATCGGCTTTCACTAACATACATTCCGTAATAATCATAAATTAAACTACTGACTGTAAATTTAGTTCCTCATTCTTTATCCGTACACATAAGCTAAGTTTTAATTAGGTACAAAAACAAAAAAATCACCGTCTCACTCAATTATGAGTAAGACGGTAATTCATATTTTTACTATTAATACTTAATACAAGCTAGTAAAGCTATGTTTCGGGGACGAGTTTCTGATCCACCCACAGAGGTTGTAGGTGGCGCTTCATCTCCATAATCATAGCCACCTGTTGTATAAGCCGTCTCATAAGTACCAGATAGACCATTATAGGTTGCACAAAGATGATTATGGCTTTTCAACTCATCAATCTGCAAACTCCCTAATTCTCTACCGCTATCAACCCCACGTCCATCATCAAAACCACGTACAAACTCACCACGTAAATCAGGTAAATTGAACGTTGTACTACCATCACCTTCGCCATACAAAGTTTCTATTGCGGCAAAAAGGTCCGCATAATCAGTTCGTGAAACTGCCGAACCATCAGCTTTTAACCAACCTTTCGGTGCTGTTTGCCGTGCGAAATACTGAATGATTCCAGCAATATTCAGTTCGTCAATCTGTTCCTGCAAATCTTGGTCGACATTAGCGCGTGTATTTGATTCAGTTTCATCAGCACTAGTTCGTGCAGTAATTTCAGCAGTAATCTGCTCTTGTAGATCCTGATCTAACTTAGTTCTAGCATCAACCTCGGTATTGATAGAGATTTGTAATTTACTATCTGCATCAGTACGTGTTGCTATTTCTGCATCAAGATTGGACTGCAATGTCGTATCACTATCGGTACGTGACACAGCCTCTTCGGTAAGCTGCTCTTGCAAATCTTTATCGGCAACAGCTCTACTATTAGCCTCAGCATCAATGCTAGCTTGTAGAGTATTATTAGCATTTGTCCTATCCGCAACTTCTTTAGAAATTTGATCTTGTAAATTCTGGTCTGCAGCAGCTCTAGCATTAGCTTCCACTTCAATATTGCCTTGCAACTTAGCATCAGCATTTGTTCGCGCTAATACTTCCACATCAAGATTCGCTTGTAGCTGTTCGTCTGCTTCTGTTCGTGCAGCAACTTCTTTGGTTATTTGATTTTGCAAATCATCAATTACAGGAATAACGCTTGGATCAAACTTCCCATCATTCCCCAGTCCGACCAGTTTTCCAATATCCTTTTTTCCTTCGGATATAACAACAACCTCTTCAGTACAATTAACCTTTTTGCTCATTCAAACAACAACCTCCAACAATTTATTTTAAAAATCGATATAGCCAAGGACCTCTTATTCTAATTGTGTGTATCCTGTATATCGGCTTTCACTAATACACATTCCGTAGTGACTAAAAATTAAACTACCAAATGTGAATTTATTTCTCATTCTTTGTCCGTACATATAAGTTGAATTTGGAATAGGTATAAAATAAAAAAGCCGTCTCACTAATACGGCTAAACCTGGAATGTCGTGGGGACGGGGTTATCGACACTAATTTTCGATATAGTTGAATTGTCGATAACCCCGTCCCTTTGACAGTATTCCATGAATTTAGAACCATTCTCCAAAAGACTAATTGAAGATAATAAGGGCAACAAATGTTTCATCCGAAAGATATCCTACCAGTTTAGTATTAACGCTCTGCACTAGCTCCAAAGTTAGTTTCTTACCAAGGGCCTCATCTAGGCTAAACCTTACCGCTGCGGAATTAAGTGCTGTAGCTATGCCATGACCAGAAATATCCGAGATATACCCCCGCAAGATGACTTCAGAGCCTCTTCCACGGTATATCCCCTTAGCCGTTGAACGGAAGGACTTATATACGTAAGCCTTCCCGATAAATCCATTGTCCAGATTACGTCAGTAACATTTTCATTTCCCAGATTATATCCAGTTGATATGACTCCAACTATTTCACCTTGCTTATTTTTCACAGGAATGCCTATTATGATAGCAAATTTCATTTCACTATTTGACTCTATCCCTCCAGCTTCCTCTCCTAAAAGCGCCCTTCGGATATTTGACTGATTTGTCAAATCATCACCGTTTTTAGCAAGAGCATGTGTCCGAGCAATGACGATTCCCTTACCATCTGTTACCGTAGCAAAATCCAGTTTAGCCTTCTTCACTTTCGGCTGAAGAAGGCCTAGAATTTGCACCGTATCCTTCGACTCAATGGCACTAGCCAACATTGGATTGTCTTCCAATATCGAACCATGCTCCAAAGCATCTTGTTTAACCATTTCAATCATACTAGCAAGGCCTTCTAGCCCTTGCAATGCTCGATCCTCATTCATCTTTTACATTGTATCCGAAAATAAATATAAAGTCGGCCCCATAGTGGCACCGACAATAAAAAAAATGACTAACATATAATATAACATCAGTTTATTTGCTAAGTTCAAAGAAACCCTACGCTTAAACCATTTAATCCACTTATTCACTAAAAGTTGCACCTCATCATGTACCTCTTTTTTATAAAAAAAGCAAGTCTATAGTTATCTTAACAGTGTTTATTCTATTTGTTCAGTTAGAATTTCGGATTCTTCTATCCACAATCATATTTTCTTTATTTCGAAAATGATCTACAATATTTGAAGTCATAAAATTTCGCTCTATTAATTAGCATAAAATTCGACAACCATCGACTTTTCCCTTTAAGGTATACATCAGAAAAGCATACCAAGTTTCTCATTTTAAACTTGGTACGCTTTTCGCATTTACAGTAATACGGCAGAGCGTGTGAAAAGTAACCAATTATAATACCAAATATGATTAAATGTGGATAAAATTCAGGACAAGGAAGTGGATTTATGAGCTATATTAAGGGCGAAGAAAGACCCCAGACATACTATAATAATAAACTGAATCAGTATTCAAAAAAATGAATACTGATTCAGTTTATTATTATAATTTCTAGCTATGATCCACTTTAAGCCCCTAAAGATGTTTTTACCATAGAATCGTTATCTGCTCTAATTTTATTTCCTATTATGACAAAAGGAGCATAACACATAATATCTACCAGCAAATATACCACTTGTAATAAACCACCGCTTAAGGAACCTGTCCCTATCATTCCGCCGAAAAATAGTGGCATTGTCCAGGGAACAACAAATTTAAATACCGGTACTAAATGTACAGTAATGGCAAACCATCCTATAAAAGTATTAATAATGGGTACCAAGACATACGGTATAAGGAAAAGTGGATTCAATACTATTGGAATCCCAAATGCCAGTGGCTCTTGAATATTAAAAATCATTGATGGAAGCCCAACTTTTACTACAGCTTTCCAGTCATCTCTCTTGGAGAAAAGCAATATTGCTATAGCGAGTCCCATAACATGCATTAACCCTGCTTCGAAAAATCCGTTAGAGAAAATATAGGACGCGGATCCTTCTTGATTAGCCAATTGAGCAGGAAAGTAAACTGAATTTTGTATTACAGCAGTAACATTGTGACCATGAATACCAAACCACCAGAAAAACCAAATTATGAACTGATACAGTACAGCAAATCCAATGCCTTGTGAAAAGCCTAATAATGGAGCCTGTATAATTGCATAAAGCAAGTCGTTGAATGCTGGCTGCTCTAGCCAGTGTAACACGGAAGCAACCAATGCTACAAATAATAAGGTGATCGTAATAGGTATCAATGCCTGAAATGACCTAGTAACAGACTCAGGAACACTTTCTGGCATTGTTATTAGAAGCTTTTTATTATGTGTTAGCTTGGAAAAAATCCACACTACAACTGTTGTGATTATTAATGCGCTCATCACTGCCGATGTGCCAAAGGAAGCAATTTTTATTGCACCATTTACTATAATAGTTTCCGTCCCTTTGGGATCAATCAATTGTTTAAAAGACTGAGGAACCAAAATAATGAATGATACGAATGCTAACATTGCGGAAATCAGCTTATCAGACTTCCATATATCTCCAAGTCGATATCCAAAAGAAATGGTAAGCAATAAAGAAAATATTCCAAAAGAAGCTGTTACGACTAGATTACCTACATATTGAATGTTTGTAATTGTAGAAACAAATTCAGAATTTTTATAAGCATCTCCTGACAATCCTGTGAATAGGCGGCCTAAATTCATACCATCAGGTCCCATCACTGTACCAAAGGGATCTAGAATAACCCAGTTTAAAACTCCAAAAAATGATCCAACAAGGACAAACGCCAAAATAATTGAAAAAGCATCTCTCATCGCTAACAGATATCGATTGCTGGATATTTTTGCGGCAATAGGAAGCAATATAACTTCCAATTTCTCAGTTATACTTTGTGCTGACATGTCATTCCCCCCTCTAATTCTTGATACAGACTTTTACACGTTTTTCTCGTTTTATTACCCCCTTCTTATTTACTCAATATTTCAATAAGACATCTCTTGCTGAGTTGCAGAATTCACACAATTAGAGACTCTAGGGACTACTTATACTTCTTTTCGATTTTTTCTGCCTGGAATTGCCTAGTATCATGCAAATCTTTAAACCAAAATCCCGATTTTTTCATCTTCCTTGCCATGTTATCGGAGAGATCTAATTCCACAAGACCATATCTATTTTTCAATGAATTTATAGGAGAAATATTATCGATGAAGTTCCATACTAAGTATCCTAGACAATTGCAGCCCTCTTCCATACTCTTCAACAGATACGCTAAATGCTCAGTCATAAATTCAATACGATAATCATCCTGAATTGTGCCTGTGGAATCCTTATGTTGCTCTTCGTTTTCTACACCCATGCCATTCTCCATTACCATCCATGGAATGTTACCATATTCATTTTTTATGCGCATAGCAATATCATAAAGCCCCCTCGGATATATTTCCCACCCCCTCCAAGGATTCACTTTCTTGCCTGGCATATTGTACTCTTCAAAATACTTGTTAGGGTGAAAGGGTGTACTATCCTGCCAACTATATTTTTGCGCCATAACTCTTAGCGGTTGATAGTAATTCATGCCAAGAATATCTATTATATTTTCTTTGATAATTTGTAATTCCTCATCAGTATAATCAAACATACAATTTTCTTTTTTCAGTATTTCCACTAGCTCTTCGGGAAACGCTCCCTTAACGCAAGGATCCATGAAACTTCTCCAATAAAACAAATCTGCAATTTCCTGGGCCTTTACATCCTGAGGATTGCTTTCCGAACGTGGATAAACGAGGGAAGGATTCAAAATAATCCCGATGGTTCCCTCCATCTTCATTTCCTTAAATAACTTCACAGTTTTCGCATTACATAGAACCTTTCCATAGATCCATTGCATGGCGAGTTTAGTATTATTTACATATGGATACCAGAATCCATCCATAAAACACAGCTGAGGTATTACGACTGGTTCATTAAAAGTCCACCAGTATTTAACTTTTCCTCTATACCTTGCAAATACTTGCTCTGCATATTTCACAAACAAATCAATTACTTTTGTCGATGCATATCCCCCATATTTTTCGTACAGTTCCACCGGCATCTCCCAATGTTCAAGACAAATCATAGGTTCTACACCCTTACGTATCATCTCATCTATGACTTGATCATAAAATCTTGCCCCTTCTTCATTCACTGTGCCTTCTTCATAATCATCAATAAATCTTGTCCAATCAATTGAGGTTCTTACTGTATCCATCCCTGTTTCCACCATTAATGCGATATCACTTGCCCATCTATGATAAAAATCAGTAGCCACTGTTGGTCCAGTGCCATTATGCCATCTTTCTGGTACTGCCTTGTACATCATATCTACAAAGTGATCACTATTTTCTTTTTTTCCAGCCCACCCTTCTGTCTGCCAAGCAGAAGTAGAAGCACCCATTTTAAAATTTTGCGGCAATTTATAACATTGCATAATAATTCCTCCTACTATCTTCAATAATAATTACTTCAACAAAAACCATTTGGAATTTCGCTTTCCATCTTACTAGATATTACTGATCTTTTATCACACATGTATGGCTTATCATATCCTGTATACTCTTCCCCGTGGGACTAACTAATGTTACTCCAGTACATCCTACCAAAATAAATAGCATTATATCAGCATACGTATTTGTAGAAATAAGAGGAATCATTTGATTACATAAATAAGCTATTATTCCATAAGGATTCAGAATTAATATTTTTATAGCTCCACGTAAAACCAAAAGATAGATCTTATCCTTTCCATATAAAATACGCAGATTGAAAATTCTTTTTGATAAGGACTGTCCATTGTTCAAGATAGTTACTACAATTTCGTATACCGTTAAAGATCCTAAATACACAATGATAAAAGCTCTTGAAGTAATGATAGAATCAATCTGTTCTTTGTAGTACATTACATTCCCGGATACTGTCGGTATTCCATTAGTAAACAAAAACAGTACAAATGTAATCAGAATATATAGTAGATACCATAGTAATAAATCAACGAATAATGCCATGCATCGTTTTAACTTTATGAAATTGTCTGCTTGACTATTAACTACACACATTTCATCTCACAGTACAATTTCTCATACATTTCCATCATCATTTTTACCATATCTCTAAATGTTACAGCTGTCATAAAGTGATCTTGAGCGTGAATTAACAGTATGCTTTTTTCTATATTTTCACCATCTATCTCTGCTTGCATCAATCTGGTTTGGATTTCATGAGCGAGTCCAATAACATCACCAGCTTCTTTCAGTTTACTTTTTGCGCCTTCTTTATCGTACTGATCCATTAGCAATCTAAAAGCTTCTGTTGCTAAAGCCTTCCCTTCTCCACTGTTAACAATAAGTGCCATACAGTCCTGCAATAATTGTTCATCCATAGTTTATTCTTGCTCCCTTCGTTGTAACACATTATGATAAGCTACCCAGTTACTTTTTTAATAACTCTAGGGCACGTTCCAAAACATTTTTGCCATTGATTAACCCATAATCAGACATACTAATCATTTCAACTGGACAACCTTCATTAACGATGAGTTTTATTTCTGAAAGCATGTGGCGTATTTGTGGACCAACCAGCACAACATCAGCTTGATCTTTGACTTGGTCGAGTACCTCAACAGAAAATGCCTCTACATGTACATCAATTCCCTTTTCCAGCGCTGCTTGCCTCATTCTTTTTACCAATACAGATGTAGACATGCCGGCATTACAAATTAAATAAATATTCATTTTACTCCTCCCAGCATTTACTAATATAACTTTATTCATTTTTGTATTAAGTTATGAATTTTTTTTCTTTATTTAAATTAAAAGTCCTGCTTTTTTCAGAATAATAATAATTTGATTTTTCTGATTTTTTCAGTTGTCATTCTTACAGGTTATAGATTATGAAAAATCCCCTTTTTTATCGATATACCAAGAATAACGAAACCATTGTTCGCCCTTGCTATACTCATAAAATAGGGGACATACTTATCTAGGAAAAGTCGTATACATTATATGAAAGTATCAATTATTTTATCTATAAACTCATCAGCCTTACCGAATGGGCTTTCCGACATAAATGTCTCGAAATATTTGCCGTAATCATTACGAGGAACTAAATAGGATACATAATCATTAGTATAACAACTGATTATTGTACATTTTTTATTACTCCTCTCCTTAATTCGACTCCCCAGCTCAGCTGTAAGTTCTCCAGGAATAGTAACGATTCTAATATCTCCTAGCGTATAAATATAACTATTTAAAGTATATGTAATATTTTTTTTATTCTTTCGCTTATAGAGTATGTTTAGTAGCTGATTTGTTGAACAATACTGTTTTCCATCTTCCGCATTTTCTAGTGCATACTCCATTTTTTCAATCGCATTACTAAGAAAACTATCCATTTGAGGAATATACTTCACTGGGATGTTAACGTGTTTCACACTTAGATGGTCTACACTAAGTAATTCTCTAGTATTAATTTTAAGTATCTCCTTAGCAATACCATACCCTACTCTAATAACCTCTTTATAACCTTGCCCTTGTCGATAAAACCTAGTACTGATATCACCGCAGTCACCGTTAATTATCAAAGGACATACTTTCCATTCTTTCTCCAAACCACTTCTGATTGTACCGATTACATCAGCACTATAGTATAAATTATCACTTCCTAAAATAGTTGGGTGACAGGCTAGATTTACAATGCAGTCCTTTATAGTACCATCGGATTTCCTAAACTCCAGAACCGAGACATCCTTATCAGCTATACCATTATATACGTTTCTATTTCCATAGTATCCATCAATAATGCCCTTAGCAAGGTAGACACTGACTTCTTCCAGTTCTTTTAAACAATATTCTACGCTTTTTGCTATACGATCCGTCAGCAATTTCTCATATTCCCGATCGTATTCAATTCCTTCAACTACTATTGGAAACATCGCCGGTCCAGAATGAGTATGAACAGCACTGATGATAATCCGACATGGGTTCATTTTAAACTTCTCATATAGTATTTTTTTTAAAGTTATTACATATCTCTTCGATACAGCAATTACGTCCAATACAACAAACAATAAGAAGCTACCATTCATGGATATTAAAAGCGTTTTTCCTTGCAAATCATCGTATTTACCTTGACTACGTTCAACTCTTCCGAAGTACCCTTCCATATAGGTAGGATATTCTGGTGTTATCATATATTGACAACTGGCAATTTGCAGCATAATACACACTTGACCTCCATTACCTATGAATTTACCTCAGCTGAAAGAACCATATCCACAGCACCTTTAATGTTAGCTTCCTCATCCCGATTGGAAAAATATATTTTACCCGTGGTAAAACAATAGTCTAGCAAAAACTCTCTGGTCACATTTTCGACTCGATCTTTAATAAGGCTTTTCACTCGCATTAATCCACCCGCAATTACCACCGTCTCAGGGTTGAAAATATTGATGAGATTAGCTACACCCATACCTAAATTGAACGCTACTTGATCCAACGCTTCTAAGCATACTTGATCTCCTTCGATTGCCGCTTGATAAATCAGATCATGTGCATTACTTTCAGTTCCTTTCTCAACTATTGTCAAGCAAGCTACCCCTTCCTTGGCAACAATTTTTTCCAACTCTGTCACAAAAGATTTTCTTCCTCCAACAATAGCTTCTTTCACATAATTCATCAACGCTATTTCAGAGGATAACACATCTAAACAACCACGACGGCCACAACTGCATCTTGGCCCATTAATATCCAATGTCATGTGTCCGATTTCTCCTGCCGTTTCATTATCTCCTTTATATAATTGGCCATTAATAATAATACCGGCCCCAATACCTTGCCCAACTTTTAATAGCACCATATTTTTCGACTGAACTCCAAGCGTATAATAGTACATCCCCATAGTTAATATTCTTACATCATTTTCCACTAATGCTGGAATACCAAATCGTTCTTCCACAATGAATTTTAATGGCACATTCCTCCATCCAATATTAGGAGCATAAATAGAAATACCCTCTTTTGTTTTGACCGGACCGCGTACGATAATGGCAATGGCCGGCACGGGTGATGTTGTAAGCTTAAGAGCATCAGTAATAGCTTGTAAGACATATACCAAAACTTCTTCTTGATTTTTTTTAAACCAATAATCTCTTTTAGGCACTATCATATTGCCAGCTGCATCTGCAATATGACAGCAAACAGTGTGCGTACGAATATTAATGATAATAATATTCGCAGCAGCAGGATTAACTCTAAGTAACACTGGTCTACGCCCGCCACTGGACTCGCCTACCATATGTTCCAAAATAATATTGTCTTCTAACAATTTCCCAGTTATATTGGTTAGCGTTGACGGAATTTGTCCGGTAATTTTTGCAATATCCGTTCTGGAAATAGGCCCCATCCTTCTAATTGTCTTTAAAATTATTGATTCGTTCATGCCCGTCCTCCCCTACACACTTAGTACTCTCTCGGAAATCCGAGACTATATATTGACCAAGGCTTTCTGCCTTGGTCAATTTGATTCCATGTTGATAAGGTTCTAGGAAGCACGTTATGCCCTAGATTTTCTCTAATACTTTCCCCATTTCGTAGGGTGTAGTTACACTATGATACTAATATTTCTTAAAAGCATCTTCATTATGAATTTTGGTTTTGCGAAGTTGGAGATTCTTGACAATCTTACTCAGAATATCCTTGTGGTCGGTATCCATCTCATTTAACAATTCCTGAAAGGAATTGTTATCACTAACCGTCATCATCAGCTCGATTTGCCGATCATATTGACTAGCCTTGGCTGGTTCGGGCTGAGGATACAAATATTTATAGGTAGCTAAGGCAACCACTAATTTACCAGTTGAAGCAGAGGGAAAGCGTTACCGAACAGACCGTTAGAAATTGGTTGCGCGCAAGTGAAGAACGTAAGATCCCAGAAAGAGTAAGAACAATACTATCTTCCTTTTCTATTCCTACTATTAGGTAAGCCCACTAGGAAATCCTAGATAGTAACTGAAATTGGTATCCAAATGCTTCAATTTCATCACGAGTGAGAATGATACCCTCTGGGGGCCGGCTGTTGAGCTTGAATATCAGTGCCTGCTGTCCCGCTTCTTGATGAAAGTTAATTCGATTTAGAGTAACTTCTGTTTCCAAAAGGTCACTGATCACTTCTGCTGTTGCTTTGTGTCCCACTGCCGAAATAATTTTTGGTGCTTGCTGAATCAATTTCTTAGATTCTTCTAAGCTGATTGTTCGACAGGAATATTCTCCATCTGCTGTAATGATAGCGCCATTCAGGATGGCGATGGGTTGCTTATTTTCCATTTGCGATTTCTCCTTTGCAATTTAAGTTTCAGTATGACAAATTCTCAATATATGATTCTATTTGCTTGTAAGCTTTAATTGACGATTGTTCATGATAATTTGGCGAAAATGGGTTAGTAAATCCATGCTCACCAGGTAATTTCTCTACTTGTATATTCTTAAAGTTATTTAACCGTGAAATCAATTCGTCGACATCAAAAGATTTTTCTTCACTAGGAAAAAACAATAAGACCGGGCATTTAGGCTTAATCTCAACATAGTCCCGTATTCTTGAACCATAAAATCCGATACTTACATCGCACAAACCAGTTTGACTACACAACCAAGCAAGTGTCGCCCCTACACTATAACCCAACACATAAACTTTTTTATATGTAAGTCGTGCATTACGGAGAACCTCTTTTACCTGCTTAAACGCACTTTCAAAACCAACACGATTCATAAAATAATTATAAGCCATCGTTTCTTGGTTATAACTAAAGGGCTCTTTGCCATGAATCAAATTAGGAGCAATCATATCAATCTCATACTTTGAAAATCTTTCGCATACATCCATGATATGTTCGTTAAGTCCATAAATTTCATGTAGAATGACAATCACTGTATCAGAATGATGAATATAGGTTAACATCAATATCTCCGTCCCATTGCTTATCATATGTCTTTTGGTTTTCTTTTCGAAAACATTCTTACTTTCTAT
>Ga0316600_10000551_pt1 | contig 17906 bp, 11 predicted proteins | sample OWC_soil_day5_CT_FD_207652 | JGI IMG/M metagenome (GOLD analysis project Ga0316600, IMG submission 207652) | Wetland soil microbial communities from Old Woman Creek delta, Ohio, United States - OWC_soil_day5_CT | ecosystem: Environmental > Terrestrial > Soil > Wetlands | place: USA: Ohio... | reverse complement strand
GGATTTGTATTGCTTTCTTTATTTTTGTAGCAATCATCATGTTCTTCAAGGAAGATACACGCATCGCTCTTTATATTGCTCCGATCTGGTTTGCAGGCGTTATTGCTTCTTATTATATGAATGGTCTAAATGATCAAGATCATAAAGAATTGGACTTAATGAAGAAATAAAAATATATTAAAATTAAGAATGGATATTCATCGCAATTTTAATTTTTGCTTTGAATATCCATTCTTTCATTCTAAATTTAGAATGAAACGTAATGTCTCTATTAACTTAGTACACCAAATTCTCTACATTTAAAAGAAATTTTTTTATTTCTAGCCCACCGGCATAGCCAACTAATTTACCATTGGCGCCAATAACCCGATGACAGGGAATGAATATTGGAAGCGGATTCTTATTGTTGGCTCCGCCAACAGCGCGGCTTGCTTTGGGCTGTCTGATACTTTTCGCTATCTCACCATAGCTTCTCGTTTCACCAAAAGGAATTTCTTTTAACGCTTGCCAAACCTTTTGTTGAAACTCTGTACCTTTCGGTGCAAGAGGAAGATCAAATACTTTACGCTTTCCCTGAAAGTATTCTTGTAATTGCTTATTGGTCTCTTTTAATATAGCTGTTTCCTCTAAAATAGCCTTAGATTCTGTCAGTTCTTCAGAAAAATACAAATCAGTAATCGCACCCTTTTCTTCAGCAATCCCGATTTTACCAATTTTCGTATCATAGAAAAATATCTTTTTCATTATTACAACTCCTCTTGCTAGGTTCAACGATTTCAATAGATTTGATTGACTCCCCCATTTTTAATGCAAGGTATATTTTTGACCTAAAACTACACATTTGCCATATGATAAATCTTCTTAATATCTTCAACATATAATGGTTTTAATGAGCCTACGACACGTTTACCGAAATAAACACATTTATTCGCCAATTCGTCAATTTGCTCATCTGTTAACTTGCCTATACCTAACTGGGAAAGATTGATCGGCATACCAAGTGAAACAAAGAATTCTTCCGTCTTTTGTATACCTTCTAACGCAGTAACTTCTGAATCAATTGGATTTAAAACACAATCCCACACATTGATTGCATATTGGGCAAAGCGATTGATGTCCTCTTGCATTACATAGCGTGCCCACCAACACCATACTGCGGCTAATCCCGCGCCATGTGTTACATCAAACATGCCACCTAGTTCATGCTCTATCGCATGACCCGAAAAATCTTTATTACCACCTAGCCCAGTCAAGTTATTGTGAGAAAGACTGCCTGACCACATAATTTCAGAACGTGCTTTATAATTTTCAGGGTCATCCATACAAATTTTTCCGTACTTAATTGTATTGCGCAATACTTGTTCTGCAATGCGATCACTTAGTTCATTGCCTTTTATTGAACAAAAATAGCGTTCAATGGTATGCATCATAATATCGACAACACCTGAAGCAGTTTGATAAGGAGGAAGTGAGTAAGTAAGTTCTGGGTTCATCAGCGCAAATTTAGGACGAGTCATATCACTGTTAAAACCTTTTTTAAGCCAACCATCTTCATTCGTAATTACGCTTGAATCACTACTTTCACTCCCAGATGCCGCAATCGTTAAAACTGCACCAATTGGCAAACATGCTGTCGGTGTACTTTTCTTTTCATAAATATCCCAAACATCTTCTATCTTAGGATTGGCTACTGCCATCGCAATCGCTTTTGCTGAATCAATGACACTTCCACCACCAACGGCAAGAAGAAAATCAACGTTTTCCTTTTTGCAAAGTTCAATACCTTCACGTACGAGCGATACACGCGGATTCGGAACGACTCCACCTAAACTTACATAAGCAATACCTGCTTTATCAAGACTCTTTTCAATGCGATCCAGTAAACCTGAACATCTCGCGCTTTTTCCACCAAAATGAAGCAGTACCTTGTTGCCGCCCCATTTCTTTATTTCATTACCAACATTATTTTCCGTATCTTTACCAAAAATGATTTTAGTGGGAGCATAAAATTCAAAATTATTCATTTGATTACTTCCTTTCCAATTTTGCCTCTACCTAAAATGCAGCCTGTCTTAATCTTCTTTATTATCTTTTCTATTCATATTATAATTTTACCATCAAAGCTGTTATTTGCATATGATCCATCTAGAATACCGACATTACAAACCTATAGTTTTATATTTTATGCGTCCAATTCGACTCATTTTCTTCTTGTTTTTTCAACACCACACCCAACATGATAACTACAGCACTTACGGTAATACCAATAAACAAAGGATCTATCGACAAATGAAAAATTACTGACGCAGCTATCGAAACTACTGTACTTAAAATCATTGAAAAGACTGCCCACCCTTTAGTTAATCTTCCTGGGGAAAATATAGCAAGTGTAAGGGGCAAAAAAACGCCACCGCCACGCAACGCCATAGACATATAATTCCAAAGCAAAACTTGAGATTTTAAGTTTATAATAGCAATAAAAGATGCGATGAACATTACGAACAGTATGGTAAGACGATTAATCCATAATATCGTTGTACCTGTTTTAATTTGTAGCAGTTCAGCACAAATATCCTTGGAGATCATCGTACCAATTCCTAAAGATAATCCAGCAATAGACCCAACCAGCGACAGCAATATTCCAGCTAGACCAATCCCTCCCAACCATGCTGGCTGATATTGCAACAGATAACTTGGTAAAACTAGAATCGGTAAAATCTCTGGATGCGTAGCATGCATAAAAATTCCGATTGCGATTGATGGTAAACCAACCGGTATTACAATGAATGCTGCTACAAAAGCTCCCACAGCTGCTGTACGCGAATCCGTCGCTGAAAAAATAGCTTGAATATAAGTTTGTGTACAGATAATTCCTACAATCAGTGAAAATAGATTGCCTAAGGCTGCCCAAATGCCATTACCAAAGAGACTAAACCATGGGAAGTCAGGAAATATCATCTGAAAATTAGGCGTATCCCTCAAAGCAAAAAATGCAGTTATTCCAGCTGCCAATAAAGTAATCCAAATAATTATCATCTTCAATATACCAGATACACCAGCACTCTTCATACCGCCGAAAAAAACATAAGAGGTAACAAGTAGCATAAGTATTCCTGCGGCTGCCCAAGGCGTAATATTAAATATGGCTGCGATAATCTGTATTCCAGGTAAGCAGCTTGCTACTGCACTAAATAAAATACCAATTGATGAAATTATACTAGCAAGTGGGCCTGCCGTTTTTCCGTAATTTAGAACAAGATACTGTGGAATTGTTTCTAAGCCAGTGTTACGAAGTGGGCGAGCATAAAATATTCCCATAATGATAAAACCTATACCGGAGCCTAGGGTAAACCACCAAGCTGAAAGCCCCATCGAAAATGCCATTTGCGCTGTTCCTACAGTAGCACCTCCACCTATAACAGTTCCGGCAATCCCCCCTGCAACAAGTATTACGCCTGATGAACGCCCCCCCAAACTATATCCTTCTGCCGATTTTACCGTTCGTGCCGAATACATGCCACTTCCAATCACAATACTTATTGTAATAAACAAACTTATCAGATGACCATAAGTAAGTTCCACCAATATTCCCCCAGTTTTACATACTATTTTCTTTAGTAAAATTATAGCAAATAATTATATAATTAAAAATATCGAATTTGATTATTAGACTAGAGCAACAATTTATTTGACCTATTTTATAGAAATATTCTTCGATCCTGCTATAATTATAACTATACTGCTAATTATCTTTCTTGCTTATTTACCACTACTACCCTAGATTTTACAATCTGATTACCGAAAAAAGTCAGTCAATTTAATCCTATAAATAGCAATAACGAGAAGGAGTGACATATGTTATGAAATTAGTTCATTTTAAAGTAGGAGAACAAGTACGTTTAGGAATCAAAACCGAACGAGGACTTTTTGATGTAAATAAAATCGCTGCCAATTACGCTGCGGATGCACCTTTAACGATTGAGCAAGTCATTGCCCGAGGGAAAAAAGGGCTACTGCAGCTTACGGCTTTGATCAATAATGCTGGTGAGCCTATTTCCGAAAAAAATTTAACCTACGCTCCAGCTATAATGCATCCTGAAAAAATCATCTGTGTCGGCTTAAACTACAGCAGTCATAGTAAAGAATGTAACCAAGAATTACCTACATCACCAGTTTTATTTAGTAAATTTAATAATGCCTTAGCGGCCCATAATCAGGTCATTACTTTACCAAAATCGGCAGAAAAATTTGACTATGAAGCCGAACTCGTCATCATCATCGGCAAAGAAGCTGCAAATGTAAGCAAAGAAGATGCTTTGTCGTATATTTTTGGTTATACCGTTGGCAACGATTTGAGCGCACGTGATCTCCAAATGCGCACCGGGCAATGGCTCCTTGGCAAAACCTGTGACCATTTTGCACCGATTGGCCCCTATATCGTCACCTCAGATGAAATTGATCCAGGCAATCTAGATATCGAATGCCTCGTCAACGGTGAAGTGCGCCAATCTGCCAATACCAGCGACTTGATTTTTGACTCAGCAACAATTGTAAGTTATATTTCGAAACATTTCACTTTAAAACCCGGCGATATTATTTTTACCGGAACCCCAAGTGGAGTCATCTTAGGTTATCCAGAAGCTGAGCAAACATGGCTTAAAGCGGGAGATAAAGTAACCGTTTCCATTCAGAATATTGGTTCCTTAACAAATACATTGGCCTAACTGCCTTTCACACCGATAAAAATGCCCAACGAATTGTTAAATCAAAACGATTCGTTGGGCATTTATTTTGGGGTTTAATTATACTTTAAACTTCGCTACCGCTTCTTGCAATTCACTTGCAAGACTAGCCAAGCTTTGACTTGCTGAAGCAATTTCTTGCATTGATGCTGATTGCTCCTGCGTCGCAGCTGATACTGTCTGTGCTTCTCCTGCATTTGTCTTACTCACTTTTTCAATCTCACCAATAGACTCTAACATGGCACCACTGCCAAAAGCCATCATTTCAATGGATTCAGAAACTGTTGCAATTTCTTCGGATAAATGAAGAATCACTTTAACAATATTTTTAAAGGTTTCATCTGCTGAATTGACAGCTTCGATACCAAGATGGATACCTTCTGTTCCAGCTTTACTTGCAGCTACTGCTTTTTCCATACCCAATTGATTACGTTTTACTAACTCACCAATTTTTTTGGAAGACTGATTGGATTCTTCAGCAAGTTTTCTTACTTCATCCGCTACAACGGCAAAACCTCGTCCTTGTTCCCCGGCTCTCGCTGCCTCGATTGCGGCATTCAGTGCCAACAAATTCGTTTGACCTGCAATATTTGAAATCAAATTAACAATATCACTGATTTCCTTAGATCCTCTTGCCAGTTCCGTAACCGCTTCTTGAATCTGCACTGATCCCTCACCGATCTCTTGCATTTGAGCAACAGCCTTCGCGATGGAAGAACGACCAAGTTCTACATCATTACTAGCACTGTTAGCAGACTCAGCAATCTCTTTTGTTTTTCCTGAAATTTCATCGGCTGTTTTACTTAATTGGTCAGCAATGATATTGACATCTTCAGCTGCCATAGATTGTTGCTCGATCCCTTTTGCAATCTCGCTAATTGAGCTAGCTACCTGATTAGAGGATTCAGCCGATTGCGTTGCCCCGGCAGTTAGTTCTTCACTTGATTCTGCCACTTTTTCAGCTTGGTTTTGTACTTTTGTAATCAACACTCGTAAGCTATCACGCATACTATCAAACCCTTGCGCTAGCTGCCCCAATTCATCTTTAGAATTAATATCCATTGCCTTAGCTCTAAAGTCACCATCATTTAAACTAAGACATTCATCACGAATTTGTTCAATTGGTTTTGCAATACGCTTTGCAAAGATATAAATAAGCGTTACTGCAATAAGAATAAAGAATAAAGATATTCCTAGCATCGTAACCCACAATGTTTTTGCCCCACGATTAACCTCTACCTCTGGAGCACGAACCACCATAACCCAGCGTCTGCCATCCATCTCAAAAGGAGTTAATACAGCAAAATCTTCGGTTCCTTGAATGCCAGTATACGTTGCAGTTACCTGTTTCCCTGTATCAAGTGATGCCTTAAATGCAGATATTAGTCGAGTATCCAATTCACTGATAGAAGCCTTAACTTCCTTATTAATTGTTTTTTCCGTTAGGTTTAATTTTCCCACACTATCTGGATTTTTTGCGTGAGCAAGAACAAGCCCTGTTTCATCAGCCAAATAGCCATACCCAGTATCTTTAAATTTCACCTGTGTCATAATCTCTGATAACGTATCCAAGCCAATCGTTCCACCAACCAAACCAATGACTTGATTATTAGAAAAAACCGGTGAAACAGCAACAACAGCTAGTTTTCCAGTACTTTTCGAAACAATCGGTTCTGAAATATAAGATTTTTTATTTTGCATAACATATTTATAATAAGCACGATCACTAAAATCAAAATGTTTTCCCTCTGATGTTATTCCTTGACCTTTCGCGTCAGTATAAAACATAACGGCATAGCCGCCAACTCTTTTTTGCATATTAGCCAATAGAGTAACCATTTGTTCTTGATTTTGATTAATGATTGCTGGCTGAGTAGCCAATTCTTCAAGTCGAGCAATTTTACTATGTAATTGTTGATACGTTTGTATAGAAAATTTCTCGCTTATTGCATTAGCAGAATCATTTGTCGTTTCGTACAAATTTTTACTTGCTAAATAATAACTGGTTTGGCCTAAAATTGCGAACATAATTATAAATAAAGGAATTAAAAATGCTAAAAATTTAAATTTAATATTTTTGAAATTCATATTTTCTCTCCTCCTTGTTAAACTTGTACTTATTTTAACATAACACAGGATAATAGTACCATGTTTTTATTTGTATTTTGATTAATTTTATTTTTTAAATAATTAAAATTAATTATCACTTCTATAACTTTTCTTTTTAACAAAAGTAATCGTTTATACCCTTCTTATTTATTACCATTTTTTATTAATTAATCTTATTATTTACAACTCTATTTTTAAGTGCTATTCTGAGTATAGTTTGAAGTTTTTCGATTATTATAGGGGGAATACATATGAGCCAAGTTTCTAAACAAGCATTTGGAAGAACTACGCAAGGAGCCATCGTTTCTCTTTATACCTTAACCAACAAAAATAACATGAGCATAACGATTTCAACCTTTGGCGGTACACTGGTATCGGTAGAAGTACCTGACAAAAAGGGAGCGCTCACCGATGTGGTTTTAGGTTATGATGACCTTGCAAGCTATGAAAAACAAGACAAATATATCGGGGCCCTCATCGGTCGCTGCGGCAATCGTATCGCCAAAGGTCAATTTCATTTGAACAATAACGACTATCAGCTCTACTGCAACAACGGCAACAATCATTTGCATGGTGGCAAAATCGGTTTTGATAAAAAAGTCTGGGATGCACAAGTGAGCAACGATCAATTAAAACTTACCTACATAAGCCAAGCTGGTGAAGAAGGCTATCCTGGTACACTAACGGTTACCGTTACTTATACACTATCTGAAGACAATACGATTTCAATTGATTATCATGCTACGAGTGATGCCGATACAATATGTAACCTAACCAATCACGCGTACTTCAACTTATCAGGCTATAACAGTGGCACAATCCTAGATCAAAAAATCCAGCTTTTCGCCGATTCTTATACCGTCGCTGATCAAGAATCTCTACCAACTGGCGAAATTGCGCCTGTAGAAAATACCCCCTTAGATTTAAGACAACCAACTAGAATTGGTGATCATATTGATGATGACTTTGCTCAGCTTCAATTTGCTGGCGGCTTTGACCATAACTGGGTGATCAACGATTACGATGGCACATTAAAAAAAGCGGCTTGGGCTTACGCCGAAGATACTGGAATCACCTTAACCGCCTCTACGACTTTACCAGGCATTCAATTTTATAGCGGAAATTATTTAGACGATGCGCCATCTGGCAAAAAAGGCTCCACGATTGCGAAAAGATGTGGTTTCTGCTTAGAAAGCCAATATTTTCCTAATGCCTTAAAGAATCTGAATTTTCTTCAACCTATTTTAAAAGCAGGTCAAGTATATCACGAAGTAACCAACTATCAATTTGGCATAAAATAATTACAAAAAAAAATGGAACAAAAAATTTACAATTGTAAACTTTCCGTTCCATTTTTTTGTAATGGTTTGCATTATTTCAGAAAAATTGTCCCATTTTAGGGCTGATACTACATTTTCATTTACTTAACAATACATTTATAACCACCAGGATTAAAAAATGACCAAGTATTGTAGCCCCATATATTCAATTAAAAAATATACATTCTATTACAATATATTACTTATTTAGAAAATTAAATTACACAAAACCATATGGGCTACCCATGGTTGGTGTACCCTTTAAATATTAAAAGAATGCTCTAACCTGAGCTCTAAAGCCATCTTCTCTATGACCATCATTATAATATGTACTTCTATCATATAAAAGTACCAAATCCATATCTTTATTAAGCGCATATTCAACCCCATAACGATTAATCCTTCTACCTTGCAACCAATTATTAATCGTTGTCGTTTGAACACTATAAGGATATTCCATATATTGATAAAAAACATCCCATGAACTAGGTTTCGTTCTTGTCATTTCCTTATACTGTATACGTGTTATACTACCATTTGTATCATTATTGGCAAATTTTTTCTGCATAGCCACGGTATCCTTACGCATATTTGCATTAGAAGCAATATAACGATACCCAACTGACCAGTCTTTTGAAACTTTTGTATTGATGCCAATTTCATTAATATCAACTTTTTCCCCATCTTGTGAAACATTATAATATCCTGTATCTAACTTTGTTACTGGAGAAATTTGATACGCTAAATTTATACTTTTATACGCAGCAGCTTTTGTTCCATTCGTATCTGCCGCCATAATATCCCATCCTATAGGATCTGTGCTTTTTAAACGACCAAATACAAGTTTTGTTTTTAATTTGTTACCAAAATTAAATCTAGCACCGGACATACTTCCAAGCGTTATAAATCCACCTGGCGATGATTCATAAAATTTACCTAAATCTGCTTTTGTATTAAAAACTGGTCCAGATAGATATATACCCGATGAATTTGAATATACATTTTTACCACTAGTACTAGTCATATCCATACTTGAATTTTCAATAGAATCAGAGGTATTCAGGAATACTTTAGATTCACTATAAAAATTAGTCGACCAATTATCAGATAATTTGACTTCAGAGTTCAAGAATAAATACATGTTGCTGCTGTGATCTTTCCATTCACTCCCTGTCGTATCATTTCTATAAGCATCGATACGCATACGTGTATAACCACTAAAACGAACTTTATCATCTTTTATTTTTTTAGAATCTTGTTCTACTTTTTTATTATCCTCTTTGCTCTTCTTTTCAAGTTGTAATTCCATTTTCTTTTCTAACTCTTGTAAACGTGCTTTTAATTCAACCATTTCTTCCTGCTCACTCCGGGTTACACTGGCAACCGGTTTGTTATCTTGTTCCTCTACTGTTGCCGCACCTACAACTCCCATATTCATACAAGTAGCCCCAAATACTAAGCTTGCTATAACCCGTTGCTTATTTACCTTATTCATTATTCTTCCTCCTTAAGTAGTTATCATTTAGTTCGTTTAACAACTAACGGCCCCTTGATGACATCCATTATCTTCGCTGCTGATAAATCGTTTTCAATTAACTGACACATGACTTTCATGTACGGATGAATATGACGAAAATACTTTTTATAGCCTGCGCATAAGTAATTAAGCCCTATCTGACCATCCGGTGTCATCCCGAAACGATGCTTCGGGCATTCGCCATGACAAGCAAACTCTACCTCACACGTTTGACAATATTGTGGTACTACCCCTTTATTTTTACTAAATTGGCACTGTTTCTCGGAATCAACCATTGCATATGGGTCCGACGTCAAAATACTGCCTAAGCAATATTGCGGATATACGTAGTGATCACAGGAAAAGACTCCCCCATCATGCTCCATAACAACTGATTCCCCACACTGCTCGGCAAACACACAAACCGTGGCAGGCAGCCCAAGCCATGCCGTCAACGCCCATTCAAAGTTCATTATATGAATCGAACCGACATCATTTTTTACCCATTCGTCAAAAATAGTGATTAGAAAATCCCCGTATACTTCCGGTTCCACCGACCATGCCGTAACTCCCATTTTTTTATCCGAATTCAGTGATGCAGGTGTCGCAAGTCTAAGACCTAATTTTTTTGCAGCTTCATCTGCTTGCCGCTCCACAATAGGAATAAACTGAATAAAATCAACACCGTGCTCCTTAAAAAAGTGATAAATCTCTAAGGGCTTATATGCCGACTCTTTCGTCACACAACTCAGCACATTTACAGGAATTTCGTATTCTTGCAATATGGTAAGACTCTGCATAACTTTGTCAAATGTCGGTTGACCAGAGCGAGTTAAACGGTAACGGTCATGGACACTTTCTGGCCCGTCCAAACTTAACCCGACAAGGAAATCATTCGTTTTTAAAAATTTTCCCCAATGCTCATCAAGCAACGTACCATTAGTCTGCAGTGAATTTACAATTTTCTTTCCACCGGAATATTTTTGTTGCAATTCTACTACTCTCTGAAAAAACTCCAATCCTAATAGTGTAGGTTCACCGCCCTGCCAGACAAATGATACTTCGGGTACAGATTGGCTGCTAATATATTTATGGATATAAGTTTCTAGGACATTATCCGCCATACGAAAATCTTTTTTTTCGGCATACATCGCCACCTTTTCCGTATAAAAGCAATATTTACAATTCAAGTTGCAAAGCGGTCCAACCGGTTTTGCTAATATATGGATGCCTCTAGTACCACTCACATTCTCATCACCTTATGCTTTATTACTTCTTTTACACCTAATCATCCCGACTTACTGGATAATGCAATTGGTTTTTAATCATTTGCCAACTCGAACAACACATAATCATATTTGCCGTCAAAAGCAAACTCTCCCTTATTTTTGTAATTGGAACTAACAGGAGAATGACTATCATGTCCGACACTAAGACCTTCAAGGGAAAGCCAATTAGTATTTGGTATCACTTTTTCACCGACTACTTTATCATTGATATAGATCCGAGCAACTCCTGTATTCTTACCTGTTTTCTCAAGTTGAAATTTGAGAACAGTAGAGCCCAAAGGGATTTTTTCTGTTGATACAATCCGGGTTCTATCACCAAGACAATTGAATTCATATATCAATTGATTATTTTGTACATAGAGAGTATAGCCTGCGAACTCATCTCCATGAGCCACTAGAACCCCCTCCTGTGATTCTTCACTCCGACTAATCGGCACAGTAATTGAATAAGACCTGTTAAATACTTTTGGAACAGCACCATTTTCTAGTACCCCCATACCTGGTAAATACTTATAAGTAGTGCGATTGTTAATCGCATCCGTTTTACCTGGTTTTACCGGTTTTAAGGCTGCACCGTATTTTTCTGCTTCGGTAGTCCACAAAGCTTTCATTTCAATCAGCTTATCTGGGTATACTTCTGCTAAATCATGGTTTTCAGAATAATCTTCGCTCAGATTATATAGTTCCCAATTTGGTTCTGTAGTTCTTTTCGCGAGCAACCATGCATCACGTTCACTGCTAATAGCCTTCCAGCCATCTTGCGTTATCGAACGATTACCGCCTCCTGTTTGTAAATTTAATCTACCTTTGATCAAATCATAATGGACGGTATGTTTGGTTGAAGCAACCTCATTATCAAATGTATTAGCAAAGCTTACACCATGCAGTGGCATTTGATCTATCCCTTGGAAAACCTTAGGAGCTGCAATATTCATCACATCGAGTACGGTCGGCGTAATATCCGTAACATATACAGCTTGGTCACGCACTTCTCCTTTTGCTTTAATTCCTGCAGGCCAATGAACAATCAATGGTTCACGCGTACCTCCGGCATAAACTGAACCCTTGAACCCTTTAAAAGGTGTATCACTAACCATAGCCCATCCTCTTGGATAAAAGGCTGCAAAGTCCGGGCCACCTATATCGTTTATTCTTTTTAGATACTCATTCACATGGGATTTACCACTTGGTCTAGACAATTTCATTTCATAGTCAGTGCCTTCATTACCGCCATAACCGGTAGCCCCGTTATCGGAAATCAATACAATCATGGTATTATCAAATTGACCAATGTCTTTAAGATAATCTACTAGGCGACCAATCTGACTATCGGTGTAAGTTAAGTAGCCTGCAAATACTTGTTCAAACCGAGCGCATACTTTCTTTTCAGTTGGCGATAAACTATCCCATGATTTCACATTTGGATCACGTGCAGTCAGTTCTGCGTTAGCGGGAATAATCCCCCTCTTTTTCTGTCGGTCAAAACGTTCTTCGCGTATCTTATCCCAGCCTTTGTCATATACTCCATTGTACATATCAATATATTCCTTAGGTGCCTGTAGTGGCGAATGTGTAGCAGAAAAGGCTGCATATAAAAAGAAAGGTTTATCTGGCGTCACCGAAACTTGATCCGTCACAAATTGTTCGGCCATGTCCACAAGATCTGCGGAAAGTTGATACCCCTTCTTGTTTGGATTCTGAATAAAATGGTTATCATAGGTTAGTTGAGGATCATTTTGATCGGTTTCCCCATTTAAATATCCGTAGAAACGTTCAAAGCCTTTAGCTAATGGCCAATAATCAAACGGGCCTGCAGGCGTAATCTGATGGGTAGGTGCAACATGCCACTTTCCAACTGCCAAAGTACTATAACCACTAGTTTTAAGAATTTGTGCTACTGTTGCAGCTCTATCGGTAATACGCCCGCGCATACTTGGAACTGTTTCACCAAAATCGATATCAGCTAAGTTCCCCATGCCAACAGCATTATTATCTCTACCGGTTAATAGGGATGCCCGCGTAGGCGAACAGACCGGACAAGTAGTAAAATTATTATACCGTAATCCATTTGCTGCCAGTTTGTCAATATTTGGTGTTTTTATTTCTGATCCATAAGAGCCTAAATCAGAAAATCCCATATCATCCAATACGATATATATTACATTGGTGTGAGTTTTCTGAGTTTTCTGAGTTTTTTGATTTTGCTGAATAACTGGGTTATTATCATTAGCTACTGCCGCAACTGGAGCCGTCATATTTACGGAAGTCGCCAATGCCATACCTAATACTGTTAATTGTCTTACAAGTCTTTTTTTCAGTTTACCATTCATCTTTTCACCTCATTACGACTGATATTACTTATCCTCCAAGTCAACCATCATGAATATTGCTTCTATCATTTGAAAAGCAATTAATAAGACAGTCTGCTTGAACTGAGTCCCCAATGTTATATAATTTAATTAAGCAGATATTGAAAAACAAATTCTGTATTGTATGGGACTCAAATATTTAATTTTACACTTAAATATTTTTATTGTTGTAACAGTCTATTTACTCTTAATATTCTCACAATTAGTTTTTAAAATTTTCGATGATTTCTATCCAGAATTATATCCCTCCATAAGAATTCACTGATAGACATATCCCTCCTATTCTTATCACATTTCATAAAATTTTAAAAATAATAAGCTTAATTTTTCATTATAGCTTATACGTATAAGTTGTAATGAAAAAAATACTTATTATAAAAACTATATATCAACTTATACGTAAAAGTTAATTTAATTATAGCATCACCAAATTTATTGTCAATAAAATTTTTAATAACATATATATTTGTGTGATTGATATATGATAATGTCCTAGTATACGGTTTTTGATTATGTCCCAATCCATGTGATATACTGTAACCTTATTTTAAAAGAAAGTTGAGTTAAATATGAACGCGCAAGATTTGAATTAGATAATATTTAAAAGCAATCTTTAGGCGTTTTATAGTTCAGAATTTTTAGTGGAAGCTGATTACATCAATTCTAAGCACGCTGAAGACCATTGCCACATCACTAACAGCAGGCCCCTTAGGAATAAAGCGAAACGACGAGACGAATTAAATTATAAGGAACCAAGTCAACAATATTTGGGTAATTAATCTCATATTTATCCAAATGTTGTTGACAATAAAATTTAAGGTGCTATAATCAAATTGATTTTACTTATTTTATAAGCTAGGCTTATACGTATAAGCTAAATATCATTTTTACCTTTCCTATCGCTACGATATTATTGCTCTAATGATATCAGAATTTATGTAATATTACAAAATCCATTTTGATAAAATTTGGGAGGTATTCTTTATGTTTTGGTTTAAAAATCTTAGGGTTAGAATTCAGATTATCAGCTTTGTTGTCATAGCAGCGGTCTTTATTGCAATTATCGGTTCTACAGGATACTATTTCAATAAAAAGGTATCGTCTGATCTCAATCATATCTATAATGATGAACTTTTACCAATTGTTACGCTTAACAATTGTCGGGCTCTTTTGCTTGGAGCCCAGACCGACCTTTTTGTCATACTTACCATGGACAATGCCGAAGATATACGTAAAGTACAAGAAAAAGGTAAGGATCGGACAGGTGCGCTAGATAAATATTTAAAGCAATTAACAAATGATATGAAGTCTCCAGAAGAACGTGACATGCTGGCTTCCATGAAAAGCAGTTGGACTAACATACTAAATTTGAGACAACAGGTATTTGATTTAGTATTGGCTGGGAAAAAGCAGGAAGCTACTATTATTATCAATTCAAAAGTATCGCCTGAAACCCAAAAAATTACTTATGCTATGTGGAAGTTATCTACTGAACGTCTTGATAATACTTCTCAGGTTAATGATCAAAGCCAGAGAGAAGCTGTTATTTCTAATGCCATTATTATAGGAACAGCTATCATGTCTTTACTTATATTGATTGGCATCGGTTTATGGGTTGCAAAATTAATAGGCTTGCCGATCCAAGCTGTGACAGGCGCGTTAACTGAGGTGGCAAATGGTAATCTGAAAACAGCCGATGTCAGCGTTCAATCAACTAATGAAATAGGTCAATTAGCTGTCGCCCTTAATAAAATGAAACATGAAGTGGGCAATGTAGTGAGGCAAATCGGAGTTCATTCTGAGCAGGTGGCTGCTTCTTCCGAAGAACTTACGTCGAGCGCTGAACAATCGGCTCATGCAGCAACTTTGGTAGCTGAAACCATCACTAAAGTAGCGGAAGGTGCCGATAAACAGAGAAACGCCGCTGGTTCCGCTAGCAATGCTGTGAACGCTATGTCAACAGAAATTAAAGAAATTACGGCTGTGACCAATGAAATTACCACCATGGCGGAAAAAACAACAAGTGTAACACAAGCAGGAAAACTAGCGGTTGACAAAGTAATAGAACAAATGCATCTTATTGCTTCAGGAACGGAAACAGTTCAGCAAACAATTAATCAATTATCTACCAGTTCCAAAGAAATTGGTATCATTGTAGACGTGATAGGAAATTTAGCCAGCCAAACTAATCTGCTGGCACTAAATGCGGCAATTGAAGCAGCACGAGCCGGAGAACAGGGAAAGGGGTTTGCCGTAGTAGCTGAGGAAGTTAGAAAGCTTGCTGAGCAGTCTCAGGAAGCCGCCCATAAAATCGCTGGATTAATTCATGAAAATGAATTAAATATGGATAAAGCAGTAATCGCGATGAATGAAGGAAAAACTGCGGTAAGCGACGGCATTGAAGTGGTAGGAAACACTGGCACGACGTTTGCCGATATTGCTTCATCAATTAAGCTTATGTCCGGGCAAGTAATGTACATTTCAGACTCTATTCAACAAATGGCAAGCGGAAGCGAAAAAGTCGTATCTTCAGTACATTTAATTGATGAGTTCAGCCAAAATACAGCAAGCCATACTCAAACAGTATCGGCCACTACTGAGGAACAGTCTGCTTCAATGGAAGAAATTGCAGCTGCAAGTGAAGCACTGGCCAAAATGGCGGAGCAACTCCGAGAAATTTTACATAAGTTTTCTGTTTGATATTGATATGGGGCTACTTCATATAATCAAAAGACCAGATTGGAATTTTCAATCTGGTCTTTTTTGATCATATGTATTCATCATAGATGTAATTTCCCTAAATTTATCTAAAGAATAATCAAAGAATTGATAGTAGGAATCACATAAATAATTTAAATTATCTTTTTGATTTTCTCTATATCTTTTGCAGCCTCCTCTACATACAGTGTAGAATTTGCATTGCTTACATTTGTTACTAACATTTAACGATTCTAATATAAACTCTTTTGTATATTCTTTGTTATGCATATCATCAAATGTCTCATTTAAAATATTTCCTATAGAATGTTTTTCATATGTATAAAAATCACAAGGATAAACTGAACCATCACTTTCTATAATATGTTGACAAGAACACCTTCCATTCATATCACACGCTTCATAATTATGTCCTAAAAAAAGTCCTAATATATTATCAAAATATCTTATACTTACAAAATCATTATTAACTACATCTGCATACCATAAATCAAATAATTTTATTAGAAAAATTGTATATTCTTTTGATGTTAAGGAAAATTTATTTTTTGTTCCATCTTCTTTACTTTCAAAAGAATCTAAACAGGGAATAAATTGAAGATATCTCAAATCATTTTTCTTGAAAAATTTATAACAACTTTCAATTTTCCTAGCAACAATTGGAGTAACTACTACTAAAATATTAAAATTCACGCCATATTTTTGGAGCAATTTTATTCCTCTAACAACATCGTTAAAGCTTCCTTTTCCACTGTAATCTAATCTGTTTAAATTATGAATATCTTTAGATCCATCTAACGAAATTCCCACTAAAATATTATTTTCTTTGAAAAATCTTGCCCATTCTTCTGTTATTAAAGTTCCATTTGTTTGTATAGAGTATCTGAAGGTAGTACAATTATTACTATTTTCATTTACATATTTCATTAAATCCTTATAGAAATCAATTCCTCTTAATAAAGGTTCTCCACCTTGAATCCCCATTATACATTGTCCACCATTACAATAAGTTTTTATTTTCTCAATAATTTCTTCTAAAGTTTCTTTTTTCATAAATCCATAATCTTCAACCTCTCTTGCATTAGCAATAGAATGGTAGAAACAATATTTACAATTTAAATTACACTTACTTGATGACGGTTTTAACATTACGCTTAAGTTTCTCTTCACCGTTTTTCCTCCAAATTATATATACTAGTGTAAATTGTCAAGAATTAGCGCAGCCACTCTTTGTATAATTAGTTTATCAGCTGTTTAAGTACCAAGCAAGTCTAACTTAGGTCAATTGTAAGCTACTCAGTGCATGAATTACATTATATATATTAAGTAGAATTAGTAGCACAAGTACAACATCCAATACCTTTGCTATAATTTCACTATCATACATCTTATTAAACCTAGATCCAATAATTCCACCCAGAATACCACCTATCATCATTACAGGTAATATTGGTAGTAAAAATGCTTCGATGCCTTTAGTACTTGCGATTGCCAAAAGTTGTGCCCCTTGTGAAAACAAAATAGTTATAATAGAATTTACGGCAGCTTCTTTAGGCTCCATAGAAAAAAATATAGTGAGAATACATATATTTATTGGACCTCCACCTATACTCAAAAATGAAGACATTACCCCTAGAAAAAGTCCAATTAGTAGACATACCATACTATTTTCAACTTTAAAACTTTTAACCTTTTCTTTATTTCTCATGTACAAGAAGATTAAAGTTAAAAAAATCGCGATTATAGCATTTTGTGAAACTGTTACAATATTATGGGGAAATAGATCAAGCACAGCTTTTAAAAGTTTTTCTCCCAAAACTCCACCAATAACAGAACCGATTCCA
>Ga0316600_10000550_pt1 | contig 17932 bp, 16 predicted proteins | sample OWC_soil_day5_CT_FD_207652 | JGI IMG/M metagenome (GOLD analysis project Ga0316600, IMG submission 207652) | Wetland soil microbial communities from Old Woman Creek delta, Ohio, United States - OWC_soil_day5_CT | ecosystem: Environmental > Terrestrial > Soil > Wetlands | place: USA: Ohio... | reverse complement strand
GCAGGAGATCTGGTTGGCGGGCCTCGGCGCCTTTGCCAAGGCGCAGGAAGAAGGCCAGAAAGTGTTCAAGGCGCTGGTGCGCGAGGGCACCAGCATCCAGAAGCGGACGATGAAGGTCACCGAAGACAAGGTCAACGACGTGACGGCAAAAGTGACGAAAGTGGCGGCCGGACTGCAGAAGCAGGCGAACGGCACCTGGGACAAGCTCGAGACCGTGTTCGAAGCCCGCGTCGAGCGCGCGCTGACCCGCCTCGGCGTCCCGACCAACAAGGAAATCGCCGCGCTGACCAAGCGTGTCGAGGAGCTGACCCGCAGCGTCGGAACGCTGACCAAGGTGCGTCCCGCCAAGGCCCCGGCCAAACGCGCCCGCAAGGCTGCTTAAGCACCCTGCCGATCCGCGGCCGCCCCCCGGCGGCCCGCGGTCGCGTCACCCCGGCTCAGCATCGCTGCACGGGGCTGGCCGTCGCGTCCCCCGGGGGCCTGAAATTGGCCAGACAGCCTTGCCGACACAGGCGCCATGACCCGGCGCATTGTTTCCACTTCCCGCCCGCGACCCGCAGCAGCGCCGCGTGGTCCGCGCGTCGGCCTCGCACTCGCGGGCGGCGGTCCCTTGGGAGCGATCTACGAAATCGGCGCCCTGTCGGCGCTGACCGAAGCGCTCGAAGGGCTGGACCTCAACGACGCCGACGTCTATGTGGGCGTCAGCGCCGGCAGCTTCATTGCGGCAGCGCTCGCCAACGGCATATCGCCACACCAGCTGTCACGCGTCTTCATCGAAGGCGAGAAGAGCACCGACCGCTTCGAGCCGTCGATCCTGCTCCGCCCGGCTTTCCGCGAATACGCCAAGCGCCTCGCGTCGGTGCCGCCGCTGGCAGTGAGCGCGGCCTGGCACTACCTGGCGGGCGCCAGCACGATCATGAGCGCATTCGAGCGCCTGGGACGCGCGATCCCGACGGGGGTCTTCAGCGGAGACGAAGTCGATCGCTACCTGTCGAACATCTTCCGGCAGCCCGGCCGGACGAACGATTTCCGGCAGCTTTCGCACAAGCTCTACCTGGTGGCGACGGACCTGGATACCGGCTCATCCGTCGCCTTCGGCGGACCGGATATGGACCATGTGCCGATCTCGCGCGCCGTTCAGGCCTCTGCGGCGTTGCCCGGCCTGTTCCCGCCGGTGGAGATAGAGGGTCGTTATTTCGTCGATGGGGCACTGCGCAAGACGCTGCACGCTTCTGTCGCACTGGACCACGGTGTCGACCTGATGCTGTGCCTGAATCCGCTGGTCCCGTTCGACTCCACTCCACATCACCGCACGCGCGATCGCGAGCACCAGATGGACAAGCTGGTGGAAGGCGGCCTGCCCGTGGTGCTGGCACAGACGTTTCGTTCGATCATCCACTCCCGTCTCGGCGCTGGGCTCGAGCGATACAAGACCGCGTATCCGAAGACTGACATCCTGCTGTTCGAGCCAAACCGCGCGGATGCGGACATGTTTTTCACGAACTTGTTCTCGTATTCGAGCCGGCGTCGCCTGTGCGAGCACGCCTATCAGAAGACGCGCGAGGAGCTCTGGAAGCGTCGCCACGAGCTGACGCCGTTGCTGGAACCCCACGGCGTCACGATCCGTACCGATGTGCTCCAGGACGAGCACATGACTCTCGTGAAGAGCCTGCGTCGGAGCCGCGGCATCTGGCGTGAGACCGCCACGACCGCCGCGACGCGCCTGCTGACGCACACACTGGACGACCTCGAGCGCTGGTTGCGCTACGCCGGAGCCGCCGCGTAGGCTTTCCCACCCGCTGCGCTATTCTTGCGGCCGAACCTCCGGTCCGCCTCGAAGCGCAATCCATGGAACGCAAGCCGCCGCGCCGCACGCGCGAACGCATTCTCGAACTGGCCTTGCGCCTGTTCAATGATTTCGGCGAGCCGAACGTCAACACGACGCTGATCGCCGAGGAGATGAACATCTCCCCCGGCAACCTGTATTACCACTTCAAGAACAAAGACGACATCATCAACTGCATCTTCCAGCAGTTCGAACGGGAGATCGACAAGCTGCTGGCGCTGCCCACCGAGCGCGAACCGAACGTCGAGGACGCCTGGCTGTTCCTGCACGTGCTCTTCGAGCTGATCTGGAAGTACCGATTCTTCTACCGCGACCTCAATAACCTGCTCGCCAACAACCGCACGCTGGAACTGAAGTTCAAGCAACTGCTGACGCAGAAGGTCAAGGTCGCGCGCGGCCTGTGTGATGGGCTGGCGAAGGCCGGTGAGCTGCAGGCCGGAGCCCGCGAGATCGAGGCGCTGGCCACCAATATGGTCGTGGTCGCGACCTACTGGTTGTCCTACTCCTACGTGCTGGACCCGCGCCGCTTCAACGAACCCGAGGTTGTCGGAGCGGCACTGCAGCGCGGGTGCTACCAGGTGATGGCCCTGACGGCGCCTTACCTGATCGGACAGTCGCGCGAACTGTTCGAGCAGCTTGCTGCGCAATACCTCGAGAGCTGAAAAAAGGAGGGCCAATGGCCAAGGCGTGGGTGAAGTTTCCGTATGCGGACAAGAAGTATCACTACACGGCCGCGACGCTGAAGAAGGCGTGGGATCGACTGCACAAGGGTGACGCCGAGTCGTTTCCGAAGGACGAGGCCGTGGTCGACGCATGGCTTGCCTTCCATGCCGGCGATTTCCAGAAGGCTTCGGAACTTGGGCTGAAGGCGGGTGCCGACGGAACCAACGTCGCTAACAAGGCGCAGGCGATTTACGCGAACTATCTGGAGGAGAACGACAAGCGCAAGCTCGAACTTTTCGAGGAAGTGGCTGAACGGGCCGAGGCGTTGCAGGTCAAGGAGCCGAAGAACGCCAATGCGTTCTACTGGCAGGCCTACGCGCTGGGCCGCTATGCGCAGGGCATCTCGGTGGCCAAGGCACTGGCGCAGGGCATAGGTGGCAAGGTCAAGGCGGCACTGGAGACCACGATCAAGCTGGCTCCCAAGCACGCCGATGCGCACATCGCGCTCGGTTCGTACCACGCCGAGGTGATCGACAAGGTCGGCGCGATGATCGGCGGTCTCACCTACGGCGCAAAGAAGGACGTCGCGCTGAAGAACTTCCAGGTTGCACTGAAGCTGATGCCCGATTCCGCGATCGCCCGCATCGAGTACGCGAACGGCCTGGTGATGCTCGAGGGCAAGAAGGCGCTGAAGGAAGCCGAGAAGCTTTACGGCGAGGCCGCAGCGTGTGAACCACTCGATGCGATGGAGAAGCTCGACGTCGAGCTGGCGAAAGCTGAGCTCGAGGACTAAGTCGTGACTGCGGCGCTGCGCAGTGCAGCGCCGGCTCGGCTACTTCTTCGCGGCCGGTCTTTTCTGCGCGCCCGCCTTGTTCGGCCCGGCCTCCTTGGGCGGACTGCCGATGACACCCTTCAGCGGGCAGATCTTGAACGCAGGGCATTTCTCGCAGCCCGCCACAATTGCGATCGGACACAGCGTCATTGCAGTCCCCTTCCACGGCGCCGGGTAGACGCCATTGCACTGCGCGTCGGGCGGACGCGCCGAGCCCGACGCGGAGCGTCAGGCAATTTCCTCGTACAGCGGCAACGTCAGGAATTCGGCAAAGGCTTCCTGCGTGCTCATCTTCTCGAAAATCTGCGCGGCGCGGTCATAGGTCGGTGAGTTCGGGCCGACATCGACCTTCACCTTCGCCAGTTCCTCGGGAATCAGCGAACGCACCAACTCCGCTGTGACCTTGCGTCCGTCATCCAGCTTGCCCTTGGGCGAGCGGATCCACTGCCACACCTGCGAGCGGCTGATCTCCGCGGTCGCGGCGTCTTCCATCAGGTCGTGGATCGGCACGCAGCCATTGCCGGCGAGCCAGGAGCCGAGGTAGTGGATGCCGACGTTGATGTTCATTCGCAGGCCAGCCTCGGTGATCGGCGTCTCCGGCTGGAAGTTCAACAGGTCCGTCGCAGTGACTTTGATGTCGTCGCGCTTCTTGTCGATCTGGTTCTTGCGGTCGCCCAGGACCTTGACGAACTCTTCCATCGCTATCGGCACCAGGCCGGGATGCGCGACCCAGCCGCCGTCATAGCCGTCAGTGGCGTCGCGCGCCTTGTCGGAACGCACGCCACCGAGTGCCTGCTCGTTCTTGACGGGATCATTCTTGATCGGGATGAGCGCGCTCATGCCGCCGATCGCTGGCGCGTTGCGCTTGTGGCAGGTCGCCAGCAGCAGCAGCGCGTAGGCGCGCATGAAGGGCGCTGTCATCGTGACCTTTGCGCGGTCTGCCAGGCAGAAGTTCTTGTCGACCTTGAACTTCTTGATGCAGGAAAAGATGTAGTCCCAGCGCCCGGCGTTGAGTCCGGCAGAGTGCTCGCGCAGCTCATACAGGATCTCGTCCATCTCGAACGCAGCGAGAACTGTCTCGATCAGGACTGTCGCCTTGATCGTTCCCTGCGGGATCCCGAGTTCCCTCTGCGTCGCGACGAAAATCTCATTCCACAGCCGCGCCTCAAGGTGCGACTCCATCTTCGGCAAGTAGAAGTAGGGACCACTGCCGCGCGCGATCAGCTCCTTTGCGTTGTGGAACATGTACAGCGCGAAGTCGAAGATGCCGCCCGACACCCGTTTGCCGTCGACCAGCACGTGCTTCTCGTCGAGATGCCAGCCTCGCGGGCGCACGACCAGCGTCGCCACCTTGTCGTTCAGCTTGTAGATCTTGCCGCCCTGATCCAGTAGGATCGTGCGTCGGATCGCATCGATCAGGTTGATCTGGCCCGTGATCTGGTTGTCCCAGTTCGGCGCGTTGCTGTCCTCGAAGTCCGTCATGTACGAGTCGGCTCCGGAATTGAGCGCATTGATGATCATCTTGCGCTCGACCGGGCCGGTGATCTCGACGCGCCGGCAGTGCAGGTCGGCAGGGATCGGCGCGATGGTCCAGCTAGCTTCACGCACGCTCTTCGTCTGGGGCAGGAAGTCGGGCCGCTCGCCGGCGTCCAGCCGCTTCGCGCGCTCGACGCGCGCCGCTAGCAGTTCCTGCCGACGCGATTCGAACGTGCGGTGAAGCTTTGCAACCAGCGACAGCGCGTCGGTGGTGAGGATGCGGTCATAGCCGGGCGCAAGCGGCGCCGTGATCTGGACGCCGGTGGGGGTGCTCATGCAGCAGTCTCCGTCTTGTTTCGAGTTGAAAAGGAAAGAAGAAATTCAGCCGCGTCGGCGAGCGTCGCTCCCGTTCCATGGGGACGGCCGCCAAGCTCGTCGAGCGGCAGGCCCGATCGGTTGACCCAGAAAGTCGTGTAGCCGTACCAGGCGGCGCCGATGGCGTCCCAGCCGTTGCTGGACACGAAAAGAATCTGCTCGGCGGGCACCTTCAGCACGCGCGGTCCCAGCGAGTAGACGAGGGGTGAGGTCTTGAAAGCCTTCACCTGATCGGCCGACAGCACGATGTCGATGTAGCGATGCAAACCGGACGTGACCAGCACGGGCTCGAGCATTTCGGAGTCACCGTTGGACAGCACGCCGGTGCGCACGCCTGCCCGCTGCAGTTGTTCGAGCGCGGGCGCCACGTCCACGAACGGCGCCAGGCGCTTGTACTCGTCAAGCAGAAGGTTGACCTGTCCGCCCTCCGCCGTGAGCTTCAGGGCCCGCAAGGCAAAGACCAGCGCATCGCGCGTCACCTGCGAAAACGGCACATAGCGGCCGGACAGGGTCCGCAGGCGCGAGTACTCGAGCTGCTTGTCCCGCCAGAGAAAGGCCAGCCGTGCGCCCTCGCCTGGGTAAAGTTCCTCAACCCGCCGCGTGACCGAGTAGACGTCCAGCAAGGTGCCAAAGACGTCAAAAAGCGCGGCGCGCATCGTGTCTCTCCCCCGGGTTTCCCTCTGGCGTCGAGTATAGGTGAAGGGCCGTTTGCTCGCCCCGCGCGCTGCGTGTGCCCCGAAAGCAAAAGGGCCGCGTCGCCGCGGCCCTTTGCACGATGCGCCTGGAAATCAGGCGGCCTTCTTCTCGACTTTCTTGTCGAAGAACTGTTCGTCCTCGGTCGAGCCCCTCAGCGCGGCCGTCGAGGCTTCCTTCTCGATCGTCGTCGTGACGGCATCGAAGTAGCCGGTGCCGACTTCGCGCTGGTGCTTGACGGCCGTGAAGCCCTTCTCGGCGGCGGCGAACTCGGCTTCCTGCATCTCGACGAACGCACTCATCTGGTTGCGCGCGTAACCGTACGCCAGGTTGAACATCGAGTAGTTCAGCGAGTGGAAGCCCGCCAGCGTGATGAACTGGAACTTGTAGCCCATTGCGCCCAGTTCCTTCTGGAACTTGGCGATCGTGGCGTCGTCAAGGTTCTTCTTCCAGTTGAACGACGGCGAGCAGTTGTAAGCCAGCATCTTGCCGGGGAACTGCTTGTGGATCGCTTCGGCAAAAGCCTTGGCGAACGCAAGATCCGGCTTGCCGGTCTCGCACCACACCAGGTCGGCGTACGGCGCGTAGGCGAGGCCGCGCGAAACGGCCTGTCCCAGGCCGGGTTTGGTCTTGAAGAAGCCTTCGACCGTGCGCTCTCCGGTGAGATACGGCTTGTCGTTCTCGTCGACGTCGGAAGTGACGAGGTCTGCCGCCTCGGCGTCGGTGCGCGCCACCAGCAGCGCAGGCACGTTCATCACGTCAGCAGCGAGACGCGCGGCCACCAGCTTGGCCACGGCTTCGCGAGTCGGCACCAGCACCTTGCCGCCCATGTGGCCGCACTTCTTGACGGAGGCCAGCTGGTCCTCGAAGTGCACACCGGCCGCACCGGCATCAATCATCGCCTTCATCAGTTCGAAGGCATTTAACACGCCACCAAAACCGGCTTCGGCGTCCGCGACGATCGGAGCGAAGTAGTCGATGTAGCCCGCGTCGCTCGGGTTCTTGCCTTCCATCCACTGGATCTGGTCGGCGCGAGTGAACGTGTTGTTGATGCGGCGGACAACCGCCGGAACCGAATTGACGGGATACAGCGACTGGTCCGGGTACATCTCGCCAGCGATGTTGGCGTCGCCCGCGACCTGCCAGCCCGACAGGTAGATGGCCTTGAGGCCGGCCTTGACCTGCTGCATTGCCTGGTTGCCGGTCAGTGCGCCCAGCGCGTTGACGAACGGCTCGTCGTTGATCAGGCGCCACAACTTTTCGGCACCGCGCTTGGCCAGTGTGTGCTCAACCTGAACCGAGCCGCGCAGACGCACGACGTCTTCCGCCGTGTAACCACGCTTTATGCCTTTCCAGCGCGGGTTCTCGTTCCACTCCTTCTGCAACCGCTGAGCCTCAAGTTCACGTGCCGACATTCAATTTCTCCTCAGTGGACACCGTCGATATGCCTATCCGTGATGACACACGGACCGCCAAATCGTACGACCCATTACGCGGCGCAGCAAGTCAAATAACATTTATAAGACTTAACTATAAATTCTTATATTTCAACTAGTTAATATCTATATATCGCCATGCAGAACAAAGCGCAGCCGTATGAAACGCCACGTGCTGCTCCGCAAGAGACTGTGTTTCATGTTGCGAAACGCTGCGCATGATCTGAAAAGGCCCACCCGGGAAGGTGTCCCAGCCGCAGGGCTCGCGTCAGTGCAGCGGCCCGTCGCTGACGATGACACCGTCGCGATCGGCGTAGAGCCAGTCGCCCGGACGGATCGTGACTCCGAGGAAGGCGACCGCGATATCGCGCTGTCCTTCCCCGCGCTTCGCCGACCGTCGCGGGTTCAGCGCGAGCGCTCGTAGGCCGATGTCGCAGGCATCGATCTCGTTGGCATCGCGCGCACAGCCATGGATGACGAGTCCGGCCCAGCCATTGCGCGCTGCGGCCGCCGCCAGGTTGCCGCCAAACACTCCGCATCGCAGGCTGCCACCGGCATCGACAACGACGACGCGCCCCGCGCCGGGCGTCTTGACCAACTCGGCAAGCAGGCTGTTGTCCTCGAACAGCTTCAGCGTCACGACTTCGCCGGCGAATGCCTGCCGCCGCCCCAACGCGATGAACGCCGGCTGGAGCACGCGCACGCGCCCGGTCTCGATATCGGGTTCGTGCGCATCGAGCAGGTCGGTGGTCGCGAAGGTCACCTCGCTCATGCATGCCGTTCCCGGGACTGCACGGCGCGAGCGGAATTGCCGACACGCCAGGCCGTCAGCAGCGCTGCGACCTGCAGCACCGCCACGGCCGCCAGCGCCTCCCTGAAGCGGCCCGAATCGAGCAGCGGACCGAACAGCACCGGCGACATCGCCAGACCGGTGTCGAGGCCGGAGTAGACGAATCCGTAGACGCGCCCGAAGGCGGCCCTGCCAAAGCGGCTCGTCGCTGCGCGACGCACCAGCAGGTCGCGATTGGGCCCGGCGACGCCGACGCCAAACCCCATGACCGTCATCAGCGGAAGCAGCATCCACGCCGCCGCCATACCCGAGGCAATGACGGTCGCTGTCGTGGCGGCCAATCCCAGGGCCACTGCGATCAGGCGCTCGTTCTGCTCGCTGCGCGCCGCCAGGAAACCGCCGGTCAGCATCCCCGCTGCACTGCCGAGCAGGTACGCGGTAAGGCCCGCTGTGGCCATCGTCAGAGAGACGCCGTAGACCTCCCCGAGGATCGCCGGCGCGTAGTTCTGCAGGATGCCGAATGCCGCCGTCGTCAGGAAGAAGAACGCAAAGCACAGCCACACCGCACCCGACTGCAGGAAACCGAGTTGTGACGAGTTTGTCGTCTCCCGACTGTCACCATGGGCCACCAGCCCACGCGCCGCATCGGTGAGCACTTCGCGCCGCAGCCAGAGGATCACCAGCACAATGAATCCAACTCCGGCAGCGGCGAAGCCCGCGACGTGCCAGTCAGTCACACTGGCAATGCCCGCCATGAAGACCGGTGCAGCGGCCCAGCCCAGGTTGCCGGACAGTCCATGCACGGAAAACGCGTGCCCCAGGCGAGGCGCGGCAACGCGGTGGTTCAGCAGCGTGAAGTCGGCCGGATGAAAGATGCTGTTGCCGAGCCCCGCGACGCTGGCGGTCAGAACCAGCATGCCGTAGCTGCCCGAAAAGCCCAGCAGGACCCCCGAGGTCGCCAGCAGCGCAATGCCGAAGAAGAGCACCGGTCGCGCGCCGACACGATCCACGACGAACCCGGCGATCGCCTGACCGATGCCACTGACGACGAAGAACACCGTCATCAGCAGGCCAGCCTCGGTATAGCTGAGCGAGAAGTCCCGCATCAGCCACGGAAACAGCGGCGGCAACATCAGGTGGAAGAAGTGCGACGTTCCGTGCGCGAGGCCAACGAGTCCGATGACTTCGGCGTCACTGCGCAAGGACGGGGCCGCGGCGGGTGCACTCATGAGGCGCGACAAGAGAGGAAAAACCGAGCGATCGACTGTAACAGAGGTGTGTGTCCGCCCCCGGCATCGGGTCGCTATGCGGCTAAGCTTGCACGCTCAGGAAACCAAGCGCCCTTCATCGATCGTGCTTCCGCTGACGCGAGCCGCTTTTTTCGCCGGCGCACTGCTTGCCGCCGCGACCGTCGCCGCTCAGCCATCAGCCACGGTGCCGCTGCGCATCATCGCGATCAACGATTTCCACGGCCACCTCGAGCCCGGCGACAACGCCGTGCAGGTCCCGGATCCCGACGAGCCGACGCGCACTCTCCCGCTGCGCAGTGGTGGAGCCGCCTACCTGGCCACGCGCATCCGGCAGTTGCGCACCGAAGCGCGCCACAGCGTCGTGGTGTCCTCGGGCGACCTGATCGGTGCCTCACCCCTGATTTCGGGCCTGTTCTACGACGAGCCGACGATCGAAGTGATGAACGAGATCCGCCTCGATGTCAACGCGGTCGGCAACCACGAGTTCGACCGCGGCGCGTCTGAACTCGCGCGCATTGCACAGGGTGGTTGCCGCCCGAACCGATCGACAGACGACCGCGCTAGCTGCGCCACGCGCGACGGAACGTATCGCGGCGCACGTTTCCCATTCGTCGCCGCCAATGTCGAGGATCGTCACGGCAGGCCGCTGTTTGCCTCCAGCTTCGTACGGGAAGTCGACGGCGTTCGGGTCGGATTCATCGGCGCCGTCACGCGCAGCACGCCGGGCATCGTCAAGGCGGACAGCATCGCCGGACTGCGTTTCATTGCGGAGGCCCAGACGGTGAATACAGCGGCGGCGGCGCTTCGCGCCCAGGGCGTGCAGGCGATCGTGGCGGTGATCCACGAGGGAGGCGATGCGGACGGCGGCTTTGACGGCTGCACCCAACCTCGCGGGGCGATCTTCGAGATCGAACGCCAGCTCGACCGCTCAATCGACGTGGTGCTGTCGGCGCACACCCACCGCGGATACAACTGCCGCATCGGCGAGAGAATCGTCATCCAGGGCGCCTCGTTCGGCCGCCTGGTGTCGGTGGTCGATCTGACACTCGATCGCTCGAGCGGCGACGTCCTGGCGAATCAGACCCGGGCCCGCAACGTTACGGTGCCGAACGGACTGACGCGCGACGAGCGGCTTGCATCGCGCTATCGGGCCCTCGAACCCGACCCTCGCGTTGCCGAGATCGTTGAGCACCACCGCACGCGTTCGGCACCGATCGCCAGTCGGACGGTGGGTCGGATCACGGAGACATTCGACCGCAGCCCCTCGGGCGGTGGAGACAGCGCGCTCGGCCGGCTGATTGCCGATGCGCAGCTCGCCGCAACGCGCGAGCACGGCGCCGTCCTCGCATTCACGAACTCCGGCGGCATGCGAGGCGATCTGCGCTCTCACAGGGACAACGGCTCACTGAACTACGCGGAACTGTATGCGGTCCAGCCGTTCGGCAATGTGCTGGTCACTATGACCCTCAGCGGCACTCAGCTGAAGCAATTGCTTGAACAACAATGGAGTGCGCGGAACCAGGAACGCGCGCGCATGCTGCAGCCATCGCGGGGCCTGAGCTACTCCTGGGATCCGACTCGAGCGGTCGGCGACCGCGTCGTCGCCGAATCGCTCCGCCTGGACGGACATCGCGTCGAGGCGGAGCGGCGCTACCGCGTCACCGTGAACGATTTCCTCGCCTTTGGCGGAGACGGGTTCTCGGCACTGCGCGAGGGTGTCGACGCGGTGGGCGGCCCGCTCGACATCGAGGCACTGACCCAGTACATCCGCCGGGAATCGGCGGCGCAGCCGCTGGCGCCCGACCGGAACGCGCGCATCCGCCGCGGCGGTTGATGCCATTCGCCATCGGTGTGCCGGTGCGATAATCCGACCTTCTCAAGAAAGCAGGGCACCATGCGCCGCAATCGCGCCAGCACGCGCGCTCGTTCCTCGGTTGATGCCGAGACCTTGGTCAAGATGGCGCGCCGTCTCGCTGAGTCCGGCAGCCGCCTCGAAGACCAGCTCTGGCAACGCCGCCTGGTCGAGGTCCTCAACGACCGCCTCGCTCGTCGCAGCGACGAGGCGATCGAGGCCGCGCTGGACGACCTGGCGCGCACGAGCCAGCGCGCCTATGACGATCTCGCGGATCTGGCGGAGAGCTGTGCCGAGTCGACGCAGGTCGACCTCGAAGGCAAACCGCACGACGTGCTGCTGCTCGCCGTGCCGCTGCTCGCCTGGTCGCGCTACAAGCTGCCGACAACTACTTTGTCGTCCGCCGTACTCGACAGCCTGCGCGCGCAGCTGCAGGGTCACCTCGTCGCGCGCACGGCGCGGGTCGCGCTCGCCGATTACCTGTACGCGATTGACCAGTTGCCGGAGGCCTTCAGCGAGGTGCGGCGCCTGACTGAGCAACTCGGCGACGCCGCCGCGGAGGGCATCGTCCTGCACGTTGATCCGAAGAAACTGCGCGAACCGGTCGGCATGCTGGCCGACACGCGCTACCTGATCGCCGCCGTTGCCACGCCGGGAGGATCACCGCTCTTCCACTGGCAGGAACTGGGCGTGGATCCAGACGCGAAGATCGCGGCGCTGTCCACGTTTCGCGAACAGGCTGCACCGATCCTGCAGCCGGTGCTGACGGGATGTCGCTTCCGGGTGCTGTCACCGACGGCGTTCCACTCGGGGTTGCGTTTTGCGGACCGCGAACTGCGCCAGTTTTCGCTGGAAGCCGCGATTTCTTTCCTGAAGCTGGCGTACGACTTGGCGCCTGCTTCGCTGTCCGCAGCGGCGGGGCTTTTCGAAGATCCGCAGGGCAACGCCGGCGCCGAGGTCCGCATCGGCATTGCCAAGGCTAACGACGACGATGCCGTTATCGAAGGCGTCGTCTGGCCGCTGCTCGGCGACGATGAAGACCAGACGATGGAAGACGTCGAAAAGGCCCTGCGCGCGCTCGGCATCAGCCGGCCGATCATGCACGCACACCGGTTCCCGCTCGAGTTCTGCGATGACTGCGGCGCACCGATGTTCCCGAACGCGGCCGGTCACGTCGTGCACGCCGAACCGCCGGAGGAGGCGGAAGACCGGCCAGCCACGCCGCTGCACTGATCACGCGTCGCACTGAATCGCCGACGCCCCTACGAGTACATCCACTCGCGAGTGAGTGGCAAGCCGGTGCCGCCCGGGGAGCGCATGAGACTCCCGAGTATCTGGTAGACGTTGACCCAGCACTGCTCGAACCCGTAGGCACAACCGGCCAGATAGATTCGCCAGATGCGCAACGTCTCAGGCGAAACCAGGCGCGCCGCCTCGGCGCCGTGCGCCTCGAGCTGACGGTACCAGTGCGTCAGCGTCCGGGCATAGTGCGAACGCAGCGACTCGACGTCGACGATCTCGAAACCGCCAGCGGACATTTCGCGTGCCGCCAGGTGCAGGTGCGGGAGTTCGCCGTGCGGAAAGACGTGCCGCTCGATGAACTCACTGACGCCGCTGCCGACCGGACGACTGTCGACATCCGCTGATGTGATTCCATGGTTCAGGAACAGCCCGCGATCCCGCAGCACCGCGGCAATCGCCGCAAAGTAGCCAGACAGATTGCGCAGGCCGACATGCTCGAACATGCCGATGCTCGCGACCTTGTCGAAGCGGCTTGCGCCAAAGCGCGTCGGCAGGTCCCGATAGTCCATCAGCAGGATCTCGGTCCGATCTGCCAGCCCAGCGCGCTGCACCCGCTCGCGAGCCAGCCGCATCTGTTGTTCGGACAGTGTGATCCCGACCGCCCGGACGCCATAGTGCTGAACCGCATGCATGACCAGCGCGCCCCAGCCGCAACCAACGTCGAGCAGGCGCTCACCGGGGGCCAGACGCAGCTTGCGGCAGATATGGTCCAGTTTCGCCCGCTGCGCCTCGTCGATCGTTTCCGCGCCGGTCCGGAAGTAGGCGCAGGAATAGACCATGCGCTCGTCGAGCCAAAGGCCGTAGAACTCGTTGCCGACGCCATAGTGGTGCGCAATCGCTGAGGCGTCCTGTGCGCGGCGGTGCGGACGCCACGCCTGCACGACGCGCGCAAACGCCGACCTTTCGGTGGCTTCCGCCAGCCGCGCACCGACGGGCAACGCGTCGAGCAGATCACCGTCGACATCCAGTTGGCCGCGCACGAAGGCGTCACCGACCGCGCCTAGCGTGAGGCTTGGCAGTCCGCGCAGCCAGGCGGGGTCCCGGACGCGCAGCGTCACCTGCACCGGGGTACCGAAGTCGAAGGTGGAGCGATCCGGCAGCACGACGCGCAGCGGCAACCCGCCGGACCGTCGGCAGGTTTCCGCCAGTCGCGCGAGCGCCCGCGTGGCCCCAGACGCGGCCACACCCTGCGGCACTCGGCTCAGTGCATTGCTAATACCCATCGCCGCCTCCGCCAAGCCATGGTCGGCAGTACTTTTCGATGGAACGAAAGCAATTTTGCATCCCGGCGATGGCCGGCGCAAAGTCTCCCGTTGTGCAGTGCGCTGGCCGCTCGGACGCGGGTAGGTGGCTCCGTCAGATGGCGCCAGCGATCGCGCGACCGAGGTCCTCGGTGGAGCCCTTGCCCCCGATGTCCCGTGTCAGAGGTGCGTGCGCCGGACCGGACGTCAGTACGGTCTCGATGGCCCTGAGAACGGTGGCGGCAGCTTCGGGATGACCAAGCCAGTCGAGCATCAGCGACGCACTCCAGATCTGGCCGATCGGATTGGCGATGCCCTGCCCGGCGATGTCCGGCGCCGATCCGTGCACCGGCTCGAACAGCGATGGCCACGTACGGTCCGGATTGAGGTTCGCCGACGGCGCGATGCCGATCGTGCCGGTGCAGGCCGGACCCAGGTCCGACAGGATGTCGCCGAACAGGTTGGAGGCAACCACCACGTCGAAAAATTCCGGCCGCTGCACGAAGTGCGCAGTCAGGATGTCGATGTGGAACTTGTCGACGCGGACCTCCGGATACCGGCTGGCCATCTCAGCGACACGCTCGTCCCAGAACGGCATCGTGATCGAAATGCCATTGCTCTTTGTGGCCGAGGTCAGGTGGCGCTTCGACCGCTTCATCGCCAGCTCGAACGCGAACTTCAGCACACGGTCGATCCCCGTGCGCGTCATCACCGTCTCCTGCACGACGACTTCACGCTCGGTGCCTTCGAACATGCGGCCGCCGATCGACGAATACTCGCCTTCCGTGTTCTCGCGCACGATCATCATGTCGATGCCACCCGGCGGCCGCGGCCTGCCTTGCCGGTCCACGAGGGGTGAAGCGATGCCGGGCATCAGCCGGCACGGGCGCAGGTTCACGTACTGGTCGAACTCGCGCCGGAACTTCAGCAGCGATCCCCACAGCGAGATGTGGTCCGGCACCGTCGCCGGCCAACCGACCGCCCCGTAGAAGATCGCGTCGACGCCCGCAAGCCGCTCCTTCCAGTCGTCAGGGAGCATCGCGCCGTGCTGCGCGAAATAGTCGCAACTTGCGAAGTCGTGATGCTCGTACGTGAACTCCAGGCCGTGCCGGCGCGCCGCGGCGTCGAGCACGCGCAAGCCCTCTGGCATGACCTCCTTGCCGATGCCATCACCCGGGATCACTGCAATACGCTGTGCCATCACTCCTCCAGAAAACGCGCGAAGCCGGCAATCGGCTCGCGCTCGGTCTGCAGCGTGTTCTCCACGCGACTCGTGTCGGCATAACCGAGCGACATCCCGCAGACCACCATCTCATTGTCCGGCAGCTTGAGCTGCTCCTTGATCACGCGGTGAAACTGCGTGAACGCGGCCTGCGGGCAGGTATCCAGGCCGCGGGCACGGGCGGCGATCATGATGTTCTCGAGGAACATGCCGTAGTCGAGCCAGCTGCCCTGCTCCATGATGCGGTCGATTGTGAAGATCATGCCGACGGGTGCATCGAAGAAAGTGTAGTTGCGTCCATGCTGGGCGTGCATCCGGTCCTTGTCGGTCTTGCCGATGCCGAGCAGCCCGTAGAGATCCCAGCCGATCTTGCGCCGCCGGCCGAGATAGGGTTCGACCCACTGTGTCGGGTAGTAGGCGTACTCCTCGGTGTGCTGCCGACGCCGTTCCGGGTCGTCGTAAACCTGCATGATGGCCGCACTGAGCCGTGCTTTCGCCGATCCAGTGAGCACCACGACCTTCCATGGTTGTGTGTTGGTACCGGAAGGCGCGCGCGTGGCAATCGACAGGATCTCCGCGACGGTGCCGCGCGGCACCGGCGTCGGCCGGAAAGCGCGGATCGACTGGCGCGTGGTTATGGCGTGGTCCACGACCTCGTGGGGTCCAATCGGAGCTCGGTCGTTCATGTGTGGATCTTCTGAAGGGCGGCGCGCAGCGGCGCCGGCAGGGAGGTCGGCCGCCGCGACGCGCGATCGACGTAGACATGAACGAAGTGGCCCTGAGCGCAGGCAGCGTCCTGCTCGTCGGCGAAGATGCCGATCTCGTAGCGCACGCTCGAGGTGCCCAGCCGCGCGACGCGCAGGCCGGCGTGAACCCCCTGCGGAAACGACAGCTCGCTGAAGTAGTGGCACTGCGTCTCGACAACCAGCCCGATGACTTCACCATGCTCGATGTCGAGCACACCGGACCGGATCAGGTACTCGTTGACCACTGTGTCGAAGTACGAGTAGTAAACGACGTTGTTGACGTGACCGTAGGCGTCGTTGTCCATCCAGCGCGTCGCGATGGCGTGGAAGTGCCGGTAATCGGCGCGTCGAAGCGGTGCCTCGCGCGTTGTCATGCTGCCCTCCTCCATCGGCGCAGTACGAGCGCCACGCCGGCCATCGTGACCACCACGCCGATCCATGCGACGACGCCGAGGCGTTCGCCGAAGATCAGCCACGCCAGCAACGCCGTCACGGCAGGCGTCAGGTACATCAGGCTCGCGACCTCGGTGGCGTGACCGCGCCGGATCATAACCAGCAGCAGCGAGATCGCCGCGAGCGACAGGGCGAAGATCGACCAGGCGAGCGCCAGCCAGAACTCCAGCGCGAAGTCCACCATCATCGATTCAAGCAGGAACGCAAACGGCAGCAGCACGATGAACGAGGCGCCGAACTGGATGATGCTGCCAGTGCGCAGGTCGACGTTGGCACCATGGCGCTTCTGGTACAGCGTGCCGGCGGTGATGCCCACCAGCGCCAAGAGGTTCACCGCCAGCGCGAGCGGCCCGACACCCACCAGCGTCAACCGATCGGACAGCACGAGCGTCAGGCCAAATGCGCCGAGCACGAGCCCGAGCCACTGCAGTCGCGTGACGCGCTCGCCAACGGTGGCTCCGAACAGGGCCGTCAGCAGCGGTTGTGTCCCGACGAGCAGGGAAGAAACGCCGGCCGGCATGCCGAGCGCGATCGCGGCCCATACGCCGCCCAGATAGGTGGCCTGCAGCAGCAGTCCGACGAGCGCGGTATCCCACCATGCCCGCGGCGTGCGGGGCCATGGGGCACGTGTGAGCCACACCAGCGGCAGCAGCACGACAATGACTCCCGCGAAGCGGAAGAGCAGGAAGGTGAGCGGCGGAGCGTAGGGTGCCGCGGTCTTCGCCACGATGAAGCCGGTGCTCCACAGCAGCACGAAAGCGAATGGCATGGCCGTGAGCCACGCGGCATTGCGGGCGCGTGATGAAACCTCAGACATGTCGGGCGGCCACGCGCATCCCGGGCGTCTCCTGACGTCGCGCCCACGCGTCGAACGCCGCGCGCACGGTATTCAGGTGTACATCGACAGTGGTCGCGATGTCCCGGCCATAGCCACCGGCCATCGCCACTGCGATCGGCACGCCGAGTTGCGCCGCCAGGTCGAACACGCGGCGATCGCGTGCCGCCATGCCTGCGCTCGACAGCGCGAGCTTGCCGAGACGATCGCCCTCGTGCGCATCGGCGCCGGCGAGATAGATGATGAATCCGGGGTTGAACCGCCGCTGCAGTTCGCGCAACGCTGCGTCCAGGGCCGCGAGGTAGTCGTCATCGCGCGTGCCGTCCGGGAGCGCGACATCAAGATCGCTGCACTGCTTGCGGAACGGGAAGTTCGTGGCGCCATGGATCGACAGCGTGAACACGGAGCCGTCGCCGGCCAGGATTTCCGCCGTGCCATCGCCCTGGTGCACATCCAGGTCGATGATCGCCACCGGCAGCACGCGACGCTGGGACGCGCCATCGGCCTGCAGCAAGCGCGCGGCGACCGCAGCATCATTGAACACGCAGTAACCGGCTCCGCGGGCCCGATGCGCGTGGTGTGTACCGCCGGCGAGGTTGACGGCAACGCCACTCAGTCTTGCCGCGCGACACGCGGCGATCGTGGCGCCAGTCGAACGCTGCGACCGCTCCACCATCGGCAGTGACCATGGAAAGCCGATCGCACGGACCTCTTGCGGCTCCAGCCTGCCGTCGAGCACTCGGTCGATGTAGTCCGGCGCATGCGCCAGCGCCAGTTGTCCGACTGACGCGGCGTCCGGCTCGGAAAGCTGAATTTCCGGTAACTCGCAGGCAACGCGCTCGCGGAGCAGGCGGTATTTCGCCATCGGAAACCGGTGCCCTTCCGGCAGCGGCAGGACGAAGTGGTCGCTGTAGAAGGCT
>Ga0316600_10000548_pt1 | contig 17959 bp, 18 predicted proteins | sample OWC_soil_day5_CT_FD_207652 | JGI IMG/M metagenome (GOLD analysis project Ga0316600, IMG submission 207652) | Wetland soil microbial communities from Old Woman Creek delta, Ohio, United States - OWC_soil_day5_CT | ecosystem: Environmental > Terrestrial > Soil > Wetlands | place: USA: Ohio... | reverse complement strand
CAACTGCACCGTGGTGATCTTCTCGGCCTCTTCGTCCGGGATCTCGATGCCGAACTCGTCTTCCAGCGCCATCACCAGTTCCACCGTGTCGAGCGAGTCGGCGCCCAGGTCGGCCACGAAGGCCTTGGCATTGGTGACGTCGGACTCGGGCACGCCGAGTTGTTCGGCAATGATTTTCTTGACACGCGCTTCGATATCGCTCATGACTCCTCCAGGAGTGGATTTCTGATAAACCGGGCGATTCTACCGGTGCGCCCGCCCGGCGCCGATGGCCCGCACGGGCCCTTCAGTTCAGCCCCGCACCGGGCCATTCAGTTCATGAACATGCCGCCGTTGACGTGCAGTTCGGCACCGGTGATGTAGCCCGCCAGCGGCGAGGCCAGGAAGGCCACCGCATGGGCGATCTCCTCGGGCGTGCCCAGCCGGCCCAGCGGAATCTGCTGCTGCAGTGCGGCCTTCTGTGCCTCGGGCAGCGCATCGGTCATGTCGGTGGCGATGAAGCCCGGCGCCACGCAGTTGACAGTGATGTTGCGGCTGCCCAGTTCGCGGGCCAGCGCACGCGTCATGCCGGCCACGCCGGCCTTGGCGGCCGCATAGTTGGCCTGTCCGGCATTGCCGCTGGCCCCGACCACCGAGGTGATGTTGATGATGCGTCCGTAGCGCTGCTTCATCATGCTGCGCATCACCGCGCGGCACATGCGGAAGACCGCGCCCAGGTTGGTGTCCAGCACCGCGGCCCAGTCCTCGTCCTTCATGCGCAGGGCCAGCTGGTCGCGCGTGATGCCGGCATTGTTGACCAGCACGTGCAGCGCGCCCTGCTCCTTGACAATGGCCTCGACCAGCGCATCGACGCCGGCCTGGTCATTGACATCCAGGCGCACGCCGCGGCAGCCCGCCAAGCCGGTCAATGCCTCGGAAATGCCCTGTGCCCCCGCCTCGGTGGTGGCGGTGCCGACCACCTTGAAGCCCTGCGCTGCGAGCGTGTGGGCGATGGCCCGGCCGATGCCGCGCGACGCACCGGTGACCAGGGCCACGTGCGGATCGCCGCTCATTGCAACTGCTCCTTGCATTCCGCCAGTGAAGCCGGGTCGGACAGCGTGAGCACCTGCGCGTCGGCGTCGATGCGCTTGACCATGCCGGCCAGCACCTTGCCCGGGCCGCACTCGACCACCTGGCTCAGACCGCGCGAGCGCAACGCCTGCACCACCTCGACCCAGCGCACCGGGCCGAAGGCCTGGCGGTACAGCGCATCGCGGATCGCGTCTACATCGGACTGCACAGCGACATCGACGTTGTTGATCAGCGCGATGCTCGGCGACGCAAAGGCCACGTCGGCCAGGCGCTGGCGCAAGGCCTCGGCCGCCGGGCGCATCAGCGAGCAGTGGAACGGCGCCGACACCGGCAACTGAACCACGCGCTTGGCGCCCATGGATTTGAGCACCTCTCGCGCCTTCTCCACGCCGGCCACCGAGCCAGAGATGACTGTCTGCCGCGGGTCATTGAAATTGGCGGCCTCGACGACTTCGCCACTGTCGGCCATCGCCCGGGCACAGCCTTCGACCACCTGCGCCGGCTCCAGGGCCAGCACCGCCGCCATCGCGCCGGTGCCCACCGGCACCGCCTGCTGCATGGCCTGGGCTCGAAAGCGCACCAGCTTCAGCGCGTCGCTCAGGCTCAGCACGCCCGCCGCCACCAGGGCGCTGTATTCGCCCAGCGAATGCCCGGCCACGGCCGCCGGTTCGGCGCCGCCTTCGGCGCGCCAGGCGCGGTAGCAGGCGATGCCGGCGCACAGCATCACCGGCTGGGTGTTGGTGGTCAGGTCGAGATCGTCCTGCGGCCCGTCACGCATCAGTGCACCGAGGTCCTGGCCCAGCGCGGTCGAAGCCTCGGCCAGCGTGTCGCGCACCGCCGGGTGGTCGCCCCAGCCGTTGAGCATGCCTACCGACTGCGAGCCCTGCCCGGGAAAGACGAATGCAAAAGTTGCCATGCGCGGGAGCTCCCGATGTTTTTCTAGAAGTCGAGCAGCACCGAGCCCCAGGTGAAGCCGCCGCCCACGCCCTGCAGCATCACGCAATGGCCGGGGCGGATGCGACCGTCGCGAACGGCCACGTCCAGCGCCAGCGGGATCGATGCGGCCGAGGTGTTGCCGTGGGCATCGACCGTGACGATCACCTTGTCCAGCGGCAGCTTCAGTTTGCGCGCCGTGGCCTGCATGATGCGGATGTTGGCCTGGTGCGGGATCAACCAGTCCATCTGTTCGGTGCTGCGGCCAGCCTTTTCGAGGACTGCGCGAGCGGTGCTTTCCAGCACGCCCACCGCCAACTTGAACACTGCTTGGCCGTCCATCTTGAGCAGCGGATCGCCCAGCACCTTGCCGCCGGACACGGTGCCCGGTACGCACAGGATGTCGACATGGCGACCGTCGGCGTGCAGGTCGGTGGCCAGGATGCCCGGCGTGTCGCTGGCGCGCAGCAGCACGGCGCCTGCGCCGTCGCCGAAGAGCACGCAGGTGCCGCGGTCGTTGAAGTCGAGAATGCGCGAAAAGACTTCCGCGCCGATCACCAGCGCACTGCGCGCCGAGCCGGTACGGATCATCGCGTCGGCCACGGTCAGCGCATAGACGAAACCGGAGCACACCGCCTGCACGTCGAAGGCCGGGCAGCCGTGCACGCCCAGCTTGCGCTGCACGATGGCCGCGGTGGACGGAAACACCATGTCCGGCGTGGACGTGGCCACGATGATCAGGTCGACGTCCTCGGCGCGGCAGCCTGCAGCCTCGAGCGCATGGCGCGCGGCGTGCACCGCCAAGTCGCTGGCGTTGACGCCGTCGTCGACGAAGTGACGCGCGCGGATGCCCGTGCGCTCGACGATCCATTCGTCGCTGGTTTCGACGCCCTGGGCCGCCAGCTGGCGCACCAGGTCGGCATTGCTCAGGCGGCGCGCAGGCAAGTAGCTGCCGGTGCCGACGATGCGGGTGTGGCGGGGGTTCGGGTTCATGCAGCTTGGGCTGTGCCGGTGGCGTCGACCGGCGCTTGTGCCGCACGGCTGAGCGCCAGGCGGTCGCGTACGCGGTCGGTCAGGCGATTGCGGGCCGCATCATAAGCCCGACCCAGCGCCTGCTCGAAGGCGAAGGCGTCGGCCGAGCCATGGCTCTTGAAGACCAGACCGCGCAGGCCGAGCAGTGCGGCGCCGTTGTAGCGGCGCGGGTCGACCCGGTGCTTGAAGCGCCGCAGCACGGGCAGCGCCACCAGCGCCGCCAGCTTGCTGAAAGGGCCGCGGGTGAATTCCTGGCGGATGAAGTCGCTCAGCATCGTCGCCAGGCCCTCGGCCGACTTCAGCAGCACGTTGCCGACGAAGCCGTCGCAGACCACGATGTCGGTCGTACCCTTGAAGATGTCGTTGCCTTCGACGTTGCCGTGGAAGTTGATCTGCCCTTCGGCCGCGGCGGCGCGCAACAGTTCGGCCGCGCGCTTGATGGTGTCGCTGCCCTTGATGGCTTCCTCGCCGATGTTGAGCAGGCCCACGCTGGGCTCTTCCTTGCCGTCGACCGCCGCCACCAGCGCACTGCCGAGCACGGCAAACTGCAACAGGTGCTCGGCCGTGCAGTCGACATTGGCACCCAGGTCGAGCACCGTGGTGTAGCCATCCGAGCGGTTGGGCATGACTGTGGCGATCGCCGGCCGGTCGATGCCGTCCAGCGTCTTCAGGATGTAGCGCGCCACCGCCATCAGCGCGCCGGTGTTGCCGGCGGAGACGCAGGCATGGGCCAGCGGTGCGGCGACGTCGGATCCGACCAGTTGGCTGAGGGCCACGCGCATCGAAGAGTCCTTCTTGCGACGCAGAGCGATCTCGATCGGGTCGTCCATCGTCACCACTTCGCTGGCTTCGACCAGCCGACAGCGCGGCCAGCCGCGCGCCGGGCCGAGGGCCGCGGCCGTGCCGACCAGCAGCAGATGGGCTTGCGGATGGCGTTCGAGGAAGGCGCGGCAGGCGGGCAGCGTGACACTCGGGCCATGATCCCCGCCCATACAGTCCACGGCAATGCAGACCGCGCTGAGCGGTTCGGGTGCGATGGGGTGTGTCACGAATGAACCGGCATGGCGGCGCGAGGCCCGATCATCGGCCGACGCATCGATCCGTGCGCCGCGCGCGAACGGTAGGTGAAGATGCGCCTTCGCGCAAGTTCGATGGCCCGGGACGGTTGGTGGCGGCCGGGTGCGGCCACGTCATCGGATGCCCAAGGCAGGCGGCGCCATCGGGCGCCGCGGGTTCAGGCGTCGGCCTTGGACTTCAGGACCTTGCGGCCGCGGTAGAAGCCCGTCGGGCTGATGTGGTGACGCAGGTGCACCTCGCCCGTGGTTGGCTCGATGGCCGTGCCGGGTTGCGTCAGTGCATTGTGCGAGCGGTGCATGCCGCGCTTGGAGGGCGACTTCTTGTTCTGCTGGACAGCCATGGGTGGAACTCCTGCGGGGCGCTCCCGCGTTCGGCAAGTGGCGGAAAGACCATGCCGGAAAAAGCCCGCGAGTATAGCACCGAGGCCGGGGATAAGCACCGAGCTGGCAGCTCAGCTGGGCTTGCCGCCGCCGCCGTCGCGCAGCAGCGAGGACAGTCCGGCGAAGGCGTGTTCGGCCTCGTCGGCCGAGGCCAGTTCGTCCGCGCCGGCCGACATCGGCAGCGGCTGGGGACAGACCTCGTGGCGCGGCACCAGCGGCAGCGCCAGGATCAGCTCGTCCTCGATCAGCGGCAGCAGGTCGAGCGATGGCGTCAGCGCCAGCACGTCCTCGTCGCTGTCTTCATCCAGCGCCTCAGCCTGGGCCTCGCCGTGCACGAAACGCAGACTGGGCTGCACGTCGAGTTGCACGGTCATCGGCTGCAGGCAGCGCTGGCAGGTCAGCTGCAGCGCGGTGCGGGCCTGCAGTTGCAGGCGGATCTCGGCCTCGCCGCCGATCACCGCCTTGCGCGCGCCGCGCGCCAACCAGACCACCGCTTGCGCGGGGCTGTCGGCCGACAACGGCAGCGCATCGTGCAGCAGCCTGGGCATCCGGGACAGCGGCCATTCGCCGTCCAGCCGCCCTTCTGCCTGCGAGAACGCGGCCATGTCCAGCCGGTTTGGGTCGAAGGCGCGAGGAGAATTCATGGCTGCAGGCGAATCGCGTTGCAGTGTAGCGGCCCACCGTGGCATGTCGGACCGGGATGGGACAATCGTCGCATGAGCTCCAGTCCGCCGCTGATCCTGGCTTCGACCTCGCGCTACCGGCGTGAATTGCTGGCGCGGCTGCGCCTGCCCTTCGAGGTGCAGTCGCCCGAGGTCGACGAGACGGCGCGCCCCGGCGAGGCCCCGGTGGCGCTGGCCCAGCGCCTGGCCTTGGCCAAGGCACAGGCGGTGGCCGAGCTGCGGCCGGAGGCCGTGGTCATCGGTTCCGACCAGGTGGCCGACCTGGACGGCCACGCCCTCGGCAAGCCCCATACACACGAGCGAGCGGTGCAGCAGTTGCGCCTCATGCGCGGCCACAAGGTGCTGTTCCACACCGCGGTGGCCGTCGTGCGTCGCGCCAGCGGCTTCGAGCAAGCGGCGCTGTGCAGCGTGGCGGTCCGCTTCCGCGAGTTGGGCGATGACGAGATCGAGCACTACCTGCGCACCGAGCAACCCTATGACTGCGCCGGCAGCGCCAAGTGCGAGGCGCTGGGCATCGCGCTGCTCAGCGCGATCGACTCCGACGATCCCACGGCGCTGGTCGGCCTGCCGCTGATCCGCACCAGCGAACTGCTGCGCCGCGCCGGCATCGATCCGCTGCGCAGCGCCGGCGCATGAGTGTGCCGGGCCGCGGCGGGCTGCTGCTGGTGCCGAACGCGCTGGACCTCGGTACCGAGCCTGTGGACATCCAGCAGGTGCTGCCGCTGGGCGTGTTGCAGTGCGCGGCGCGAATGGAGCATTGGCTGGCCGAGGACGCGCGCAGCACACGTGCCTTTCTAAAACGCGTGCATGCCGTGGTGCCGCTTCAGCGGCCGCTGCAGGCCATCGACATCCGCGAACTGCCGCGCCCGCCCAAGGGCGGTGGCGCAGGCCACGCGGCACCGGGCGACCCGCTGTGGCGCGAACTGCTCGCCCCGGCCTTGGCCGGCAAGGATGTGGGCTTGATTTCCGAGGCTGGCCTGCCGGCTGTCGCCGACCCCGGCGCTGCGGCCGTGGCCGCGGCGCATGCGCTGGGGATCGTCGTCGTGCCGCTGCCCGGCGCCAGCTCATTGCTGCTGGCGCTGGCGGCCAGCGGGCTGAACGGACAGAGCTTCGCTTTCGTTGGCTACCTGCCGCAGGATGCCATACAGCGCAGTGCTCGCCTGAAGGAGCTGCAGGCCCTGTCCAGGCGCACTGCGCAGACGCAACTGCTGATCGAGACGCCATACCGTAACGCGACGCTGCTGAAGGCGCTGCTCGAGCAGCTGGCCGAGGAGACGCGCCTGTCGGTCAGTTGTGGCCTGAGCCTGCCCTCGGGCTGGACGCGCACCGACCGCATTGCCGAGTGGCGCCGGCGGCCCACGCAGATGCCCGAGAGGGTACCTGCGGTGTTTGCGTTCCTGGCCGACTGACTCCGCGCCACCGAGGACGGTCAGCCCGGGCCACCGCCCAGCAACGAGGCCGTCTTCTTCTTGCTGCGAATGTTCGGCGACAGCTGCCGCACCACCGGCGCCGTGGCGCTCTTGGCGGCTTCCCACGCGGGCGTGCCGGTGGTGGCTGGCTCGTAGGGCTTGTCGAAGAAAGGGTCCGCATTGCGCGGGGCCGGCGGCCGCCAGGCCGGGCGCTCGGCGCTGCGTTCGGCCGCAGGCCGCGGCGCGTCGTCCTCCTGCATGCGACGCGGCGGCCGGCGTGGCCGCTCGTCGTCCATTTCGAAGGGCTCGATCTCGACCTTCTTCTTGATCAGCTTCTCGATGTCGCCGACCAGTCGCAGGTCATCGCGCGCCACCAGCGTGACGGCCAGCCCGGAGGCGCCGGCGCGGCCAGTGCGGCCGATACGGTGCACATAGTCCTCGGCATTGAAGGGCACGTCGAAGTTGAACACGGCCGGCAGGTCGGCAATGTCCAGGCCGCGCGCGGCCACGTCGGTGGCCACCAGCACGTCGACCTCGCCGCGCTTGAAGGCATCCAGCGCCTTGAGCCGCTCGTCCTGCGACTTGTCACCATGCAGCGCGCTGGTCTTCAAGCCATCGCGCTCGAAGGATCGCGCCAGCCTTGCCGCGCCGAGCTTGGAATTGACGAAGACCAGCGCCTGTGACAGCTCGCGCTGGCGCAGGATCTGCCGCACCACCTGGCGCTTGTCATCGTCGGCCACGCTGTAGAAGTGCTGCTCGACATTGGTGGCCGTGGCATTGGGCCGCGCCACCTCCACCGTGATCGGGTCCTGCAGATAACTCTGAGACAGACGCCGGATTTCAGGTGAGAAGGTGGCAGAGAACAGCAAGGTCTGCCGCTGCTTGGGCAGGTAGGACAGGATGCGCTGCAGGTCGGGCAGGAAGCCGATGTCAAGCATGCGGTCGGCCTCGTCCAGCACCACGTATTCGACCTGATTGAGCACGCAGTTCTTGGCCTCGATGTGGTCGAGCAGCCGCCCCGGCGTGGCCACCAGGATCTCGACGCCGCCCTTGAGCTGCAGCGTCTGCGGCTTCATGTCGATGCCGCCGAAGACCACCGCCGTGCGCAGCTTGGTGTGCCGGGCATAGCCCAGGATGTTGGCCGCCACCTGGTCGGCCAGCTCGCGCGTGGGCGCGAGCACGAGCGCACGCACCGGGTGCCGCGCCGGCGACATGCTAGCGTTCTCGTGGCGCAGCATTTTTTGCAGCAACGGGATCGAGAACGCGGCGGTCTTGCCAGTGCCGGTCTGTGCCGCGCCCATCACGTCGCGGCCGGCGAGCACGATGGGTATGGCCTTGGCCTGGATCGGCGTCATCGATGCATAGCCCTGGTCCGCGACGGCGCGCAGCAGCTTGGCATCGAGGGGCAGGGTATTAAAAAACAGCGGGGAGGCGGGAACCTCTTGACTGGCGGCGGTGTCGACAGGGGTGGTTTGATTCATGCAGTAGGGATTATCCCTCATGCACCATCGATTGCCCACTCAGCGCCTGAACACCAGCCAGCGGGGCGATTTGAAGCGCACGATGCGCCAGTACAGCACCACATAGCTCACAGCGAACAACACGATCAGCACGGACAGCACGGCCGTGTTGTCCCAGAACAGCACTGAAGGAATGGCCGCGAACATGCACAGTAGCCAAAGATAAGGCGAGGTCATCGAGTTGCGCCGCGTCAAGGCCTTGGCACTGCGGTTGCCGACCGCCCAGCGCATGACCCGGCGGTAGATCAGTGAATGCAGGTGGATGCCATCCGGCATGCTGGGCGGCATGGCGCGCAAGAAGCGCCGCCGGTAGATGGAGAACACCGTCTCGAACACCGGGTAGATGCACAGCAGCAGCGGGAACATCGGCGACACCGTCGGGTTGCGGTGCAGCAAGAGGATACTGAGCTCAGCGATGTAGAAGCCAAGGAAATAGGCGCCTCCATCGCCGAGGAAGATGAGCCCAGCAGGGAAATTCCATACGAAGAATCCAAGTAGCGCCCCCACACCAGCCAGCGCCAGCCAAGCGATCATCAGATCGTCGACCTGGAAGCCGACGTAGCTGAGACTGAGCAGGATCAGCACGCCGCACATCGATGCCAACCCGTTGAAACCGTCGATGATGTTCACGGCATTGGCCACTCCCGTCACCACAAAGACCGACAGGGCAGCTGCACCCAACGGGAAGGACACGACCCAGTCAAGTCCGGGAATGGCGGTGCGCACGATCACGGCATCGAGCAGCCATACACCCAGGAGCGCCGACAGCGCACTCGACAATAGCCGCCGTCTCGGACTGACATCGTTGGTCAGGTCTTCGGCAAGACCGGCAACCCATGCTGGCAAGCCGCAGCCCAGAAGAACGAAGCCCGCGGCACCTATCGACCTGTCGGTGTGCCAGATCACAGTCACACCGGCCAGCATTCCGGCAACAATGCCCAGTCCTCCGATCCGCGCCGCTGGTTGGGCGTGAAACGTCTGCGGACCGCTCTGGTCCTTGTCGTTTTTAAGGTAGGCGAATGTCCTGGCTGAGCGAATAGCGACCAGTGTTGCAACCAGCGACACTGCGAATGCCACGACCAAGATCAGCATTTGAAGGATTTTATCGGGGCGGGCTGTCGTGGCCAGGTCGGAAAATGCCGCCCCGGGCTGAGTCGCTAAAATGCGGGGCCGACCATGCTAGACGATACAGTCCCGTCGTCTTTTGCGCAGCCGACGCAGAACAAGTTGGCTACAGCGCAGGCCGAAACAAATGCATTCATTCCGTACTCACCAGTCAGTCATCGGTGGCGTTGGGGCCACCCTGAAAGACTGTTTTCTTGTATCGCTGGCCGTGCTGACCCTGCTAGCCGCGGGCCATGCGGTTGGTCAAATCGATGGCACCCGCCTCGGCACCCCGATCGCCTCTGAATCTGTCCCCGGCAGAGAGGAAGCAGCTGGCAATGCCGTGCAGTTGCGCCAGCCCGGCCCCGGTGCACTGCCGACGACCCGAGATCAAGGAGCAGCGGTACGCGTGCGCGACGTCGATCCGATCGATCTGCGCGCTCTCGAATCGGTGCTCCCCGAGCCCAGCGAGTTCGAAGAGTACGTGAACAGGCTAGCGTTTCCGAACGAAGTCCAGCGACCCAACTCTCCCTTGTCGATCAGGCGTCTGGGCGCGGGGCTGATCACCGGGCAGAGCAAGGGTGCTGAGGCCATCGACTACAGCCCCCTGGTGCCGCCGGATTACCTCATCGCGTCCGGGGACGAGATTGTCCTGTCAATATGGGGTTCAGTCGACGCGGAACTGCGCTTGGTGGTCGATCGTTCCGGGCGCATCTCGGTGCCGCGAGTTGGAACCATCATGGTGTCCGGCGTGCGCTATGCGGACCTTCCTGCAGCCATCAGCCAGCGCGTCGCACAGACCTTCAAGAACTTTCAGCTCAGCGTGTCGCTGGGTCAGCTGCGTGGTGCGCGCGTGTTCGTCACGGGTTTCGCGGTGCGACCGGGCGCCTACACCGTCAGCGCGTTGTCCAGCATTGCCAGTGCTGTGGTGCGTGCCGGCGGCCCTTCGGCTTCAGGCAGCTTTCGAAACATCCAGCTGCGCCGAGGCAATGCGCTTGTGTCCACCCTCGATTTCTATGACCTGCTGTTGAACGGTGATCGCAGTTCCGACAAGCTGGTGCAGGCAGACGACGTGATCCATATCGGCCCCATCGGCCTGCAGGTGGGCGTCATCGGAAGTGTGAATCGACCCGCCGTTTTCGAACTCAAGGCCGGCGAAACCATGGCCGACGCCCTGCGCATGGCGGGCGGTTTTGCGGCTGTTGCCGACACCACTCGCCTTTCCGTGGAACGCGTCGACGAACGCACCACGGTGCGTGTCGTCCAGATCGACACCTCGCAAGCCACTAGCGTCGAACTGCGCAATGGGGACGTGTTGCGCGCATTCAGCGTGGTGACACTGGCTGCGTCGCTGCAGCGCCAGAACAAGCGCGTTCGGATCGAGGGAGAGGTCCTGAAACCCGGAGACTATGTTCTTCCTGCCCAAAGCTCGATCGATGATGCTATCCGCGCTGCAGGCGGCTTGACCCTTGGCGCCTTCGTCTTCGGGACTGAATTCACACGCGAAAGTGTTCGCCAGACTCAGCAAGAGAACTACGAGCGTGTTCTCAGGAATCTCGAAACGGAACTCTCTTTGTCGAATTCGACGCAGCGCATCACGAACCGCGACGAGGCAGCCGCGCAGGCCGGCCGCAGCTCGGCCGCGACGCAACTGATCGAACGACTACGCAACATAAAACCTACCGGCCGCGTCGTACTGCAGATACCACCTGATTCGCGGGATCTGCCGAACTTGGTGCTTGAAGATGGTGACCGCCTGTTCGTACCTCCGGTGCCAACCAGTGTCGGCGTCTTTGGCAGCGTGTTCAATGCAGGCAACTATCTTCGCGAAGATGGCCGCACGCTGGCCGACTATTTGCGCCAGGCCGGCGGACCGAAGCGTGGCGCTGACGCCGGCAGCAGCTTCGTGCTGCGCGCCAACGGCACCGTGATCAGCAACTTGCAGGAAAAGACTTGGGGCAGTGGGCTGAGCGGCAATTTCGAGCAACTTCCGGCACTTCCCGGCGACACCTTATTCGTACCCGAAGAGCTCGACAAGACCACGTTCGTGCAGTACGCGAAAGACTGGACACAGATTCTTGCTCAGTTTGCGCTGGGTGTGGCTGCCTTCGTTACGTTGACGGATTGACGATCGCAGTGCAGAGCGTCATTGGCGCCCTCCGCAGCTTCACCTTCATAAGCTCGTTCCAAACAACCGGGAATTGCCTGATGGGCTGCGACGCTGCGCGTTCGTTGGCGTAATACTCAGGCGTAGACAACATTGCCCTCGCTTCAATGAAGATCCTACTTTTTGGAATGAATGGCCAAGTCGGCTGGGAGTTGCAGCGCTCGTTGGCGCCACTGGGCGAACTGGTGGCGCTCGACTTCGACAGTCCAGGTCCGCTAGGCGCCGACTTCACCCGACCCGATTCGCTTGCGGCAACCGTGCGTGCCGTGGCGCCACAGGTCATCGTCAATGCTGCCGCACACACGGCCGTCGACCAGGCAGAAGGCGAACCTGACATCGCTCGCGCCATCAACGCTGCCGCACCGGCAGTCCTAGCGCGCGAGGCCGTTGCGGCAGGGGCGATGCTGGTGCACTACAGCACCGACTATGTTTTCGACGGCAGCGGCAACCAGCCATGGCGCGAGGATGCACCGACCAAGCCATTGAATGCGTACGGGCAGACCAAGGTGGAAGGAGAGCAGGCCATTCGCAACAGCGGCTGCCGCCACTTGATCCTGAGGACGAGCTGGCTTTATTCGGCGCGCGGGGGAAACTTCGCGCGCACGATGCTTCGCCTTGCCACCGAACGCGACAAACTCGAGGTCATCGACGACCAAGTCGGCGCGCCTACGGGCGCCGACTTGCTGGCCGATGTCACAGCCCACGCGCTGCGTGGCGTGTTCGCCAATCCCGAACTTGCCGGCACCTACCATGCCGTGGCCGGCGGCGCAACCAGTTGGCATGGCTACGCACGGCATGTCATCGAATTCGCGCGTCTGGCCGGGCGGCCGATACGGGTGCAAGCGCAAGACATTGCGCCGGTCGCCAGCAGCGCGTTTCCGACGCCGGCACAGCGACCGCTCAATTCCCGCCTGGACACACGCAAGCTGAAACAGGCCTTCGGGCTGACTCTTCCCGACTGGCAGACTGGCGTCGAGCGCATGTTGCGCGAGGTGCTGGCCTGAACCCGCGCCCAATTCGTATTGACTGGACCAGACCACGATGAGCGTGACCTTTCTCCAGCGCCGAGGCATCGTCCTGGCCGGCGGTTCGGGCACGCGGCTGCATCCGGCGACATTGGCCCTGAGCAAGCAGTTGTTGCCCGTGTATGACAAGCCGATGGTCTATTACCCGCTGGCCACGCTGATGCTGGCCGGTATCCGCGACATACTGCTGATCAGCACTCCTCAGGACACTCCCCGTTTTGAGGCGTTGCTCGGTGATGGGCACCAGTGGGGCGTCAACATCAGTTACTGCGTGCAGCCCAGCCCAGACGGCCTCGCGCAGGCCTTCATATTGGGCCGCGCGTTCGTCAACGGTCAGCCGAGCGCCCTGGTGCTGGGCGACAACATCTTCTACGGGCACGACTTCCAGGCCCTGCTGCACAGCGCGACAGGCCGCGCGCGCGGCGCCACTGTGTTCGCCTATCACGTCCACGATCCCGAGCGCTACGGCGTGGTGGCCTTCGACGAGCGCAAGCGAGCGCTCAGCATCGAAGAGAAGCCCGTCGCGCCGAGGAGCAACTATGCCGTGACCGGTCTGTACTTCTACGACAACCAGGTCTGCGATATCGCTGCCGACATCCGTCCATCGGCGCGCGGCGAATTGGAGATCACCGAGGTGAATGCGCGCTACCTTGGACGGGACCAACTCGAAGTCGAAATCATGGGCCGCGGCTATGCCTGGCTCGACACAGGCACGCACGACAGCCTGCTCGAGGCCTCGCAGTTCATCGCCACGCTGGAGAAGCGCCAGGGCTTGAAGGTCGCCTGTCCGGAAGAGATCGCCTTCCGGTCCGGCTGGATCACGCGCGAGCAGCTCGAGGCCCTGGCACGGCCCATGTTGAAGAATGGCTATGGTCAGTATCTGCTTCGGGTAGCGGGCAGTCTGGTGTTCTGATGAAGGTGACAGGCACCGATATCGAAGGTTTGCTGATCCTCGAACCGAGCGTCTTCGGCGACGAGCGCGGCTTCTTCCTCGAAAGCTACAACCAAAAGACCTTTGATGCTGCGCTGGGCCACGAAGTGCGCTTCTTGCAGGACAACCACTCTCGCTCGGCAAGGGGTGTCCTGCGCGGGCTGCACTATCAACTGCCTCCGCACGCGCAGGGCAAGCTGGTGCGTGTGACGCAGGGCTCGGTGTTCGACGTGGCCGTTGACATGCGCCGCAGCAGTCCGAGCTTCGGCCGCTGGTTCGGTGTGGAACTGAGCGGACAGAACCACCGCCAGCTGTGGCTGCCGCCCGGCTTGGCGCACGGCTTCCTAGTGACTAGCGATAGTGCCGACTTTCTTTACAAGACCACCCAGTACTACGCGCCAAAGGCCGAACAATGCGTGCGCTGGAACGATCCGGCGATCGCCATCATCTGGCCCGCATTGGGACGACCGCCGTTGCTTTCTGCCAAGGACGCGGCGGCACCGCTGCTCGCCGATGCGATCGCTTTCGACTGACGGGGGGTCTAGACAAGATCCGACATGATTCGCCAGCCTGCGCAACAGCACACCGAGTTGGGCTATCCCAGGCGATGAGATCTTGTCTTGCGTCGACCGGGGCGTTGGTCGAGTAGCTCAGCCATTCGGCTTTAGCCGTGGCATACAGCCCCGAAACGGCGGCGTCCAACGCATCTGAATGCCTCGGTTCCGACACCAACTGCGTCGGCGGTGCCGCGGCCCTGGGCCCGCAATTCAGCTGCCGCCCGGCACGACCCGCCGGTCGATCACGCCGAAGGGGCCATCGGCTGCCGCCCCCGCGGGTACGGCCCTGCCGCGACGTGGCGCTGCGTTCGATGCAGTTCGGTGTGACCACGGCTGCAGCCGTGGCCGAGAGCAAGATGTCTTCTACGGCTGCGCCGCCACCATCACCGAATAGGCCTTGAACACCGCGGTGGCCGGTGTGCCCACGGCCAGGCCGAGCGCGTCGACGCCTTCGTTGGTGACACTGGCGGTGATGGCGCCGCCGCCGGGCAGCGTCAGCACCACCAGCGACGACACCGCGCCGCGCTCGACGCGCGACACGGTGCCGGCCAGCTGGTTGCGCGCCGACAGCTGCCAGCCGGCGAAATCGGTCACCAGCACCACGGCCGAGGCCTTGACCAGCGCCAGCACCTCCTTGCCCTTGGCCAGCTTCAGTCGCTTGGCCGCGGCGCTGGTCAGCGTGGCGGTGATCTCGCCGCCAGCCTTCAATCCGATCGTCACCTGCGCCGACACCGGGCCGACATTCAGCGCGCTGACATTGCCGGCGAACTGGTTCCTCGCGGTGGTCTTCATGCTCATCCTCCTCATCAACCCGAACAATGCGGGCAGCGTGGCCAGGCGCGCCTCCTGGGCGCGCACGAACTCGCGGTGCTCGGCCTGTAGCGCCTGCCACGCGCGAAGCAGGCCCAGCGCGGCCTCGGTCAGCCGCGTGCCGCCGCCGCCGGCGCCGCCGGTGACCGTTTCCAGCAGCGGCTCGTTGGCCAGGTTGCAGGCCGACTCCAGCAGCAGCCAGGCGCCCTTGTAGGACAGGCCCGCGGTGCGCGCCGCACGGTTGATCGAACCGGTGGCATGCAAAGCCTCCAGCAGCGCAAAGAAGCGCGCGTCGAGCCTGCCGGCGATGCGCAGCTCGCCGCTGAGCAGCGCGCCGTCCTGGGTTGCACCAGGCTTCATTCCATCAACGCCACGGTCTTGACCTGGGCCCACACCGCCATGCCGGCTTCGAGTCCGAGCGCCTGCGCCGAGCGCCGCGTCAGCCGCGCGACGACCGGGCTGGCGCCGACGCGCACGCGCACCAGCGTCAGCGCCGGGTGCTCGTCGTCGGCGATGGATTCCACGGTGCCGCGCAGCTGGTTGCCGATGCTGGTGCCGGTCTGCGGCGCGCGCGTCAGGCTCACGTCACGGGCCAGCAGGCGCAGCCGCACGGCACGACCGAGCTCATGGCCCGGATCACGGGCCCATACCGAGAAGTCGGTGCCGACCTGCAGCCGCACCAGTTGCCACTGCGCATCGCGCTCGGCCAGCACCGCGTCGAGCACCACGCCGGCGGCCTCGCCGCGCGCGGTGGGCAGGTCCAGCCGCGCCATCACCTCGCCCAGCGCTCCTGCAGCGACGATGCGGCCTTGCTCCAGCAGCACCAGCTGGTGCGCCAGGCGCACCACCTCGTCGATGGCATGGCTGACATAGACGATGGGCAGCGACAGCTCGCGGTGCAAGCGCTCCAGGTAGGGCAGCACCTCGGCCTTGCGCGCCGCATCCAGCGCGGCCAGCGGCTCGTCCATCAGCAGCAGCCGCGGCGCCGCGGCCAGCGCACGCGCGATGGCCACGCGCTGGCGCTCGCCACCGGACAGCGTCTCGGGCCGCCGCGCCATCAGCGCGCCGATGCCCAGCAGCTCGACCACCGGCCCCAGTGCGACACGCGCATCGCCGGCACGGCGGCGCGCGTAGTCGAGGTTGCCGCGCACGTCCAGGTGCGGGAACAGCGCCGCCTCCTGGATGACGTAGCCGATGGCGCGGCGGTGCGTGGGCACGAACAGGCCACGCGCATCGTCCTGCCATACCTCACCGTCCAGCGCCACGCGGCCGGCTGCGTGCTCCAGCCCGGCCAGCGCGCGCAGCACCGTGGTCTTGCCGCAGCCCGACGGGCCGAACAGCGCGCTGACGCCCTGCCCCGGCAGCGCCAGGTCGACGTCGAGCAGGAAGTCCGGGCGCGTCAGGCGCAGCGTGGCCTCGATCACCGCAGCCCCTGCGCCGCGCGTCCGGTGGGTCGACCCAGCATGTACAGCGCCACCAGCACCGCCATCGCAAACACCACCATGCCGGCAGCCAGGCGGTGCGCGGACTCGAACTCCAGCGCCTCCACGTGGCCGTAGATCGCCACCGACAGCACGCGCGTTACGCCGGGGATGTTGCCGCCGATCATCAGCACCACGCCGAACTCGCCCACGGTGTGCGCGAAGCCCAGCACGCTGGCGGTCAGGAAACCCGGCCGTGCCAGCGGCAGCACCACGCTGAAGAAGCGGTCCCAGGGCCCGGCGCGCAGCGTGGCTGCGGCCTCCAGCGTGCGCTCGGGGATGGCCTCGAAGGCCTGCTGCAGCGGCTGCACGACGAAGGGCATCGAGTACAGCACCGAGGCCACCACCAGGCCGGCAAAGCTGAAGGGCAGCCGCCCCAGGCCCAGCGCCTGCGTCAGCTGGCCGATCGGGCCTTGCGGTCCCATCAGCAGCAGCAGGTAGAAACCCAGCACCGTCGGCGGCAGCACGATCGGCATGGCCACCGCGGCCGCCACCAGCGGCTTGAGCCGCGACCTCGTGCGCGCCAGCCACCAGGCCACCGGCGTGCCCGCGACCAGCAGCAGCAGCGTGGTCAGCGCCGCGAGCTGCGCGGTCAGGCGCACGGCGCTCCAGTCGTCGGCTGTCACGGGTCGATGCCGTAGCCGAAGGACTTGATCACCAGCTGCGCCGCCGGCGACTTCAGGTAAGCGAGCAGCGCCTTGGCCGCCGGGTTGCCAGCACCCCGTTGCAGAAGCACAGCGTCCTGGCGGATCTCGCCGTACAGCGCCTGCGGCACCAGCCAGTACGAGCCAGGCCCCGCCTTGCCGGGCAAGAATGCGGGTCCGCCCGGAGCCTTCGACTCCGGCCCCCCGAGGGCGCGTTGATCGCCTTGGGCAGGCCCTGCGGCGATCACCTGCGACAGCGCGACGAAGCCCAGCTCCGCATTGCCGGTGCCAACGAACTGGAAGGCCTGCGCGATGCTCTGGCCGGTGACCAGCTTCGGCGCCAGCGCCTCGGTCAGCCCGCGTGCCTGGATCACCTGCAGCGCCGCCGCGCCATAGGGCGCGGCCTTCGGGTTGGCGATCGCCAGATGCGCGAACCTGCCCGAGCCCAGCACCGCGCCCTGGCTGTCGACGAAATCGGGCTTGGCACTCCACAGCACCAGCTTGCCGATGGCGTAGGTGAAGTCGCTGCCGGCCACCGCATGGCCTTCGCTGACGAGCTTCTTCGGCGTCTCGGCATCGGCGGCGATCAGCACCTCGAAGGGTGCGCCGGCGACGATCTGCGAATAGAACTTGCCGGTGGCCCCGGCGGCGATCTTCAGCGTGTGCCCGGTGGCGGCGCTGAAGGCGGCGGAGACCTTAGCCAGCGGAACCGCGAAGTTCGCGGCCACGGCCACTTGGACCTCGGCGGCCTGTGCACAGCTGCACAGCAGCGCAGCCGCGCCGACAAGGGACCGGAAAGCCTGACGCATGAACGACTCCTGGCGGACCGGGCGCGCCGACGCCGCGATCACGTTGCAGTCTACGACAGCTGGTTATGTACTTAACTACATATCGTTTGTCGGCACGCCGCAGGCGCCGAAGGCTCTCCATTCGAAGCGCCCCTGTGTCCGAGCAACCGAACTGTGCGGCTGCCCGGCTTGTACGGCCGGTTCATCGTCGCCGTGGCCTTCGTGAACACCCGCATCGGCTCGATCGTGCTGCTGCCCTGGAAGCAGTTCGCCATGGACCGCAGCGACGGGCGCACCGCGCAGACGCGGCAAACCCTTGAGATCCGACCGGGACGGACAGGCGGGTT
>Ga0316600_10000547_pt1 | contig 18011 bp, 21 predicted proteins | sample OWC_soil_day5_CT_FD_207652 | JGI IMG/M metagenome (GOLD analysis project Ga0316600, IMG submission 207652) | Wetland soil microbial communities from Old Woman Creek delta, Ohio, United States - OWC_soil_day5_CT | ecosystem: Environmental > Terrestrial > Soil > Wetlands | place: USA: Ohio... | reverse complement strand
AAAATAGCGGTTTCACGACATACGAATCCGTCGTAAAGGCCACTTTGTTGCCAGCCGTCGTAACGGAAGCACCATCGTGCATTTCATTTAGCACAGGATTGCCATATGCCGGTAAAATCACCTGCTCCATAAGCTCCTGACTCAATTTTCCGCCACTGCCATGATCCATTTTAATTGTTCCCTGTTCCATACTGATACCTCCCGCTGCCATATTTATACCAAGCGGCACAAGAACCTTCTACCGAAACCATACAGGCTCCTACCGGATGCTGTGGCAAGCAAACCTTGCCAAACAAGCGGCATTCCGTTGGTTTTATGAGTCCACGAAGTACTTCACCGCAACGGCAAGCCGTCTGTTTTACCGTCGTTTCCACCTTGATCGGCAAAGCAACCTGCGCATCAAAGGCTCGATAGCGTTCATTCACCCGCAGTCCTGAATCGGGTATCAAACCAATGCCACGCCATACGGCATCCGCTGGTTCGTAGACTTCCTTGAGCATCTGTCTAGCGACTGGATTTCCGTTTAGTTTAACAACACGACCATATTCATTTTCCACGGCTGGTTTACCATCATGGATCTGCCTTGCTAACATGTAGACGGTCTGCAAAATATCGAGCGGTTCAAATCCACCAACAACCGCCGGCATATGATATTCCTGCGGCAAAAACTGAAACGGCTCTTCGCCTGTAATTGCACAGACATGTCCTGGTAGGATAAAGCCATCTACTTTAACTTCTGGATCGACGAGCAATGTTTTGAGTGCCGGCGGCACCAATTTATGCGCCGATAACACAAAAAAGTTTTTTAAGTTCTGCTTAGCTGCCTGTAACACCGTAGCTGCTGCAGTTGGCGCAGTCGTTTCAAAACCAACCGCTAAAAAGATAACTTTCTTCTGGGGATTATCGACCGCTACCGCCAAACTCTCCAGTGGTGAGTAAACGATGCGAATATCTGCGCCACCAGCTTTAGCTTCGCCTAAGCTCGACACCGAACCGGGCACTTTGAGCATATCGCCAAAGGTCGTAATAATTACATCTGGTTGTTTGGCATAAGCAATCGCCATATCCATATAGTCATCTGGTGTCACACATACCGGACACCCCGGTCCGCTAACAAGATCCACCTGTTTCGGTAGCACCTGACGAATTCCTGCCCGAAAAATCGCCACCGTATGGGTACCGCAAACTTCCATCAAACGCACCGGACGCGTGATGAGACGATCGATTTCCTTTAGAAAAAAATCTGCAATCTCACGTGTTTCATTTTTATTCTCAGGCAAACCCTCTCAGCTCCTTCAGCAACTCGTTGGTGCATTCCGCTTCCTCTTGATCAACAATTTGCATCGCAAAACCGGCATGGATGAGCACAAAATCGCCAACCATCGCTTCTGGCAGAAGCATTAGGCTTACCTCTCGCTGCACACCGCTAAGCTCCACTACAGCCAACTGGTCTTTTTTATCAATGATTTTTGCTGGTACTGCCAAACACATTACAAGCGTCCCCTTTCTCTCGCAACCGCTGCTTGTCCAAGTGCTAGTCCACCATCATTGGGTGGTACCTGCCGATTAAGCAACACGGTAAACTCTTTTTCTAATCCTCCGTAAACCTGACGCAAAAGCGTCATATTCTGAAAAACGCCACCACTTAAAGCTACCTTGTGAACCCCAGTTAAACGACTTAACCGTCGAACCATCTCATGAATGGCGGCGGCCATGGTCGTATGAAAATCTGCTGCCAGCTCTGCACGTGACACTTTATGTATATTCTCAATCATTGCAGCAAATGTTGGCCTAAAGTCGAGTTCATTGCCAGCCGTAATCTCATACGGCAAAACTCTGCCAACCACGCCGCCTGCTGCCAGTTCTAATTCGATGGCGGCTTGTCCTTCATAATGATTATAAAGACGAATGCCAAGGAGTGCTGCCGCCGTATCAAAAAGACGCCCCGCACTAGAAGTCAGCGGCGCATTCAGCCCATTGGCTGTTGCTTGTAATAGCAATTCCCAACCGTTAGGTAGCGACTCTGTCAACGCCGTCTGTTTCTCCCGAAAATTCTTACCATATAGCTCCTGCATAACCCATGTCGCCTGTCGCCATGGTTGACGAACCGCTTTTTCCCCGCCCGGTAGCGGTAGATATAAACAATGCGCGAGACGCTGATACCCCTGGCAATCTGCCAGTAAAAATTCACCGCCCCAAAGCTGACCATCCTCACCATACCCCGTACCATCAAAAGCAACGCCGATGACCTGCTCCCTCTCGTGATGCTCAGCCAAAACCGAAGCAATATGGGCATGATGATGCTGAACGCCAATTTTTGGCAGTTTCAATCCGTCAGCATATTTCGTTGATAAATACTCGGGATGTAGATCAAACGCTACTAGCTCTGGCTTAATATCAAACAATCTACCGTAATGTTCAATGGCCTCCGCATAGGAATCCATTGTTTCTCGATTGGCTAAGTCACCGATATGCGCGCTAACAAACGCCGCATCACCTTTTGTCAGGCAAAAAGTATTCTTTGCTTCACCACCACAGGCCAAAACCATCGGGCCTGTTCCTCCCAAATGGATCGGTGCTGGTGCCAGCCCACGACTACGTCTAAGCAAATATGGTTCTTCCTGAAATAAACGGACCACCGAATCGTCGACGCGGCAATAAATCTCCCGATTGTGGATTAAAAAATAATCGGCAATTCCCGCCAATCTATGCAGCGCATCTTCGTCCTTATAGGCAATTGGTTCCTCACTGGTATTGCCACTCGTCATCACCCAGATATCATCTTCCTCTAATAGCAAATAATGTACTGGTGCGTAAGGCAACATCACACCCAAATATGGATTGCCCGGTGCTACGGCTTGTGCTAAATCAACAGTATTTTTTTTCTTCAATAAAACAATTGGCGCAACTGCTCCCATTAACAGCTCTTTTTCCTTTGTCGAAGCAAAGCAAAGCTCTTCTACTCTTGCCAAACTACCACACATCAAAGCAAACGGCTTATCCTCGCGAACTTTCCGTAAACGAAGCGTAGCCACAGCTGTTTCACTTTTAGCATCACAAACCAAATGATACCCACCTATGCCTTTTACGGCAAAAACTGCACCATTTTTGATCAGTTCATGCGCTGCTTTTAGCGGATCAGCACCGAGGATTTCCTTTCCCTTACTGTCGAGCAAGCGATAGTAAGGCCCACAAATTGCACAGGCATTCGGCTGCGCATGAAACCGACGGTCGGTTGGAATATCGTATTCCTCTTGGCAATCGGCGCACATACCAAAAGGCTCCATCGTGGTCTGTGGACGATCATAAGGCACGTCTTTGATAATCGAATAACGCGGTCCGCAGTTTGTACAATTGGTAAACGCGTAGCCAAAGCGTCGATCCGCTGAATTTTGCAGTTCATGCTGACAATCCGAACAAGTCGCAATATCTGGCGATATAAACGCAAATCTTTGCGTAGCCGCCGGACTAGGCTTAATCACAAAAGTATCTTCCCCCTGTACGGGCAATGAAGTTCTTTGTAGGTCAGCAATCATTGACATCGCTGGTTTTTCAGTGCTTAATGCTGTAACAAAACTTGTAATTGCAACAGCCTCGCCTTCAACTTCAATCCAAACGCCTTTTTCATCATTGAGTACAAAGCCGTTTAATTTATATTGCTGCGCCAACCGGTAAACGAAAGGGCGGAACCCGACGCCCTGTACAATACCGGCGACGCGGATGCCCGCCCTCTTCATCACGTATTTACGATTAACTCAGCTTTTAATTGGGGTTCAACCTGCCAAACTTTTAACTGCTCTAAAACAAGATTTTTCGTTTTCTCCACCAATTTTTCCATGTCTTTCGTCATAACTACCCCAGCATCCACGATAAACGGTTGTGCCCCCATTACGATAACGTCTTTTACTGGCTTCTCTATGACTTCGAGAGCTGCTAATACATCTTGAATACCAAGTTCATGCATGGAAACTTTCTCTTGGAAATACGCTTTCACTTCCGCATTGACAAAGCGGAAAAACGTACCAGGTTCCGCATCACCGCTGATTGCATCGACAACGATTAATTTTTCCGTTCCAATAATATAATTCATCAATTCCATCCCGAGCGTCCCGCCATCAATCACTTGCACATCTTCAGGAAAATTATATTCTTGCTGCAACTTTTCAACGATATGTACACCGAAGCCTTCATCTTTGAGTATAATATTGCCGATTCCTAGCACTGTAATCTTATGCGTGTTCATGTGCATTCACCGCCATCTTTTTTGCTGCTACTTTTCCCTTAAGCCAATCATACCAAAGCGCAAGCCCTGTATCATGGCAGCAAGCTACTTCCAGCACAGAAATACCTGGGTGAATACTGGTGATATCTTTTTTTGCCGCATTCATATCAAAATTTGTGTATGGCAATAAATCTACTTTATTCAAAACAGCAATTGCCGATTCCTTAAAGATCAACGGATATTTTAAAGGTTTATCATCGCCTTCGGTGATGCTCAGCACGACTGCTTTCGCATCTTCACCAACATTAAATTCTGCTGGACAAACGAGATTACCAACATTTTCAACAATTAATAAATCTAAATTCTCTAAATCTAACTCTTTTAATACCTTTTGAACCATCGCTGCATCTAAATGACAGCCACCGCTCGTATTTATTTGAATAACAGGCACACCATATTTCGCAATACGGTCAGCATCCTTCGACGTAAACAGATCTCCTTCGATCACCGCCATACGCAAATCATCCTTCAATGCCGCCATTGTTTTTTCAAGTAAAGATGTCTTACCTGATCCCGGCGATCCCATCAGATTGAGAACAAAAATTCCCTGCTTCGCAAAAAGCATCTGATTCTCTGCCGCGAGTCGATCATTCTTGCCTAAAATATCTTCCATCACCTGAATTTCCATTAGTCTACCTCCAAATACTCTACCTGCATCTCTCTACCAGACAAAATTTCCAGCTGCCCCGATCCGCAATTGGGACATAAAAAGTTGTAATGTTTAATATGCGTGTCCTTGCCACATTCCTTGCAATGACCTACTAACGGTATCTTATGTAGTTTTAATTCAGCTGTTTCTGCTATTGTCCCCTTCGTCAGTGCTGCAAAACAAAATTGCAGAGCATCTGTCTCCACCCCCGACATCTCACCCAATCGGAGGCTGATGCACTGGATTTTTTGCGCCTGATTCCTTGCCGCATAATCCAGTGCAATGTCCAATATGCCTTCTGCTATCGCCATCTCATGCATATAAAAACCTCCACAGCCGGGCCTCAGAGCCCGGCTGTCTGTTTTAAATAACGGCTTCTAAACCGTGTTTCGTAAATACTTCTGTAATTTCCGTCAACCTTGTTTTTGCCGGACTATAGTCAATTGTTGTTTCGCCATCATGTGCATGGATATGAACATGATATACGCCTGGTAGTCCTAGCAACGCCCGTTCGACTACATCTACATTGTCCTTTTGATAGCCTTTCACAAAAAATTTAAGCTGTGTATTGCTACCTTGTGCTGAACAACCACAATCTGTGCACATAATAGTTCCTCCGGTTTCATTTTACTATTTTACAGTTTTCTTATCTAAGATTTCTCCAACATCCAAAGGTTCATGTTCGAGAATTTTCACGCCAGAAAACATACTGGAAATCTCGCCTTCGCCTTCCATAAAATCCGCTCTAATTGCCATATAAACATGACCGATAACAAATAACACAATCGCCCAAGCTACATAATGATGAATTAAATGGAGCATAAATTCGCTGCCAAATACACCAATTGTCCAGCCAAAGAGAGTTGCGCCAAAACCATTTGGATTCACCATAAGATACATAGCAAATCCCGTAATGATTTCAATCAATACCATGCTATAAAGCCCAACATAAGACATACGAGCCAACGGATTACGTAAATATGGTTTATGCGACGGTTTAATCAGCATATAGTGCATCGATACATCGATCATTGCCTGCCAAAAAGCAGGTTCCCAAACCCGAGGAAATAAACGATCCCCCTTATTAATTACAAAGCCATATATTCTCAATATAAACGCCGCAACAAAAATGAATGCCGCGATAAAATGTATATTGCGAATGAGATCAAGCGATATAATCAGACTGCCAAATGTTGGTTCCATGCCAACACCGCCGGACACAGGCTTTGTAACAAATAGGCCAGTCACAAACAAGATGATGATACAAATCACCATAATCCAGTGAAAAATTCGCAAAAACGGACTGAATAGATAATATACCTTCCGAGGTTCTTCACTCATTATCATCGATCCCTGCTACTCGTCCTTCTCGTAGCTTTTCCTTTCATTATATTATAATATATTTGTATTTTGCTATTACTCTTGGTTCGTTCTCAAATAAGGATCTGTTGTCACAACCTTTATCTTCTTGCCATCGGCATTATATAAATGCGTCGCACAAGCCATACAAGGGTCAAACGAACGAATCACTTTCAGAATTTCTAGTGGTTTATCGGCAATTTTAACCTTCGTGTCCATCATTGCTTTTTCATAAGCACCATGCTCACTCTTATTATCGCGTGGACAAGCATTCCAAGTCGTTGGAACAATGGCCTGATAATTGGCGATTTTCCCGTCTTTAATGACAACCCAATGACTTAAAGCGCCACGTGGTGCTTCGTATAGACCAACACCTTTACATTCTTTAGGCCAAGTCTTTGGATCCCATTTTGTAGTGTCAGCAACTTTGGTATCGCCGGCTTTAATATTTTGAATCAATTTATTGAAGTAATATTTAGCAACATGTGCATGCACTTGCGCTTCTAACGCGCGCGTAGCTGTACGACCAACCATTGTCGTCATCCATACCTCTGGTGCCAAATTCAAAACTTTAGATACAGCTTCGATTTGATCCATGATCATTTTTTCTACCCAAGTTGGTTCTGTAATCAAACCTTTCTTTATCTTGGTATAAATGATGATATAACGAGATAAAGGTCCAACTTCCGCCATCTTACCGCGCCATTTTGGCGTTTTCAGCCAAGAATATTTTCCGTTTTCATCAAGCGTTTTCCAATCTGTCTTCGTGCCTTCTTTAGGTCCAGTATATTTTGCTTTCGTTACACCTTCCCAAGGGTGAAGATCTTTACCTTCAGCATTTGGATACTCATACCAAGAATGTTCTACACCTTCATTTAAAACCTCTGCATCCGATAAATCTTCAGCTTTAAAATCATAGAACTTAGCAGCAGCCAAACCTTTACCAAAATCCTCTACGACACCATTACAGCGTAATAATAAATTCTTGTGGAAATCCCCATTGGTCGTTCCCGTATAAGGTTCATCTGGATAATCTCCAAAACCTAATACTCTTTCTTTCGCCATACCGCCGCCATCTACATAGCCTTTTTCTACATACATCTTACCAATCGCCAAAACATCTGGTAAATAAAAATCATTAACTATATTAACCGCCGTATTAAGAGAACGGTCTACGACTGCTAAACGTTCGGTGTTTACCGGCGCATTCATATCATCCATAGAAATTGAACAAGGCATTCCACCAACAACATAGTGTGGATGTGGATTTTTACCGCCAAAAATAACATGTGAAAGAACAATTTCCCGCTGTTTATCAAGCATTTCTAAATAATGTGCTACACCTAGAAGATGCACTTCTGGCGGCAATATTTGAAAATCAGGATGATCCCACCATTGTGCAGCAAAAATACCAAGTTGTCCGCTTTCGACAATGTCTTTTACCTTTTTTTGAATTTTTTGATAATATGCTGGCGTTGCTTTTGGAAATTCTTTTGGATAAGCTTCTGTATCAAGTACTTCTGGTTCAGTAACTTTCACTTGATAAGTTGAAAGAATCGTATTTTGCAGTGCTGCGGTCGCTGTAGGATCTGCCTTTAAAGCTTCTACTGGACTCACCCAATCTAGCGCATGCAAGTGATAAAAATGAATTACGTGATCCTGTACAGATTGTACTGCCGCCATGATATTTCTTATGTAATTTGCATTTTTAGGAATTGTAATTCCTAAAGCATCCTCAACTGCACGTAAAGAACCAAGTGCATGTGCTGTCGTACAAACACCACAAATTCTCTGAATAAATGCCCAACCATCTCGTGGATCTCTATCGTTCATAATGAGTTCCAAGCCACGCCAAGCAGTCCCACTCGATAAAGCATCTTCTACTTTGCCAGTTGCTTCATCTACTTTAACTTCTACCCTTAAATGTCCTTCAATACGCGTAATCGGGTCAACTACAACTCGCTTCATTATTCCACCTTCTTCCCATCAGACTTTTGCGCATCGCGTTTGCTCTTCTGTACTGCGGACATCGCCCCATGAGCGACAACACCAGCAACGGTTAATCCAGCCGCCACTGCACCAATTTTGTCAACATCACCTAGGAGTGGTCCATATTCTGGCAAACGTTTATAAAATGGTGCTTCATCCCAGAAATGATCATTACTGCAACCAATGCAACCATGTCCAGATTGTATTGGATACGAAAGACCATTCCACCATCTGAGATTGCCACAGGAATTGTAAGTTACAGGACCGCGGCAGCCTAATTTATAGAGACACCAGCCCGCTTTTGCCCCAGCATCATCAAAATTTTCTGCAAACATTCCCGTATCAAAAAACGGACGACGATAACAGGTATCATGGATACGGTTACCATAAAATTGTTTTGGACGACCTTCACTATCAAGCGGTGGCAATTTTCCAAATAAAGCGTAATGCATAACAACGCCTGTCATCACTTCTGGAATTGGCGGGCAACCTGGAACCTTGACGATTGGTTTACTATTACCGACAATCTCTCTTATACTAACCGATCCCGTAGGATTTGGTTTAGCAGCTTGAATGCCGCCACTGGTTGCACATGATCCATACTCGATAATCGCTGCAGCATTCTTGGCTACTTCTTTCAATACCGTCACAAATGGTTTGCCGCCAGTCATACAATAAATGCCGTTTTCAGCTGTCGCAGCTGCACCCTCTACTGCCAAGATATACTTGCCAGCATATTGCTGCATGATATCATGCAAATGTGCTTCAAATGGTTCACCAGCCCCTGCACTTAGTGCATGACTATATTCCAATGCAATCGAATTCAACACTACATCGGAAGTAAGTGGTGTTCCCGACCGGAGAAATGATTCATCACACCCAGTACATTCATGCCCATGAAGCCAAATGACAACCGGCAAAGGATTTTTTTCTGCGGCTGCAACAACTTTCGATACCATATCAGTGTTAAGCCCCATGATACTAGTCAGTGCCACACACGACTTGAGAAAACTACGACGGTTGATATTTTTTCGGAGACAGACGTCCCACATAGTCTCTTTCTTATCCACTATACCCCTCCTCATTTCATTTGATGCTGTACTATCCTCATAAAATTGCTATTTTACTTTTTACATCGCCTACCTTTCATCTGTTATTAATAAACGCATTTTTATACAACAACTAGCCCCTTTATACTTTAAAGAAGCTGGTTGTTTTTTTGTTTCAATGGATATTACATCCTTATTACCTTTGATTAGTCTGAAATCTTTTGATGCTTCTCCATTGAAATATACAAAAAACATAGCCAAACATAAGAATAAAACAATGAGATATTACCTTTTTCTACATTATATTCCCACTTAAAAGAAAAGTCTATCTTTATCAACTAATAATTTATATCAATTGCCCCATTTATCATAAATTTTTTTAATGGTTTGTTTTTGATAATAAAAATTGCACCTCCAAATATTAGACTGATTAGTCTAATATTTGGGGTGCAATTCATACCCTTAATACTGCGTAAGCGGGTTGGCGCTTTGTGTAGATTCGTCAATCAAATTCGCTTCTAAGAGAAGCCGCCGATCATTTAAGACACTGTCTGGAGATCCATCCGCAATCATTTGATGATTTTCTCCCAACACAATAGCACGATCTGCAATTTCTGGTACCAACGCTAAATTGTGCGTCGCAACAAGCAACGTTTTGCCGCTTTCATGCAAAGCATTTAGCGTCGTAATCATCCAGCGCTGTGTCTTGGGGTCTAAGCCATTGGTAGGCTCATCTAAAATCAATACATCTGGATTTACCGCTAGCACAGCAGCGATCGCCACCTTTTTCTTTTCACCACCACTTAAATGCTGTGGCATCCGCTCGGTTAATGAGGAAATACCAACAAAGTTGAGAAGTTCTTGCGCGCGTTGCATAGCTTCTGCATAAGGCATCCCCATAGCCAATGGACCGAACATGACCTCATCGAGAACATTCGCACAAAACAACTGTACATCAGAGTTTTGAAATACAAAACCAATCTTACGCCGGTAAGCGGCCGCAAATTCTTTATCGCGCATAGCCTGCGCTGTAATCGCCTTGCCATACGCTAAAAATTTTCCTTCACCAAAGATCAGTCCAGCAACTATTTTTTGCAGAGTCGACTTCCCACCGCCATTCGGGCCAAGTAGCACCACTCTCTCACCTGCCCGAATTTTCATATTGATTCCCTGTAGCGACACTTCATCCTCACGGTAACGATAGGATACATTCTCAAGTTCAAACGCAAATACTTCGGACAAGCCGTTCACCTCCCCATAAGACAATCCCGAGAATAACCACTACGCTAAAGAAGCACGCCTCTCTTACACTAAAAGGCTGTGAGAGTTCATTATAGCTTTCGCCGGTATAGCCTCTTGCGACCATCGCCGCGCTAATTTCCCTACTATACTCCACAATGAGCCGTAAAAATCCAGCCAATGCAGCGCCAATCCAACTAAGCTCCGAACGATACCGTTCACCGCCAACTACCCTACTTTTTCGCCCCAATATATAGTCACCAAGTAGTAACAAAAATAGAAATAAATAACGGTATGTCATGTCGAGTACCATAACCAAGATTGCCGGCATCCCCAATTTTCCCAATGCTTTGGTTACCATACTCCAGCGCGTTGTCGCCATGAGTAAAACCACTAACCCCAACGAAGTAATTGCACGCAAAAAAACGAAAGCAGCAACCGTCAACCCTTGCTGCGTGATCGCCAATTCCCGTGGCAACATAAACGATCCGACCTGTAAAGAAAAATCATGATAAATAAAGAAACAAACATCGCCTGGCGTTATCCAACTAAAAATAGCGGGTAGAACTGCAACACCAGCAAAGCCTAGTGCCGGAAGCCATACCCGCCCCAAATACGATTTTAAACGCAAACCTGACAGCAATGCCACGAGTAGCAAAACGCCCTGAAAAACAGCTAAACTAACTAAATCGCGGGTTAACGCCGACATCACGAGCAAGAATAGGGCACTCAGTACTTTGACGCGAGGCTCTAAACTCTGCAAAAAACTAGAGCGCACACGAACATCAGTCTGGTACAAATTTTTCACGATTACTTGATGTATATCCACCAGCGTTTTCTCCAAATAATCTTGTCGTTGCCACCATGTCTTACGCGCCGTTGGCAACTTTTGTTGTTCGCTAACCGTCAGATACTGAGGCAGTGCGCTAGTAGTATTACTTACTCTCATCTGCCTTGGTGTATAGAGTACTGCCGTTTGTTGTTCCTAGCAAGTACTTTACCAAAAAACAGCATAATCGTATAGATAAGAGCCGTTCCCAGTAATGCCGACAAGATATATCCGATCACTTCCGCGTTAGCAATTTCACCAAGCATCGGCACTGAATAATCTGGGAAAAAAGCTTTCCACACCGCTTCCGCTTTTTCAAGTCCTTGCGGAGCATAGCCTAATTTTTCTGTCAGCTCATCCGTGTCCCACTCGCCCCATGCCGTCCCTTCAGCGATTAGACCAAGTGGCGTGAAAGCAATCATAATTCCAAGAATCCAATAATAAATCTGTTTCATCATTATACCCCCTTTACCTCGGAAACTATTTGAGCGTTTACAAACTCCGGCGATGTTTTAACAACAAATTTCAGTGCCAGAGCCGTCACAGCACCTTCCACAAAGCCAGCAACGAGAAGATGCGCAGTCATCATGGCTGGTATGGCCACACTCAAACTATACGGCCCATAAAGTGGCAGACCATCTTCACCAACAAAGAGCATCGGCTGAATACCAAATTCAGTCGCAGCGACCAATGCAGCTAAGTTGATAGCCACATAACCAGCAATCCCTGCCGCAATCACCCGACGCGTAGAAGTAATCGGTGCATTTTTTGCAATCAATTGATATATGTAATAGCCCGTAAACGGCATAACAAACGCCATATTAAAAGCATTTGCCCCAAAAGCAAGCACCCCTCCATCACCAAAAACCAAAGCTTGAATAAATAGCGCTACACTGACGGCAATCGTTGCCGTCCAAGGGCCTAAGGTAATCGCAATGAGAACAGCGCCTACAGCATGTGCTGTCGTGCCATCAGGAATAGGAACATTAAACATCATAATTAAAAAAGAAAATACAGCCGACATCGCCATAAACGGAATCTGCGCCACATCGACTGTCCGTTTGATCATCTGTCCCGCTTTATACCACACTGGAATCATCACCGCACCGAACGTAGCACAAGTGGATGGACTTAAATACCCTTCAGGAATATGCATTATCATTCAACCTCCATTGTCATCATAAATAAGTCTAAAAACATATATTTCCCTATATTGAAACTTAAATTTTATCATGTGAATGTCCTTTTTCGTCTTCACCAATATGCGTAACAGACAATTCAGCATAAAATACACCTTTTTGAACTTGAATCTGTTGGCATAATTCATTTAATTTTTTAAAAACGCCTCTTACCACCAAAATTTCCAAGCATTGGTCATGATTTAAATGCACATGCATTGTAGAAACGATTTCATGATGGAAATTATGTTGAAGCTCCATCAGACTTCCAGGCAATCCCGTAAAATGATGGTCATATACGATAACGATTGTGCCTGCTACTACCTCGTTTAATTGTAAACGCTTCGGTGCTATTAATGCCTTGCGGACCAAATCGCGAATCGCTTCAGACCGATTACCATAGCCTTGTTCAGCGATTATTTTATCAAACTGTTCTATTAACTCTTGATTCATGGAAACACCAAAGCGAATTAATGAATCTTTTTCTGCCATTTTACCACTCATTTCGTGTTACTAATTATTTAAATAGTAACACGAAACAAAATAAAAAACAATGGAAGCGACAGTTATTTTCTACCACTTCCATTGTTCCAATTGCTTGAATGCTAACTCACTTTATATGATGTCTTTAATCTGCTCACGCCATAGTGAATATCCAGCATCGCTGAGATGCAGGCCATCACTTGTATATTGTCTCGGAAGACGACCGTCATCACCAGAGAAAGCAGGTACTAAATCAATATATGGATCGCTATATTCCTGCGCTAATTTTTTAATTTGAACATTCAACTGTTTGATATTGCCATTGGTACGTAAAGCTCGTGAAGGGAATATTGTTTCATTAAAAGGCAACACACTTTGAATATAAATTTTTGTGTTTGGCAATTCAGTATGCAAACGGCTGAGTATCTTTCGATAATTTGTCATAGTATCTGGAATTGAACGATTAAAGCAAAGGTCGTTTGTTCCAATCATCAAAAAAATTTGCGATGGCTGCAATTCAATTACTTGATCAAGCCGATTTAGCACCCCTAATGTCGTATCCCCACCAATTCCCCTATTGATTACTGACAGGTCTGGAAAAAGTTTTGACCAATCTCCCTCGTCAGTAATACTGTCACCTAAAAACACAATCTGATGCTGAGAATGCGGGGCAAGCGAGAAATATATTTTTCTAAACCGATAATAAATGCTCAGATAAGCTGGATCATCAGGATTGCGACTCTGTTCGTTCGCCCATAAATATAATTTTTCTTCATCTTTATGAGCCAAAGCGTTCATCGATGGATTACTCAAAAGCACCATACATAACATAAGTATCGGCAATGTAACATAAACAACTAAATTCTTTACAGGCATATAATCTCTCCTAAACTAAAATTAATAGTACAAATGCTGTAAGAATTATGAGTTCATGATCCTTCTGACTTGCCTATTTCTATAATATTATATACTTTGATAAATCAACTAACAACCCCTATTTTATTAACAGGTTTTTAGATGTGTGCTTTTAACGAATAAATGCTGTATAATAAAACAGTTATTCTAAATAAGAATTGTGTGGTGTATATACATGGCAAAAAAAGTGGCTTCTTATCAATCCATAGCATTGGATATTGCAAAAAGAATCCTCAACGATGAATTTCCCGTCAGGACTAAAATATCTGGTAGGACACTTTTGGCTAGTCAATATAGCGTTTCACCTGAAACGATTAGAAAAGCAATTGGCATCTTAAAAAACGCCAATGTAGTAGACGTATCGCAAGGTAAAGAAATCATCATTCTCTCCTCACAGCAAGCCTATAATCTAATTGAGCACCACAAGGAAATCCTTTCCGCTTACTCACTAAAACAAGAATTAGAAATGCTTCTTGAACAAAAAGAAGAAACAGACCGCCAATTTCGCAAGATCGTTACCGAAATCATGCGGTATTCCGATCGATTGAAAAATCTTGATCCCTACAATCCTGTGGAAATTCGAATTTCACCGAATGCTACAGCCGTAGGGAAATCATTAGAAATACTTGATTTATGGCACAATACTGGTGCAACCATCGTGGCAATCCGTAGAGAAACAGAAATTATGATTTCACCTAGTCCAGATACGATTCTACAACCTGACGACCGCATTGTAGTCGTCGGTTCAACTGCTATGTTACAAAATGTTTTTGATTTCATCAGCCCATGAAACGAACAAGGTGTAATGGCATTCGCCGAGTCCACATTGTTTTAAATTATATCTTTGCACGAGGAGGAAGTTTACATGCGTACACCCAAAATTAGTAAAGCATATTATTCATTAACCCACTGGCATGATTTTCGGCTAAAATTATTTGGCGAAGGCATTTTCATTGGTTTTATTGTCGGATTTATTATTGTATCCTTTCGTTATTTACTGGAACAAGCAGAACTGCTTCGCAGTGTCATCTATCATTATTTGCAAACAGGAAACTGGGCACTAACGATATTGTGGTTTCTAGCATTATTCGGAATTGCTTATCTATTAAACTGGATCGTCAAAATAGAGCCAATGTCTTCTGGCAGTGGTATCCCACAGGTAAAAGGAATCATTTTAGGCTTCATGAAAATGAATTGGTTAAAAGTGTTACTCACTAAGTTTATCGGTGGTGTTTTGGCTATTGGCGCTGGTTTATCCTTAGGACGCGAAGGCCCATCTATCCAATTGGGTGCAACGGTTGGACAAGGGATCAGTCGAGGACTTGGCCGATCAAAAATCGAAGAACGATATCTGCTCACAAGTGGAGCAAGTGCCGGTCTAGCGGCAGCGTTTAATGCACCATTAGCAGGGGTAATATTTTCCTTAGAGGAATTGCACAAAAACTTTTCCCCAACGGTTTTAATGTCAGCAGTAGCTGCAGCACTCACTGCGGTCTTAGTATCACAACAGTTTTTCGGTTACAACCCTATATTTAACTTTATTGGCTTGCCCATTTTACCAATCAACTATTATGGACTTATTATCGCACTAGGGATTTTAATGGGTTTTTTAGGCATTGCCTTCAACCGCTTTTTAATAAAGTCACTGGAGATTTATGAACAACAGACTTTACTATCTGGTATGTGGAAGATCGCTTTACCACTGGTTTTCGCTGGAATCATCGGATTTTTCTTGCCAGAGGTTCTAGGCGGTGGCAATAACTTAGTGGATGAATTGGCAAGCAAAGCATTTAGCTTAAACATGTTATGGCTATTACTCATAGGAAAATTCTTTTTTACAATGGTGAGCTTTGGTTCAGGCGTTCCCGGCGGGATTTTTTTACCGATGCTGGTCATTGGGGCCTTGGCTGGCAGTGTCTTTAGTCATATATTGATTCACTTCGGTCAACTAGATCCCTATTACAGTACGAATATTATCGTATTATCCATGGCAGCATATTTTTCGGCAGTTGTAAAAGCACCGATAACCGGTAGTATCTTAATTATGGAAATGACAGGTTCTTTTAGTCACATGGTTCCACTCATTATTGTCTCGATGACAGCTTATCTTATAACGGATATTGCCAAAATAAAACCAATTTATGAAGAACTATTAGAACGTTCGTTAATTAAGCAGGGGAAACTGTCAGTTAACATTACTACAAAAAAGAAAATTATTATTGATGTAACAATTGGTATTGGTTCAAAGCTGGATGGCAAACAAATAAAAAATATTACCTGGCCACCAAACTGCTTATTGGTAAGTATCAAACGTGGTGATATTGAGTTAGTTCCCAAAGGAGATACCCGTATTATCATCGGTGATTATTTGTATGTATTAACCACTGCAGATCAAGCAAAACAACTTCGTGAACTTGCCCAGGAATGTGAACCACGGCTATCATAATAAATCGAATCGCAATCTTTTATCATCGTTTGTAGCAAAATAATTTTTCAGAGTATACACAACCTTTTTAAACAACAACAATAGGCTCGATGCCCTTTTGTTCAACCTATATATTTTTAAATAAAAATAGCTGTGCATAAAGTAGATCTCTAGCTACTTACGCACAGCCTTTTTTCGCTCTTATTTTGGTGTCCAATTTATCACACGATCTCCATTCAACACTTTTTTCGTGTCTATCTTAATAAACTATATTTTTTAAAATTTATATAACTACCACTGCTCCTACATTGTAAAAATTACAACATAGCTTAGTACACCAATGCTGCCAAATAGCCAAAATACAACAGCAAAACCTTGCCATTTCTGCGGAACACCGAAATTGCAAGCGTCCCCTAAAAACCCCCGACGCGTAAAAATATTGGACTTTTGCCGTTTCTTAAACCACTTTGCTTTTTTTTCCTCGCCAATCACTTTTGCCGTTATATAAATAATACATAAAGCATTCATAAAAGATAAGATCACTCTTAACGCTTGCGCTCCTTCATCCATTATGGCACCAACTTTCTAATGATATTGCCTAATATCCAAATATTTTTCTGGCATTAGCTTCTGTAGTTCTTGCATAAACTTGTCACTGACTTTAAATAATACGGCTTGTTTCTTGCCATTTTTTCTAAATAGTAAAATACGAGTAGAGTTCCCATCCCCCGAAGAGTAACGATAACTATAAGAACTAATCCCTGTACGCCTAAAAAACTTTTTGACGTATTGATCAGAATAATTTTCAATGATATCTAAAGGCACAACAACTTTTTTGGAAAAACTCAAGAACTTACTATGAATGATAAGTTCATCTTTTGTCAACGCATAGGTGTAAGAAATCGCATAACGCCAAATAAGTAGTCCTGCAAACAATAAAATATAGGCGATTGCTGTAAAGTTTAATTTACCAGCCAAAATATTTTTAGTTTCAAAAACCACCCATACAATTAAAGTGATGATTGCAAGCCACATCCAAATTAACTTTTCCTTACTATAGTTCGATGTTTCTTTATACTTTTCCACAGTTGCACCACCATTATGATCTATTTTAAAATTGCAAAAACATTGTATCTATCATTAATAAAAATAAAAATTTTTCTTACCTCTTTAGCTCTGCTAAACTGATAAACTAAGGGGCAAGATATTTTCTTGCCCCTTAGTAACCATATTATTTAGGGAAGAATGGCCATACAATTGGAATGATAATGATGGATACGATAAAGCATACGAGAACCAGTCCGGTTCCAGCTTTTACATAATCCATAAATTTATAGTTTCCAGGTCCAAGCACCAAAGTATTCGGTGGTGTACCAACAGGTGTTGCAAATGCGCAAGATGCAGCAACGGCAATTGCCATCAGGACAGCATGAGGACTAGCCCCTAGACCTTTTGCAATTGAGATACCAATTGGCGCCAATAGTGCAGTAGCAGCCGTATTCGACATAAATTGCGTTAACCCACAAGATAGTGCGAATAATACTGTTGTAACCATCAGTGGACTAGGATCGCCACCCAAAATTCCTACGACTTGGTCAGCGATTAATTTACCTG
>Ga0316600_10000544_pt1 | contig 18059 bp, 18 predicted proteins | sample OWC_soil_day5_CT_FD_207652 | JGI IMG/M metagenome (GOLD analysis project Ga0316600, IMG submission 207652) | Wetland soil microbial communities from Old Woman Creek delta, Ohio, United States - OWC_soil_day5_CT | ecosystem: Environmental > Terrestrial > Soil > Wetlands | place: USA: Ohio... | reverse complement strand
CCAGGGGATCGTCGGCCCCGCGGAGGGCGGAAAGCAGCGCGAGGTCTACGTCACGCGGAAAGAGGGGTGAGTCCCAGGATGGTCACGGTACAGCTCGGGATCGTGCGCGGGATCCTTCTCGCCGCCGTATTGCTGCTGCCCGTGCGGGCCGGGGCGGAGGACGGGGAGGCCCTGCTGAAGAGGATCGGGCAGCGGTACGCGGGGGCGAAGACGCTCTCGGCGAATTTCCGGCAGGAAGTGCCGCTGCAGAACCTGGGGATCGTCCGGAAGGCGTCCGGCAAGGTGTACCTGGGACGCCCCATGAAGATGCGGTGGGACTACAAGTCCGCCGAGGCGCAAATGTTCCTCGCCGACGGAAACCATTTCTACTTCCGTCCGCCCGACTCCCCGCAGGTGATCCGGCGGAAGGCGGACGAGAAGTCGCTCGGGGGGAAGATCCCGCTGCTGCTCCTGTTCGGCAATGGGCAGATCGAGGAGATGTTCCGGGTGGAGAGCGCTGCGCCGCGCGGCGGCGGGGAGGAGACGGTCCTTCGCCTCGTGCCGCGGGGCGAGGGCGCCCCCGAGATCCGGCGCGTCGATCTGGTCGTGGGGACGGCCGACGCCATCATCCGGGAGGTCCACCTGTACGACCGCCTCGGGGGGGAAAACCACCTGTACCTCAGCGAGGTGGCTCTCGACCCCGTCCTCCCCGCCGACCTGTTCCGGTTCCGGAAGCCCCCCGGCGTAGCGGTGGTGGACGGGTGACGCGGGGGGCGACGGTACGCATCCACACCCTGGGGTGCGGAAAGAACGCCGTGGACGCCGAGGTGATGGCGGGCATCCTCGCCGACGAGGGGTACTCGCTCGTCCCCTCCGGTCGCGCGGACGTCGCGATCCTGAACACCTGCGGGTTCATCCGGGCCGCGAAAGAGGAGTCGATCGGGGAGATCCTGTCCCTCGCAAGGGAGAGAAAGCGGGGGCGGATCCGTCGCCTCGTGCTGGCCGGGTGCATGACGCGCCGGTACCGGGAAGAGCTCCCGGATCTCCTCCCCGAAGTCGACCTGTTCCTCGGCCCCGGCGACATCCCCGACCTGCCGGGCCTCCTCCGGAAGATGCTGGGGGAGGGGGACGCGCCGGCAACGGTGCCCCGGTCCCGCGTCGGGGAGGGGGCGCTGCCGGACGCAGCGTACGGGCGCCGCCTGCCGGACACCTCCGCTGGTTGTGCCTTCCTCAAGATCCTCGAGGGGTGCGACAACCGGTGCGCCTATTGCGCCATCCCCGCGATCCGGGGTCCCCTCCGGAGCCGGGACCGGGATTCCCTCCTCGCCGAGACCCGCCTGCTGGTCCGCCGCGGGGCGAAGGAGATCAACCTGATCGGGCAGGACATCACGGCGTACGGAACGGACCGCGGGGAAAAGGACGGGCTGGTAACCCTCGTGCGGGCGCTGTGCACCGTGCGCGGCGTTCGCTGGATCCGGCTGCTGTACCTGTACCCGGGCCGCGTCGGCGACGGGATCGCAGACCTCCTCCTTTCCGAGGAGAAGGTGTGCCGCTACCTCGACGTTCCCGTCCAGCACATCGACCCCGGGATCCTCAAGGCGATGGGGCGGAGGTACGGACCTTCGGATGTGTACGGGATGCTGGAGCGCCTGCGGGCGCGCGTGCCGGGGCTCACCCTGCGCACCTCCCTGATCGCGGGGTTCCCCGGGGAGACGCGGGCGGCCTTCGACCGGCTTCTGCGGTTCGTCCACGAGGCGCGTTGGGATTACCTCGGGGTCTTCCCCTACTCGCGCGAGGAGGGGACGCGCGCGCACGGCATGCCCTCCCAGGTGCCGGAGCGGGTGAAGGAGGAGAGGGCGAGGCGCATCCGCGACGCCCAGGCGGACATCCTGTCCGCGCGGAACGCGGCGAGGAAGGGGGAAACCGTCGAGATCCTGGTGGAGCGGACGTCCGGCGGGGGCCGTGCCGCGGGGCGCCACCGGGGCCAGGCTCCGGAGGTGGACGGCTCCGTCCTCCTCTCCGGGTTCCACGGGAAGCCCGGGGAGATCCTCCGCGCGCGGATTACCGGGGCGCGGGAGTGGGACCTGCGCGCGACCTGCACGGGACGCGGGTCAAGTACCGAAAGCGATTGACACCCGGCCGTCCCCGGGTATACTAATGCAATTTTATTTCCGGGCAGAGGCGGAACCTGTCATGAAGACGATCAAGGACATGCTGGTGAAGATGCGGGAGGAACTGGTCCAGGAGATCGGGCGCCGCTCGAAGGCCACCACCGAGGTGGGGGCGCAGGACATCGGCGACATCCTCGATTCCGTTTCCGAGGAGCGGACGCGCGAGCTGGACATGATCCTGACCGACCGCGAGAAGCGGAAGCTGCACCAGATCGACGACGCGCTCGACCGGATCGAGGATGGCATCTACGGCCAGTGCGACGAGTGCGGAGTGAAGATCCCAAGGGCGCGCCTGAAGGTGCTGCCATTCGCCAAGTTCTGCGTGGAGTGCCAGGAGAAGAACGAACGGGAGGAGAAGTACACCCGCGAGGAGCCCGAGGAGGGGATCAAGAAGGTCCCGATGGGAGAAGCCGAGGAGTAGCTCCGGCTACCCTTCCGCCTCCCGGGCGGCCCTGCGGAACGACTCCACCGCCCGGTTGTGTTCCTGGAGGGTCCGGGAGAAGGCGTGGGACCCGTCGTTCCGCGACACGAAGTAGAGGTAGTCGACGTCCGCCGGGGTCAGGGCCGCCACGAGGGCGGGCATCCCCGGGTTCGCGATGGGCCCGGGAGGAAGTCCCAGGGTGGTGTAGGTATTGTAGGGACCGGGCGTCCGCAGGTCCTTCCGCGTCACCGTCCCGTCGAACCGCTTGACCCCGTAGATCACCGTAGGGTCCATCTGCAGGGGCATGCCAAGCGACAGGCGCCGCCGTATGACCGCCGACACGAGCGGCTTCTCCGCGTCGATCCCCGTTTCCTTCTCGATGATCGAGGCGATCGTCACCACCTGTTGCAGCGAGAACCCCGACGCCTTCACCTTCCGCTCCATCTCCGGAGTGAACCTCTTCCGGAACATCCGTACCATCTCCTCCAGGATCTCCTCCGGGGTGACGGGCTTCACGAGGGTGTACGTTTCCGGGAAAAGGTATCCCTCGGCGCTGTTGCCGGGGATCCCGAGCCGCTCCAGTTCGGCAGGGGAGGTGGCGGCCGCCAGGAATGCTTCCGGCTCCGCCAGGGAATGCTCCTTGAGCAGCAAGGCGACGTCGTAGAGGTTCGCCCCCGGCGGGACCGTGACCTTGTAGGTCACGACATCCCCGTGGAAGACCTTCTGCCACACTTCGAAGGTCGAGGGAGGCCGGGAGAAGGTGTACTCGCCGTAGTGGAGGCGGCGGCTCGTGAAGGTCAGGTATACGAGCGCCCGGAACACCAGGGGGCGCCGGAGAACCCCGCCCTCGTGGAGGGCGGAAACCACTTCGGGCACTCCGCTTCCCCGCGGGACGGTCACCTTCCGGTCCTGCCACTCCGCCGGCTTTATGGTGTCGAACAGCAGGAAGGCTGCAAGGAGCGCCACGGCGAGCGCCGCGACGGCGGCTCCCCACGCGATCCGGCTGTTCGAAAGGGTCAACGGGGGGCCGGTCATTTCCGCCTGCGCAGGTCCAGGAAGCTCTGGAGCAGGAACATGGCGGACAGGCTGTCCCGGAGCTCCTTCCTCCGCTCCCTGCGCACGCCGGATTCGATGAGATGCCGCTCCGACTGGGCGGTGGTCATCCTCTCGTCCCACATGGTGACCGGTAGCGACAACTCCGCGGACAGCGTGTCCCCGAAGGCTCTCGCCCGCGCGGCCTGGGGCCCCTCGTCCCCGTTCAGCAGAAGGGGAAGGCCCAACACCACGGAATCCACCCCCAGCCCGCCGACCAGCCGGGCGATCCCCGCGATGTCTTTCCGGTCCCCTTCCCGGTGTAGGGCGGGCAGCGGCTGGGCCGTGATGCCGAGGGGGTCGGAAACCGCCACCCCGATCCGGCGGCTTCCGTAGTCCAGTCCCAGTACCCGCCCGCCGGGAACTCCTTCCGCCATGGCAACCTCCTTGGGCCCTCTGAGTGTACGTTCCGGCCGTTGCAACCGTCAACCGGCCGGATTGACGAACCTTTCCCCCTCCGGTATGACTATATCCAATTGCGGAGGGGAGATGGCGGGGTCGATCACCGACGTTCCCGGGGTGCTCCTCGGGCACGCGCACGACGCGGTCCGGGGCTCCGGGGTGACGGTCCTCCTGTTCCCCGACGGCGGGACGGGGGCGGCCGACATCCGGGGAGAGGCCGCCGGGACGCGCCAGATGGACTCGTTGCTTCGGCCCCACCCGGCGCGGCTGGTGCACGCGATCGTCCTCGCGGGGGGAAGCGCCTTCGGGATGGACGCCGCCTCGGGCGTCCTGCGATTTCTCGAGCAGCGATACGTCGGGTTCGCCACGCCGGCCGGGGTCATTCCCATCGCTCCGACGGCGGTGGTATACGACCTGGGGTACGCGGATCCCGCCTTCCGCCCCGGTCCCGGGATGGGATACGAAGCGTCCCGGAACGCCTCCTCCCTGCCGCCCCGCCGGGGATCGGTCGGGGCCGGCGCGGGGGCCACGGTGGGCAAGGCGCTCGGGATCGGGCGGGCCATGAAGGGCGGTTTCGGCACGGCGTCGGAAACCGTCGGCGGGACGACGGTCGGCGCGTGCGCCGTCGTGAACGCCTTCGGCGACGTGGTGGATCCGGCGACGGGGGAGTGGGTGGCCGGCGCGCGGGCCGAGGGAACCGACGCGCCTGCGGACACGGAGGCGCTCTTCCGGGGGGGGTTCCGGAGGGAGCCGTTCGCCCCGGAGAACACCACGCTGGCGGTGGTCGCGACGGCGGACCTGCTCGCGCGGGATGAACTGCTGGGCGTGGCCCGGATGGCGCACGCGGCGCTGTGCCGGGTCATTCGGCCGGTCCACACCCCCATGGACGGCGACATCGTGGTGGCCGTGTCGACGGGGAAGTCCGGGAGAACGGGGAACACGCTCCAGACGGCGGCCTTGGGGACACGCGCGCTGGAGGCGTCGATCCTGGACGGCGTGCGGTCCGCGCGGGGGACGTCCGCGGTGCCCGCCGCGGGGGAGTTGCCGGGGAGACGGGGGAGGCAGAGATGATCGAACGGATCGAGGATGCGTTGCGGAAGCTCCTGTCGGACCCGTCGGCGGCCGTGCGGGAGGCGGCCTCCGGGGCCATGGACCGCACCCGGGCGAAGCAGTCGCTGGAGATGCACCGGGCGCGGATCCGCGTGGGCGGCGTCGAGGAGAAGATCCGGGCGATCCAGACCGCGGGGGAGTTGGGCGGGTCCGAGGGGGTATCCCTCCTGATGGAAGCCCTCGCGGATCCCGGCGCGGAAGTCCGAGGGGCGGCCGTGCGCGCCCTCGCGGCATTCCCGCACCCTCCCGTTCTCAAGGCGTTGTGGGAGATGCTCCCGCGGGAGCGGGGGGTGGTGCTGGGGAACCTCCTCGAGGCGCTGGGGGCGTCGGGGAGGAAGGAACTCGCACCCCACGTGGAGAAGTTCCTCGACCACCCGGAACCCGAGGTGCGTTCGAAAGCGGTTTCGTCGTTCGCCCGGATGAGCGACGCGTCGGGTTGGGAGAAGATCCTCGCAAAGGCCGCGGACCCGAGCGAATCCGTGCGCGCCGCGGTGGCGGAGGCGCTGGGGGGCTGGACGGCCCGTCCCTAGGCGGAAGCCGCGGCGAAGACCTCGTTCAACGACACCGCCGGCATCAGCAGCGGGTTCACCGTCCCGAGGATGGCCCGGCGCGGCTCCCCGCTGGAAGGATCGGCCTCGGACAGGTCCACGGCTTCCGGCGCGGCCACGGGGTTCCCCGCAGGGTCGAACAGGACCGCCATCCGGGGATGGCTCTTCCCCTCATCCGGCGCGCCGGTCACGATCCCCACCTCCATTGTGCTCAGCCGCACCATCGTCCCGATCGGGTAGACCCCCAGGGAGCGTTCCAGCAGGAACACGAGTTCCGGGTCCAGCGACTTCCCGGAAAGTTTTCTCATGATCTCGAGCGCCTGCGGCGGGGTGCGGGCCTTCTGATACGTCCGCATCGTGGTCAGGGCGTCGTAGCAGTCCGCCACGGCGATGACCTGCGAGTGCGCGTGCGTGCGGTACTCCGGCTCGGGCCTTGGGTAGCCGGTGCGGTCGAACCGCATGTGGTGCTCCCGCACCATGTACCGCGTCTTGTCCTGGATGTGGGACATCCTCCCGAGGATGGAGTACCCCTCCTCGGGGTGCTTCTTGATCTCCTCGAACTCCTCGACGGTGAGGGTACCGGGCTTGCGGATGAGGTCCAGGGCGAGCTGGGTCTTCCCCACGTCGTGCAGCAGCCCCGCCACGCCGACGTTGATCCGTTCCTGCTCCGGTAGCGAAAGGCTCTCCGCCACGGCGATGGAGAGGATGGAGACGTTCACGGAGTGGTTGTAGGTGTACTCGTCGAAGTTCTTGATCAGCGTGAGGGCGAGCATGGCGTCCCGGTTCCGGGTGAGCATGCCGCTCATCTCGCGCACTGCCCGGTCGGTGTCGGCGCCGTTCGGCGTGATGCCTCCGCGCACGTCCTTCAGGGCCCTGACGATCACGTCGACTGCGTTCCCGTAGATCTCGCGGGCGAGGGTGAAGTCGTCCTCCTCGTCCTCGGTCGCCGTGACCCGGATGTGGCGGACCCCCGCCCGGGAGAGGCGCTCCTTGATCGTCGGGACGGGCAGCCCGTTCTCCTTCGTCTCGTGGAGGAACCGGACGAAGCTCTCCACGTCGCCGATTGCGACCCCCCGCTCGAAGATGACCGCGGGCACGCCGATCGTCCCGAGGCGCGCCATGAAGAGTTCGAGGGAGGAAGTCAGCTGGAAAACGGGCACCCCCTCGAAGACCAGCGTGCCGTCGGAGATGGTCAGCGCGAGTTCGTGCCGGTCGAGGAGGAAGGGCAGGATCTCCGCGTGGCATTTTTCCACGGGGTTGCGGACCAGCGGGTGGGTGGGAGGATACAGCCCGCGGTTCTTCAGCGACGTCCCCAGCAGCCGGACAATCCCGGCGATTGCGCCTTCCATCTGCCTGCGGTCCATGGTTCCCTCCGCTACAAATCGAGCCGGTTGATGATCCGCTGGGCCTCGATCCGGAGGTGCTCGTCGGGAGACCGCAGAGCCTCCTCGAGGACCTCCCGGGACCGTTTGCCCTTCATCTTTGAGATGCTCCGGAGGGCGTGGGTTTTCATGGCGCGGAACTTTTCCGTCTGCCAGATGGCGGGAAGGGAGAGGACCTCCTCGAGCGCCGTGAGCGCCTCGTCGGTGCCGATCGACCGGAGGGAGTCGATCGACTCGTGGGCGAGTCGGTAGTTCGGGTAGAGGACCCGCTTCGTGGCGATACGCCGGTAGAGGGCGACCACCGCTTCCGTATCCCGCTTGAGGGCCAGCGCCGCCGTGGCGGTGAGCGCCACGGTCTCCTCGGGAAAGAAGCAGAGATCGCAGAGGGCGGTCACGGAAGTGGGGTGGGGAATCCTGGAGAGGGCCTTGATCGCCTCCTTCTTCACGCGCAGGTCGGGGTGGGTCAGGGTGGCCGCCACGTGCGGGGCGAGGTCGGGCATCCCGAGGCCCCCCAGGACGGTGATCATGTTCCGCACCATGTACCAGCGGGAGTCGCCGAGGTTCTCGAGGATGGCCGGGACCGCCGGCCTCCCGATGCGGGTGACGATCTCCACGATGAGCTTCCGCACGAGGAGGTCCTCCTCGTCCGCCAGCATCTGGAGCAGCGGGCCGACGGTACGCTCCTCCAGCGCGACGAGGACGGTCTCGATCTCCTTCCGGCCGCGGCCCCCGCGCTTCCGGAGGAGCCCGAGATAATGCGCGATCAGTTCGTCGGAGGCCAGTTCCTTGATCCCGAGACGGGCAAGGGCCCCGATCTCCGCGCTTCCCCCCGGCGGGAGCTCGATGTGCCGGATGAAGATCCCCATCGCCCGGCTCGCGTAATCGATCCTCCGGCCGGACGGCTCGGAGAGGAGGAACCGGGAGAACTCCACGATATGGCCGCGGTACGCGGAAGGGTCGGTCTCCTTCTCGATGCGGGCGAGGAGGGAGTCGAGCGTGACGACCTCCGCCGGTGTCTCGTCCTCCGGGAGGCCCACCGGGTCGGTCGAGCGGAGCGGCTCTTCCACGAGGTCCTCTGGTTCCACCTCGACGAGTTCCTCCTCCTTTTTCAGCAGCTCGGTGAGGCGCGCGTAGTCGACCCGGTTCGCCCAGATGCGGGAAACCTTCTCCTGGAGGAGGACGCTCTCCAACCCGCCCCCGTCCTGGATCTGTTCGACGTCCCGGGTGACGATCTTCAGGAACGCGACGACCTGGTCGGGCGGCAGGTTCGGCAGGAAGATGATCCGGGACGCACGCCGGAGATACAGTTCCCGATTGAGGTCGGCGAGCGCCTTGATCCCGGCCGGCAGGGGGACCTCATTGTACAGCAGGGCGCCCTTGGTGACCGTGATCTCCAGCCCTTCCTCCGGCAGGGGGATCTCCTCGAACAGCAGGATGATCTTCGTCACCGTCTGGACCAGGCTGGGGTGCCCGGCGGGGTAGAAGCTCGCGCTTTTCATCCCCTTGGCCAGTTCCGTGACCGCCAGGGTAACGCGATTCATGAAAAGGTCGTCGGTCGGCCGCGGGGTGTCGGTCATCCCTGGGATGGAAAATGCGGTTTTATGGTCATACTGTGGTAAATATCCGTCATGGGTGCCGTTCAAGTCAACCGTTTTCGGGGAAACCGCTGGCTTCGCGGGGCGTTGCGCGCCATTGCCACCGGTTTCGGTGCGGGATTCTGTCCCGTGGCGCCGGGGACCGCCGGGACGCTCGTCGCCCTCCCGCTCTGGTACTGGTCCGGGGGGTGGGGGGCGCGGCACTTTTTCCTGCTCGCCGCGGTCCTCCTGGTGTCGGTCCCCTCTGCGAACCAGGAGGTGGAAGCCACCGGGAACGCGGACCCCGGCTCGGTGGTCATCGACGAGATCGCCGGGATGCTTCTCGCGGCGACCGCGATCCCCTGGAGCCTGCGCTCCGCAGCGATCCTCTTCCTGCTGTTCCGGCTGTTCGATATCCTGAAGTTCGGGCCGGCGGCGTGGCTGGACAGGCGGAAAGGTGCCGTGTACGTGGTGGCGGACGACCTGGCCGCGGGCCTGTACGCCGCGGCGGCGTACCGGGGGATCGCATGGCTGACCGGGTGACCCGCGGGCGCTCCGGCAGGCTGGGGGAGCTTCTCCTCGCCTCGGGGAAGACCTTGGCCGTTGCGGAGTCGTGCACGGGGGGACTCCTGGCGGGGGCGATCACCGACGTCCCCGGGAGTTCCCGCTACTTCCTCGGGGGATTGGTGGCGTATCACAACGACGTGAAGGCCTCCGCCCTCGGGGTCCCGCCCGCCCTCGTCGCCGCCCACGGGGCGGTGAGCGGGGCGGTCGCACTCGCGATGGCCGAGGGGGTCCTGGACCGGATCGGCGCGGACGTCGCGATCGCGACCACGGGGGTGGCGGGGCCGGGCGGCGGCACGAGGGGGAAGCCGGTGGGCACGGTGTGGGTAGCCGTGGCGGACCGACGAGGGGTCCGGCGGGCGCACCGGCACCGGTTCGGGGGAGACCGGGGAGAGGTCCGCCGCGCGACGGTCCGGGCGGCCCTGGAGGCCGCCGTATCCCTGCTTTCCGAAGGGAGGGAGGGGCAGCGGTGCGGCTGTTCACCGGGATCGCTCTGACTTCGGTGTGCCGGGCCGCCGTCGCGGCGGCGGTGGCGACGCTCCGTGCCGATCCGGCCCCCGTTTCCTGGGTGGCCCCGGGGAACCTTCACGTCACCCTGAAATTCCTCGGGGAAACCTCTCCGAACCGGGTGGGGGCCGTCGCGGACGCCCTGGCGGGAGTCGCGGCCAACTTCCCCCCGTTCGGGCTGGAGGCGGAGGGAGCGGGATTGTTCCCCGGCACGCGGAATCCCAGGGTCCTCTGGGTCGGCCTCCGGGAACCGCTTGAATTGGTAAGGGAGTTGCAAGAGAATATGGAGAACGCACTTTCGGGGGCCGGGTTTCCCCGGGAGGATCGTCCGTTCCACCCCCACATAACGGTCGGGCGCGCCCGCGGGGTGCTGCCTCCCGCGTGGGGCGACCGGTTCCTCCGGGCCCTCTCCGGCCGGCGCTTCGGCGAGGTGCCCGTTCCGAAGATCACGCTCTACGAATCCCGCCTCTCCCCCGGGGGGGCGGTCTACACCGTCGTGCGCGACTTCCTGCTGTCGGGCGGGGCGCGGGCGTGGCGGGAAAACAAGGAGAGATCGCCATGAGCCAGGACGCAAGCCGCCGCAAGGCCCTCGACATGGCCGTCGCGGCCATCGAGAAGAATTACGGGAAGGGCGCCATCATGCGGCTGGGGGCGGACACCCCGGCCAAGGACGTCCCCGTCATCTCCACCGGGGCGATCTCCCTGGACGCGGCTCTCGGCATCGGCGGGATCCCGAGGGGACGGGTGACGGAGATCTTCGGGCCGGAATCCTCCGGGAAGACCACCCTGGCCCTCCACATCATCGCGGAGGCCCAGAAGACGGGCGGGATCGCCGGCTTCGTCGACGCGGAGCACGCCCTCGACCTGGCGTACGCACGGAAGCTCGGGATCTCCACCGAGGATCTCCTCATCTCCCAGCCTGATACGGGGGAACAGGCGCTGGAGATCGCGGAGATGCTCGTCCGCAGCGGCGCCCTGGACGTCCTGGTGGTCGACTCCGTCGCCGCCCTCGTCCCCAAGGCGGAGATCGAGGGGGAGATGGGGGACGCCCACATGGGGCTGCAGGCGCGGCTGATGTCCCAGGCCCTGCGCAAGCTCACCGGCACGATCAGCAAGTCCCAGACATCCGTCATCTTCATCAACCAGATCCGCCAGAAGATCGGCGTCATGTTCGGCAATCCGGAAACCACCACGGGCGGAAACGCCCTGAAGTTCTACGCCTCCGTGCGGATGGACATCCGGCGGATCGCCCAGATCAAGAAGGACGACGATGTCATCGGGGGCCGTACGCGGGTCAAGGTGGTCAAGAACAAGCTCGCCCCCCCTTTCCGCGAGGCGGAGTTCGACATCCTCTACGGGGAGGGAATCTCCCGGGAGGGGGACATCCTCGACCTGGGGGCGGAGCTCGACATCGTGGAGAAGAGCGGCGCGTGGTACTCTGTCGACGGCGAGCGGATCGGGCAGGGCCGGGAGAACGCCCGCGTGTTCCTGAAGGAGCACCCGGAGATGGCTGCCGCCCTGTCGAAGAAGATCCTGGCCCGGTACGGGATCGGGGAGGGTGGCAAACCCGCGGCGGAAGGAGCGTGATGCCTTGGAGCTGAACGACATCCTGAAGGTGGCCTCCAAGCACGGCGCCTCGGACGTCCACCTCAAGGTGGGGCTCCCCCCCATCTTCCGGATCAACGGGAAACTCGTGCCCCTCAAGGTCCCGGACCCGCTCAAGACCGAGGACCTGGAGGCGATGACCCGGCTCATCTTCCGGGAAGGGCAGCAGGACCGCTTCGAGCGGCACCACGAGCTGGACTGCGCCTACAGCGTCCAGGGGCTGGGGCGGTTCCGCGTCAACGTCTTCCAGCAGCGCGGGACGATCGGCATCGTGCTGCGGATCGTGCCCGTCGGCGTGAAGACCTTCGAGGACCTCCACCTCCCAAAGGTGCTGGAGAAGGTCGCGCTGGAGGAGCGCGGGATGATCCTGTGCACCGGGACGACGGGGTGCGGCAAGTCGACCACCCTCGCCGCCATGGTGCAGTTCATCAACACCCGCCGGAGCTGCCACGTCATGACGATCGAGGACCCGATCGAGTTCCTGCTGCGGGACAACAAGAGCATCATCAACCAGCGCGAGCTCGGCGTGGACACCTCCTCCTTCGCGGACGCGCTGAAGAGCGCCCTCCGGCAGGATCCGGACGTCATCCTGGTAGGGGAGATGCGCGACCTGGACACGATCGAGACGGCGATCACCGCGGCGGAGACCGGCCACCTCGTCCTGTCCACGCTGCACACCCTCGACGCGGCCGAGACGATCAACCGGATCGTCGCGTCCTTCCCCCCCTTCCAGCAGAAGCAGATCCGCCTGCAGCTCGCCTCCGTCCTGAGGGCGGTCGTCTCGCAGCGGCTGGTGCCCCGGGCCGACGGGCAGGGGAGAGTCCCTGCGGCGGAAGTCCTGCTGAACACCGCCCGCGTCCGGGAGTACATCGAGGACAAGGACAAGACCCGGAAGATACGGGAGGCGATCGCCCAGGGATTCGTGAGCTACGGGATGCAGACGTTCGACCAGTCCCTCATGTCGCTCCTGAAGGAGAACCTCATCTCCCTCGACGAGGCGCTCCGGCAGGCGAGCAACCCCGACGACTTCGCGCTCCGCGTCCGCGGGATCTCCTCGACATCGGACCTGACCTGGGACGACTTTGACAAGGCCGGACCCCCGAAGGAGAGCTGAGGGAGGAGGGGTCCCGCCGCCCCCCGGAAAACCGCTGGACCTGGCCGTGCGGATGCTCGCACGGCGGCCTCTCAGCGAGGGGGAGATGGCGATTCGCCTGGCGGGGAAGGGGGTCCCGGAGCCGGTGGTCGCCGGGACCGTCGCACGGCTGCGGGAGCTGGGGCTCCTGGACGACGCGGCGCTGTGCCGCCAGCTGGCCGGGAGCTGGCAGGAAGGACGCCGGTACGGGCCGGCGAAGATCGCGCGGAACCTCGCGGCGAGACGGTTCCCCCGGGGCATGGTGGAAGCGGTGCTGCGGGAGGTCTCGCCCGCGGCCGCCGTGGCCGCGGCCGCCGCCGCGGCCCTGCGGAAACGGTTCCGGGGGGGTATCCCCCCGGGAAGGGAGAACGCCGCGAAAGCGTACCGCTTCCTCGCGGGGCGGGGGTTTCCCCCGGAGGTTTGCCGGGCGGCCGTCGGACGCCTGGCTTCCGACACTCCCGAAGGAGACGACTGAATGGCCAAGACGGGTGCGCAGCTACGTTCCGCGTTCCTCGCCTATTTCGAGCGGCACGGGCACAAGATCCTGCCCAGCGCCTCCCTCATCCCGGGGAACGACCCCACCCTCCTGTTCACCAACTCCGGGATGGTCCAGTTCAAGGAATATTTCCTCGGGATGACATCCGCCTCCTTCCGGCGCGCGGCCACCTCCCAGCGGTGCCTGCGGGTCAGCGGCAAGCACAACGACCTGGAGAACGTGGGGTACACGGCGCGGCACCACACCCTGTTCGAGATGCTGGGGAACTTCTCCTTCGGCGACTACTTCAAGAAGGATGCGATCTTCTTCGGATGGGACTTCCTCACGCGGGAGGTCGGCCTCGACGGGAAGCGGATGACCGTCTCGGTGTTCCGGGAGGACGACGATGCGTACGACATCTGGCACGGGACCATGGGGATCCCCGCCTCCCGGATCGTCCGGTTCGACGAGAAGGACAACTTCTGGGCGATGGGCCCCACGGGCCCCTGCGGCCCCTGCTCGGAGATCATCTACGACCAGGGCGAGGGGGTGGGCTGCGGCCGGCCGGAGTGCGCCGTCGGGTGCGATTGCGACCGGTTCCTCGAGATCTGGAACCTCGTGTTCATGCAGTACAACCAGGACGAGGGGGGGACCAGGACGCCGCTGCCCAAACCCAGTATCGACACGGGGATGGGGCTGGAGCGGCTGGCCGGCGTGGTGCAGGGGGTCAAAAGCAACTACGACACCGACCTGTTCCGGCCGATCCTCGCGGAGATCTCCGGTCTGTGCTCCGTTGCGCCGGGGAGTTCCGCCGCCCTCGACGCCGCGGTGCGCGTGATCGCGGACCACGCGCGGGCCACCGCGTTCCTCATCGCCGACGGCATCGTCCCCTCCAACGAGGGCCGCGGCTACGTCCTCCGCCGGATCATGCGCCGTGGCTTGCGCCACGGGAAGAAGCTCGGCTTCGACGGCCCCTTCCTGCATAAGGTGGCGGGGAAGGTGGTGGCGGAGTTTTCCGGGGCGTACCCCGAGCTGGGGAAGAGCGCCTCCTTCATCGACACCGTCTCCTTCCAGGAGGAGAGGCGGTTCCTCGAGACGCTGGACGCCGGCCTCCGGATGGTGGAGGATGAGTTTTCACGGATGGAGAAGCGGGGGGGGAAGGAGTTCCCGGGGGACGTAGCGTTCCGGCTGTACGACACGTTCGGGTTCCCGGTCGACCTCACCGGCGACCTGTGCCGGGAGCGGGGGGTGACCCTCGACTCCGCCGGGTTCGAGGCCGAGATGGAGAAGCAGCGCGCCCAGTCCCGGGTTTCCTGGAAGGGCGGCGAGATCGGTGGACAGGACGCCGTCGCCGCGGAGCTCGCCCGGTCGGGCGTCGCGGTGAGCTTCGTGGGGTACGAGAGGCAGTCGGCGGCGGCCCGGGTCGCCGCCCTGTTCCTTGGCGGCGTCCGCGTGGGCTCTGCAGACCGCGGGGAGGAGGTCGACCTGGTCGCCGACCTCACGCCGTTCTACGGGGAGTCGGGCGGCCAGGTGGGGGACGTCGGTACGATCTCCGGCGAGGGTTTCTCCCTCGAGGTCACCCACACGCGGCGCGCCGCGGCCGACCTCGTCATCCACCGGGCGAAGGTCCTCTCCGGGACCGTCCGGGAAGGTCAGCCGGCGGACTTCGCGGTCGATCCTGGCAGCCGGCGGCTCACCCAGGGGAACCACACGGCCACCCACCTGCTCCAGGCGGCGCTCCGGAAGGTCCTCGGCACGCACGTCAAGCAGGCAGGATCCTACGTGGGGCCCGACAAGCTGCGGTTCGACTTTACCCACTTCGAGGCGGTTCCGCCCGAGTCGCTGGCGGCGGTCGAGGAGGAGGTGAACCGGGCGGTCTTCGCCGCGACCCCCGTCACGTGGGAGAACCTTCCCTACGAGGAGGCGGTGGCGGCGGGCGCGATGGCGTTCTTCGGCGAGAAGTACGCCGACGTCGTGCGGATGGTGACCGTCCCCGGGGTGAGCCGGGAGCTTTGCGGCGGCACGCACGTGGGGAACACGGCCGAGATTGGCCTGTTCCGCATCCTGTCCGAGGGTGCGCTTGCCGCCGGGGTGCGCCGCATCGAGGCGGTCACCGGGCTACCCGCCTGGCGGCACCTGCGGGAGGAGGCGGAGACCCTGCACGGCGTCGCGCGGGAACTGAAGGTGGCCTCCCCGGAGGTCCCGGAGCGGGTCCGGAAACTCTCCGCGCAGATCCGCGCCCTGGAGAAGTCGCTCCAGGAGGCGCGCCGCCGTTCGTCGCGGGACCTCGTCGGGGAGATCCTGTCCCGGGCCGTGGAGCAGGGGGGCGTCCGCCGGGTGGCGGCGGAGGTGGAGCCGATGGATCCCGCTGCGCTGCGCGAGCTGGGCGACGCCGCGAAGGGGAAACTGGGAAGCGGGCTCCTCCTCCTGGGGACGCGCGAGGGGGACCGGTGCCACCTCGTCGCCGGGGTGACCCAGGACCTGACCGGGAGATTTTCCGCCTCGGACATCGTGAAGAAGGCGGCCGTGCGGGTGGGAGGCGGCGGAGGCGGGCGCAAGGACATGGCCCAGGCGGGGGGGGCGCGCCTGGAGGGCCTCCCGGAGGCCCTCGCCACCCTCTCGGAGTGGTGACACCCGGCGTCGAGGCGCCGGTTTAGCCTTCTCCCGTTCCCCGATCGAGCGTGTTCAGGTACACCTGGACGATCCGGTTGAGCGGCTCCCGGTAGAGGGCCTCCTCCCAGGACCGGCGCGCCAAGGACCGGTCCCCCGACAGGAAGTGGAGTATCCCTTTTTGTAGAAGCGCCGGCGCGCTGCCCGGGGACACCGCAAGATAGGCGTCCACCTCCGACATCGCCTCCTCGGGCCGTCCTGCCTCCCGCAACGCGACCACCAGGCGGATCCGGATGTCGGGATACCAGGGGGCGACCGCGATGGCCTCGCGGAATTCGGTGATCGCCCGGTCGAACTGTCCCAGGGCCAGGTACAGTTCCCCCAGTTCCTTGTGCAGGTTCGCGATCCGGCCCCGGAACATGTTCTCCTGGGGCTGGGCCCCGTCCCGGGAGAGGACGTCGGCCGCCTTTCCGTATGCGGACCTCGCCTCCTCGTACCGCCCCATGTCGTTCAGTGTGATGGAGAGGGACAGGAGGGCCTCGGTGTAGTCCGGGTTGGCCGCGACCGCCTCCCCGAACCGCTCCACCGCCAGCCGGAAGTTCCCCCGCTGGTGCTCGATCAGGCCGAGGGTGTAGTATATGTCGGCGTACTTCGCCCCCCCGGCGACGGCCTCCCGGAGCAGCCGCTCGGCACGGAGGAAGTCCATCTCCCCATACGCGCTCTTCCCCATCCGGATCAGCGCCGCCAGTTCCCGGCTCATCGCGCCATGGCGCCGACGACTACGGCGACATTCCTCGATGGATGCATGGTGTCCCCCCGTTTTGTTGTTGGATCAGGTCCCCGGCCGTATCCCCGTCAGAACATGTAGCCTAGGTCAAGCCGCCCGCCCATGAAGTCTGTGGTTCCCGCCTGGCCGAGATCGACCCATTGCCACCCCACGCTGCCGCGCAGGAAGAAGCCGGCCGTCACGTCCCACCGCGCGCCGAGTCCCAGATTGTACGAGAAATAGCTCTTTGTGTATGTGTTCTGGTAGGACGTGCAGACGTAGCCGTACCAGGGGTCGTACCAGCAGACGCCCTGGGGGGGGCCGGAAGGGATGTTCGAGTCCACGAACGCCCAGCCGATCCCGCCCAGGAGGAAGGGGGTCAACGGACCGTCCAGAATGTAGTAGCTCAGGTTGAGGGCGACCGTGGCGGTGTCCAGGGTTCCCCCGACCGTTGTCGAGCCGGTAGGTTTCCCGTCGGTGTCGGTCGTGGCGATCGTTGCCTGGTAGTCCGAACTGGCCCAGGACCCGTCCAGGTGCAGGGCGAGCTTGTTGGTGAAGTTGTAGCCGAACCCCAATCCGAAACCGGGTGCCGGGTCGAGCGCGAGCTTCGACCCTCCGTTGCCGTCGATGTCCTTCGAAGCGCCGTACCGCGGCTGGAGGGTGACCTCGTACCGGCCCTTGCGGCCCCGATACGACGGCCCCGGATCGTCCGCTCCGGAGAGGCGCAGACCGGCGAACCATTTCTCCCCCTCGTATCCGGGAAATTTCTCCGCGAGGACCTTTTTCGCCTCCGCGGCGTCGTCCTTCAGCCCTTCCTTCTCCAGGGCCTCCGCGAGCAGGGCCATCAGGGCGGGCGTCGACGGGACGTCCGGGAATTCCGCAAGCGCCCGGCGGGCCCTGGCCGCCGCGCTCTCGTACAGCTTCCGGGACATGTAGTTCGACACCACGGCCACCTCGTGCCGGGCCAGCCGGTTGCGAAGGTCCCGGACCTTGCGGGTTGCCTCCGCGGCGCGCGGGGTGGACGGTTCCTTCTCGAGGAACAGGGAGTACGCCTTGACGGCCTCCCGTGTCTTCGTCTGGTCCCGCTCCGGCGCCAGCACCTGCCGTGCCAGCAGTTCGCCTTTCAGGAAGAGGGCGTCCGGCACCTTGGCGTCGGCGGGATACAGGCGCAGGAAGTCGTCGAAGGCCACCTCCGCCTCCGCGTCGCTCCCGTCCAGCATCCGGTTCTGCGCCAGCCCGAACTGGGCGCGGGCGGCCAGGGGGGAGGTCGGGTACCGCTCGATGAGGAGCTGGAACGCCTCGGCCGCGTCGGAATATTTCTTCTGCTCCGCCTTCTTTTCCCCGATGGCGAGGAGTTCGGCGGCGCCGAGGTGGGTCTGCTTGGACAGCTTCGCGGAACAGCCGGGGGACATCAGCAGGAAGCAGAGGGCCAACGCGGGAAGCGGTGCGTTGAGGGCCTTTCGCATGGGGATCGACGGTAGTATAGCGGGCCGGAAAAGTCAAACCGGGCGGTGGAAAGGGCGAAAACCCGGTTCCATTCTCCGCGGCCCGTGGTACACTGCATCGGCGCGTCCGGAAGGGGGCCGTCGCCCCCGCCGCCCGGGGCGCAATTTTCCTGCGGAGGTTTCTCATGGAACGGTTCGGTAGAGGACTGCTCGCTGCTGCCGGCATCGCACTGTCCGTCGCCCTGTGCGGCGGCGTCATGGCGGCGGAAACGATCA
>Ga0316600_10000543_pt1 | contig 18063 bp, 18 predicted proteins | sample OWC_soil_day5_CT_FD_207652 | JGI IMG/M metagenome (GOLD analysis project Ga0316600, IMG submission 207652) | Wetland soil microbial communities from Old Woman Creek delta, Ohio, United States - OWC_soil_day5_CT | ecosystem: Environmental > Terrestrial > Soil > Wetlands | place: USA: Ohio... | reverse complement strand
TATTATCATTCGCATTCCGCAGCATGGAAAGAATCAGTGCGTTAGGGTTCTTAACTTTAAATTTATGCTGGTAGACGAATCCTGTTAAGGTTTGCCCGGGACCAATTTCAATAAGCACACAATTCTTTAGGTCCAATAGTTTTTTAATGCCTTCTGAAAATTGCACGGTTTTACAAGTATGTAAAAACCAATTATTCCTTTCACCTATTTGCTCATTCGTCGCCCAATTACCGGTAAGATTGGATACCAAAGGAATGTTGAATTCCTTTACTTTCACCTTATCAAATAGTTGTTTAAACTCCCTTTCAACAGGCTCCATTAAAGGAGAATGAAAAGCCTTATCCGTCGATAATCGTAAAAACACCACATCACATTCTGCTAATTCAGCTTCAAGCTTGCTAATATCTTCTTCCTCCCCTGAAACTGTACACGAAATGGGGCTGTTTTCAGCGGCCAGAAACAGCTTGCCGTTTGCTTTTACCATGGGCTCTAGTTCCTCTTTGCCAGCCAGCACCGTCATCATCGCTCCCGGCGGCAGTTTCTCAAGCAGCTGGGCCCTTTTTGTAATTAAAGTCAGGGCATCGTCAATGGACAAAACACCCGAAATAGTCGCTGCAACGTATTCTCCCACACTATGGCCGATTAACGCGTCAGGTACAATTCCCCACTGGAGCAGCAGCCGCGCCAGTGAATATTCAACGATAAATAACAGCGGATGCAGGTATTCCGTCTTATCCAGCAAATGGGGCTCTGCCGGTTTCAATCTGGAGGGGTCCAATATTCTTTTTAGATCAAACCTTTGCCGGGAGGCGCTTTCCCCTGACAAACTTTCATGAACTCTACTTGCAGGGGGAAAAATAATTTCTTTTATATTGCGTTTTAATAAAGGTTCTAAGAAATTACAGCAATAATCAAAGCACTCTCTAAAGAGGGGTGAGTTGTCATATAACCCTCTGGCCATATTCGAATACTGATTTCCTATACCCGTAAACATAAATACGACAGGCCGTTCCATGGCTGTGCTTATCTCCGGTACTATATTGTTTTTAAAAGCTAAACTGGCCTGTTTTGTGATTTCATTGTAAACTACAATCCCCCGGTAACGATGGGCAGGGTTATAATCAGTTAACTGCATAAACCGATCCCTTATGCTGCCATTACCGGCCAGCCATTTTTCCAGTGCCTTCTGTTTTCGTTTAAATTCTGCTTCACTTTCCGCAGTCAATACTAATGGAATCAACGGATACGTAACATACTCTGCAGCAGCGGGGTGTTTTTTCATACCCTTTTCTCCTTCATACATTCCTTATGTTAATTTGGGCCTATGACCATTCAACCGTGATTCTTCCAGCAACCATGCAGCTAACTGATATGTATATCAAATTGCAGTCTTTTCCGTAAATCATTGTAACGTTCTCTTATTTCTATATGCAAAAATTGTGCCATTTCTCTTAAAGATAAATTTCAAAACAAGCCACATTAAGGAATATATTGGAATTCACAACAAAAAAATACAAACGGCTTGCCGTTTGATCATAATACCACAATAACATATAAACCAAACAATAGGATCAATAGGTCGTGACAATCACCTGTTTATTATCCAATTACAATTCATTGCCTATACTGCTACCGTCTTTATGTAATTTTAATTACAAAAACTTACAATCATGGTAAAATAAAAATTGATAGAATCAGGGTCATTCTTATTTACTCTAAAGCTTTTCTGTATACAGAAAAGCTTACACCAAAGTAGTCGATAAGCAGAAAGAGGATTAATGAAATGAAAACCATTGGCATTCTTACTTTGTCTCCATCCAATCTTAGCGAATTTATTCAAAATAACCTAGAAAAAGTCTTTTCAGATCATATAACCATCCGCAGCTATTATTTATCTGATCTAAAACGTCACGACATCATCACTGATGATGTTGTGGTTGTCACTGCACAGAGTCATGCCATAGAGGCTCAGCATTACATTTCTGACACCAGTCGTATCATTCTCCTCCGCCGTACTCTTCCCAATCGGGAAATCTATAAAATAACTGCAATTCCAAAAGGCACAAGTGTATTAGTCGTGAATGATTTACCAGAAACCACTACGGAGGCAATTACTTTTTTATATCAACTCGGCATTACACATCTAAACCTAATTGCCTGGGATCCCACGAAAGAGTATCACGGGATCAACATTGCAATCACTTTAGGGGAAGCCAATGCAGTTCCACCCTACATAAAAAAGATAATCGATGTAGGCCATCGCTACATCGATATTTCTACCTTTCTATCGCTATTGAATTTTTTCAATTTGGATACGCCAGAAACAAGCAAGCGCCTTATCAAATACTCGGATACTATCGTCACGATGGATACAGGGATTAAGAACCGCTATAAAGAACTCTTTATGAAAAACATGCAGCTTGATAAGGTTGTTAATCTTTCTCATGACGCTATATTACTTACGGACAAAGATCATTTCATTTTGCTGCACAATAAAAAATTCAGCCAACTATTTGATATTACAGAAAATATCATTGGAAAATCGATTTCCGATGTCATCCCTAATGGATGTCTCCAGCGTTCAGACTTGAGCACAATTGATGAACTAATCCAATTTAAAGACCGCTCCTTATTAGTCAGCAGCAGCAAGATTGAATATTTCGGTGAACCCGCTGGGACTTATTACAATTTTCAGGAAGTAACCTATATACGCCACTTAGAAAAGAGCTTATCAAAGAAGTTACGGGACAATGGTCTGGTGACCCGTTATACCTTTGCAAATATCCAAACAAAATCTTCTAAGATGAAAGACTGCATCAATTTTGCTAAGCAGCTCTCTCCTACAAATCACACTGTACTGATTACAGGAGAAAGCGGGACAGGCAAAGAATTGATCGCACATTCCATTCATGCAGCTTCTCCTCGCTCCATGTATCCTTTCATTGCCATTAACTGCGCTTCTTTTCCTGAGAATTTATTAGAAAGTGAACTTTTCGGCTACGAAGCTGGTTCCTTCACAGGTGCCATTAAAGAAGGAAAACCTGGTTTGTTTGAACAAGCCAATAACGGCACTATTTTCTTAGACGAGGTTGGAGACATGCCCCTATCCGTTCAGGTACGCTTACTCAGAGTACTTCAGGAGCGGCAAATTATGCGTGTTGGCTCTCCCAAAGTCATTGATGTAGATCTGCGAGTGATTGCAGCAACCAATAAAGACTTGCAGGCAGAAATACAAAAAGGACTCTTTCGCCAGGACTTATTTTACCGCCTGAACGTCCTTCCGATCATGATTCCCCCTTTACGGGAGCGACCAGAAGATATTATTCCGTTACTGCATTTTTTTATGAAGAAATATCACAATCAAAAGATCACTCTTACACAAGAAGCAGAAATAAGTCTATTAAAATACAAGTGGTTAGGCAATGTCAGAGAATTGATTAATACAGCCGCCTATATTTCCTGTATGGCAACACAAATGGTGGATATCAGTAATCTACCTGCTTATATTTTAAGTACCCTTACCGATTTTGGTCCGGAAATTGCCTATCTTTCTACCCATTGTGATAAAGAAAAAGTCTATCTGGTACTTTCCATCCTCTCTGGCTGCCCTTCAGGGGCAGGGAGAAAATGGATTGAAGCAAAATGTGCTGATTCTGTAATGAATATTACAGAAAGTGAAATTAGACGACTCTTATCGATATTCGGTGAGATGGATCTAGTTGATTCACAAGTTGGCAGACGGGGCAGCTGCCTGACTGCAAAGGGTCAGCAATTCGTTACTTGGCTGAAAGGAAACTCCATCTTATCATAACCTTTTCCTACCCATCAAAGCCAAGATCTTGCAACGATTTCACTTTTGCGCATCAATTATTTTCATAAACTCTGCCATGAAGCTTCCCAGTCCAAACATATTAAACAATACAAACCTTCGCAGCATTTCAATTGTGATAGCAAAAATTACGCTGGCTCCTACAGCCATCCCCAACCCTCGTGCAATCCCTGCAAGAAAATTATTTATAATGATTTTCTTGGGTTTTTCTAACATTTCTAAATACTCAACAATGCGCATGGCTTCTAAATGATGTACCAATTTTTGTAATGTAATCGCACAAGATTCTGCCCGATTCACAATATCCATCTTTTCGATCTCTGGACTTACTAAAGGCACATCCCCTTTCTTCAATTCCATGTCTTTCCCCCCTCTTACCATCCATCGTATCTATTTATATTACATTTATTATAGATTCAATCCTATAAAATTCATACTGATTTCTCTTTGCTTCTCGCACTTTAATTTAGGTACTCATTCTATCAACCGCCACTTTACTTATTGCACCAAATATGTCACAATGAAGTATAGGTTCTTAACCACTTTATAAATTCATCTGATTAGCGGCTATCACATTAACGATAGTCGCTGTATGTTTATGCGATGACTAAACCGCTCTAAGACTCCCACCTTGTACAAGTGTGAGTTAAGAGCGGCCAAATCCCTGCATAAGTGTGACTAAGACTGGCGGTGGAGTTAACACTCCCTCTGAATCAAGTCTTTCTTTATGCAAAGTTATCAATTAATTCTGCAAATTTTATTCTAAAGGAGCTGTTAACCATTTCAAAAGAAATTTTTATTACTAATTTGGACAAGAAGAAATTACAAAGGCTAATTGTATTAGAAGAGGAATTTCAGCCAGGTAATAAAGATTACCTGGACGATCTAACCTATGAACTGGAACGAGCGGTTGTCACACAGCCGGAAGAGATTCCGGCTGATGTCATCACAATGCACTCTCAGGTAGTATTAAAAGATTTGGATAATGATGAAGAATTGATCTATACCTTGGTGTACCCGGATGAAGCCAATATAGCCGAAGATAAAATTTCAGTACTGGCACCTATCGGAACAGCGATCTTAGGATATCGAGTCGGGGATACACTGGATTGGAAAATTCCCAACGGCACCTTAAGGCTGAAAGTGGATAAAATTCTTTTCCAACCTGAGTCTAGCGGTAATTTTGAACTATAACAGATATAAGGGACTTATTTGTTATAGGAATAGAAAAATCCCTGCCAAATTCTAAAATGAATGTGGCAGGGATTTTTCTATTCCTCTATTTACAGCTTTCTACTGCGTCATTGCTAGTGCTTTGCATCATTCCATGATTTTTCCTGATCTTCTCCATAATAGGAGCCACCTTTTCCATGCTTTCATTTAAGGTAGCAGCCTCATTGCTAGAAATAGTACCATCCTTCACAGCTTGCTGTATCATTTGCTGATGGTTGCCATTTACCGGCCCACACTGCTCCTTAGCCTGATCAGTAGTAGCCGCGAAAACTGGCACCGCAATCAATGCTGCTAATGCTGTTATGATTAACATTTTCTTTTTCATTGTCAACCTCCTGTTAAGTGTACTCTCGAAAGAACAAGTATATCCTTTGCCGTTCTAAATGAAACTTTCCGAGAGACTACTTTTATTTATATCCTACATCCTTATTATAAACAAAGATTGTGGATTTCTTATGAAGATTCTATTACTTATTCTGCTTATCCCCGGCTGGGAGCTGCCGACCCAATCTTGGAAAAAACCTTGGAGTCACTGCCGCATAAGCGGCATAGTCCTCACCAAATTGTTCCAGTGATTCCTGCTCTTCTTGCCTAGCCAACCAAATGTACATACGCACCCTTTCAACCTCCCTTACGTCTTATATTTAAAATGTCCGTGTATTAATCACTAACTAGAATGCTTTTCACCCTCCGCTTTTTTACCCATGCTCCTCATCATGACAAAATGCATCAGCGGGCACATTAAAAGCACCAGGTAATTGGCTGATCCCTCATAGCCACTTTGTTTGAGCAGCAGAACCAGACCTAGAGGAGCCAAGCAGCATACCATCATCATCACCATATGCTTCCAACCACCACCGCAGCCCTGATGCTGCGCGTGGCCGGTATCTAGTCCCTTAATTTGAGGCACTTGTTCATCTTGATCCACCCTACTTTCCTCCCTTTATTTAAGAATGCATAATCATCGCCATTGCCATAAAGACGGTGCCTGAAGCACCCCACTGCAGCAATATCAACACTCCTCTTTGCCATGGAGTAGATTCAATTTATCTTACCATTCTATTATGAAGAACCTGTGAATAACTTTTGAAGAACTTCTGCTTCTTTTGGGATGCCAAAAACAATACTATATTTTCTTTAATGAAAAGTCCCAGGCACTCGATAGTACTAAATAAATAACACAAGTTCTTCATAAGTCCTTCACTAGATATTCATTTTATTTATGTATTATATTGGTAATAAGACTTAAGGGGGAAATTAAAATGAAAAGAACTTTTATAACCGCATCCTTACTAGTAATGAATGTAATGGGATCCAGTATGGTTTCCGCTAATGAAATTCTTCCGGAAATAAATCCAATTAAACCGGGCATTGAAACGATCGTTAGTGGAAGCGAAAACAGTCGGCAATATACCATGATTGATCACAATCCGACTCTTTACAATAAGCAGGTAGTCGGTGATCGTACCATGGAAAGCTGGGTTAAAAATGATGTAGTTAGTACCAGAGTTGACGGTGTTATCACTAAATCCTACCGCATCAATAAGGATCTTGAAACGATCGAAAGTGGTAGCAAAAACAGCCGACAATATACCGTGATTGATCACAATCCTATCCACTACAGTAAAAAAGCTGTCGGTAATCATACAATCGAATCCTGGTACAAAGATGGTGTAGTCAACACCAGAACGGACGGAGTTGCTACTAAATCTTATCGCATCAATAAGGATCTTGAAACGATTGAAAGTGGTAGCAAAAACAGCCGACAATATACCGTGATTGACCACAATCCTACCCATTACAGTAAAAAGATCCTCGGCGGTCATACGGTGGAAGGCTGGATGGAAAATGGTGTAGTTAACACTAGAATTGACGGTGTTCTCTTTAAGCATTAAACTTCCATACATAAACTCTAACCACTCTATCATGAACTATGATACCAGTGGTTAGTTTTTATATTCATACATATTATTAATTGGTTATTTCTCAAATGATCTGTATAATCACTGGCTGGATTTTATCATCCATCCTAGCACGATTCACCCTATTGAGATCGCTATGTAGCAATTCAAGAATTTCCCAATATATTTTATTTTGCTAATACCAACTATAAAGAAGATCAAGCAACCTTTGGAGTGCCTGATCTTCTTTATCACAATACTCGTTTTGCACCATAATAGCGTTGCACAAAATATGGATCATTCATGTCACCAATGGCGACTACACCTTTTGAAAAAGAGGTATGAATAAATTTATCCCTTCCGATGTAAATCCCCACATGAGATGCGCCTGGTTCATAGGTAGTAAAATACACTAAATCTCCTGGCAGTAAGGAAGCTGGCGATACGGTTCTGCCAACTAGAAACTGTAGATCAGCGGTACGAGGTAAATTGATCCCCGCTTGCCGATACACATATTGCACTAATCCAGAGCAGTCAAACCCCTGGGCAGGTGAGGCTCCTCCCCACACTACTGGCTGACCAAGCATACCGCTGGCAACAGCCAATAGTTGTGCTGATTGACCAGACTGACCTATAGACAGAGCAGGTGAGCGAGCTGCTATCTGCTGCTCATCCAATACCGGCATGGTCGTGCCTACTATAGAATCTAACGACTGCATGAACTGATTATAACTAGAGGTTGGAGAAGCCTGAACCACTCCTGTGCCGTTAAAAAGAATCCCGGCAAATAGTATAACTATCCATCTTTTCATGATCTGCTTCTCCTCTCCAGCCAACCTTTTTTAGTGTTGCATGGTTTGCAAGTGGGACATAGTTGTCTTCATAACATCTTGCATTGTCTTCACTTTACTTTCCATAGAACTTGGGTCCATTTTTCCGGAGTTAACAGTATTTTTAATCTCACCTGCCGCTTTGCGCAAACTGTCTTTTAAATTGACATCCATCATATGGGGTACAATTTTTTCCACAGTACTGACGAGTTGTGCTGCACTCTTTTGCGCATCCATCGTCTGTCCAGCTTTGGCTTGTTTGACCACATCTTGTAAGGATTTATCCAAATCCTTCATCATCGGCATAGGGTCTTCCTTTGGCATCGCTGCGCTGTGCGCTTCATGACCAGTTGCTTGCTCTTGACTGGCAGTTGTCGGCTGAACAGTTGTTTTTTCACTCGATCCACACCCCGCCACTAGAAAAACAACTGCAATAATGGCTAGCATGCCAAAGAGTACTTTACTTTTTTTCATAATCTAAAACCTCCAATGATTGTCATTGCTTTATATTTTGCTGTAGTGAGATCATTTTACCACCACAGCTTCTTGTCATTAATGGCCTTTACTCAGTAGTATGGGCTTTGCTAGATATAGCTGGATTCCTGCGCTCTTGCCACTGGTTCCACACCAGATAGATGCAAGGCAGCACGATCAATGTCAAAATGGTGGAAGTAACCAATCCTCCCACAACAACTGTAGCCATTGGTCGCTGTACCTCGGCACCAGTCCCTGTGGCAAAGAGTAATGGAAATAACCCTAAACTCGCAACCAATGCGGTAATCATAACCGGACGCAAGCGGGTAAATGCACCCTCGGTGATAGCTTCTTCCAAGGTTCGGTGATCCCGCAGATGTTTAATATAGGTAACCATGATGACCCCATTTTGCACAGCGATTCCAAAGAGAGCGATAAAACCGACAGCTGCAGCTACCGTCATGTAGGTGCCAGTAACATACATAGCTACAATACCACCCACTAAAGAGAAGGGAATGTTCATCAAAATGAGGAAAGCATCGCTGGCGGACTTAAATGTCATATAGAGCAAGAAGAATGTGAGTACGATGACCGCTGGTACCACTAAAGAGAGTCGATCTTTCGCCCGCTGCTGATTTTCATACTGACCAGTCCACTTTAAGGAATAACCGGCAGGCAAGTCTACTTTTTCCTTAATGACTTGGTTGGCCTCATTCACAAAACTTACGACATCCCGTCCCCGGGTATTCATCTGAACAATCATTCGATAGACCCCGTTTTCACTGCTGATCATCGATGGACCGTCCACAACCTGGAACTGAGCTACTTCACCCAGCTGTACATAAGCACCACTAGCCGGTGCCGCTGCAGCAATTGCGCCGCCACCCATACCTGCGCCCATTCCGCCACCGCTACTTTTCGCCGCGGCGCCGCCACCTGTTACCGGAATGAGGATGTTTTCCATAGCGTCAATGGTTTCTCGGTTTTCCCGATTGTAACGCACTAGGACATTAAAGCGTTTGCGTCCTTCAATGGTAGTGGTGGCATTTTTACCGCCTACCGCTAATTCAACGGCATCTTCTACATCGGCAATGTTAAGACCATACCGAGCTGCTTTTTCCCGATTAACCTGAATCTCTAGATAGGAAGCACCAAAAACTCGTTCCGCCAGCAGATCACTGACTCCTGGAACAGCAGCCAATGCCTTTTCAATCTCAAAGGCCTTTTGCTGCAGCACCTGCAGGTCTTCTCCATAAAGTTTAATACCTAGTTCCGTACGAACTCCCGTCGTCAGCATGGATAACCGTCCGGCAATGGGCTGGGTAAAGGCAAAATTAAGCCCAGGCATATTGGCAAGCTTAACCATCATTTCTTGTTCAATTTTTTGTTTTGTCATGCCATCCCGCCACTGCTCCTTCGGTTTTAGCGTGACAATGGTTTCAATCATACTAATAGGCGCCGGATCCATAGCCGACTCAGCTCGGCCTACCTTCCCCACCGACATGTCGACTTCCGGAATTTCCATGATGACTTTATCCATGGTTTTAGCCGCTTCCAATGCCTCGGTTAACGACACACTAGGCAGCATGGTCGGCATGACCAGAAACGTTCCTTCATCCAATTCCGGCATAAAGGTAGTGCCAATGAAAGGTAGCAGGGAAAATCCGGCAATCATTACGACGACTGCGATACTAATCGTGATTTTACTGTGTTTTAATACTGATTTCAAAGTCGGTACATACCACCGATGTAGTTTGGCAACAACCCAGGTATCCTTTTCCTGAATTTTTCCTTTGAGCAGCAAGGTGCACAACACCGGTACCAAGGTGAAAGCCAGCAGCAGTGATCCGCTCATAGCAAAGGATTTTGCCCAGGCCATCGGGGTATACATCTTGCCCTCCGTCCCAGTCATCGTAAATACGGGCAGGAAGGTAACAATGATAATCGTAATGGAAAAAAAGATGGGTGCTGCTACTTCTTTGGCCGCTTCCAGCGTCACATCAATAATACTGCGTCGACCGCCATCCTCCGCCAAATGGCGATAAATATTTTCCACCATAACAATCGCTGCATCCGTCATGACACCAATTCCGATGGCAATGCCGCCAAGGGACATTAAGTTAGCCGACAGATGAATTTCTTTCATGGCAATCAGCGCAATCAGAATACCAATGGGAATGGCACTGGTCACAATCAGGCTGGAGCGAACATTCCCTAAAAAGAGAATGACAATGATTGAGACTAAAATAAATTCTTCAATTAATGCTCGGGTCAGCGTATTGACTGCTTTTTTTACCAGATCCGTCTGGTCATAAAAAGGTACAATCCGCATGCCTTCCGGTAATGACGGCTGGATTTCAGCGATCTTGGCTTTCACTTGATCAATCACGCCCAGAGTGTTTTCACCCATACGCTGAATGACGATCCCCCCAGCCGCTTCATAACCAGATTTGGTTAACACGCCCCGGCGAAAATCCGGCCCAGCAGTTACGCTGGCTACATCCTTGATGTAAATAGGTACATTGTTATTTTGAGAGATCACAATATTTTTAATATCATCAGGAGACTGGATTAATCCTAATCCACGGATAATAAATTCCTGACCGTTTTGCTCGACAACTTTCGCACCAATATTGGCATTGTTGGCACCAAGTGCCCCAAATACCTGATTGAAAGTAATTCGATAGTTTTGCAAAAGATGAGGATCAAGATTGATCTGATATTGCATCACATAGCCGCCAATGCTGGCGACTTCTGCAACTCCAGGCACCGCACTGAGCTGCTGCTTGATGGTAAAATCCTCAACAGTACGCAGATCAGCCAGATTATGACGGTCACTTTCTATGGTATACATAAAGACCTGGCCCATGGGTGTGCTGACTGGTCCCAAGGCAGGCTGCACACCCTGGGGCAATTGAGGAATGGCTTGCTGCACTTTTTCGTTTACCACTTGGCGGGCAAAGTAAGGCTCTACACCGTCTTCAAAGATGACGGTTATGAGTGACATCCCGAATGAGGAAGCTGAGCGTACTTCCTTCACCTTAGGCAGCCCACGCAAGGCAGTCTCCAATGGATACGTGACCTGATCCTGGATTTCCTGAGGTCCACGCCCCATCCAGTCCGCCGAGACAAGCACCTGGTTTTCACTAAGATCAGGAAAAGCATCGATTGGGGTATCCCGTACAACGAAGATTCCCCAGACGATGACTAGTGCAGATAATACCAGAATAATCACGCGGTTTTTCAAGGAAAATTCGATTAATTGATTCAGCATGTTACCCCTCCTTACTGACCACCATGGCCGCTGTGTTCACTCCCCAAAGCAGGTGCCGGAGCAGCCGCGCCGCTATTTGTACCGTTTACGGGTGCTGGTGCACTCGTCTCTTTAGCGGCCCCGCCACCATGACCGGCATGAGAGCCAAAGCTGCCTAATTTCGTTTGGGAATCAATGAGGAAGGTGGCGGCTGTCACTACTGTTTCACCTGCCTGCAGTCCAGAGAAAATTTGAACATAGCCATCAGCATATTGCCCCGTGACTACATCCCGTTTAACAAATGTATCTTCACTTTGAGCGACAAAAACAATCTTACGGCTGCCGGAATCTAAGATGCTGGATTCCGGTATCACCACGCTGTCCCCTAAAGGCAGTTGAACATTGGCACTAACAAACATGTTAGGCTTCAGCCTGCCCCCAGGATTATTCATCTCCACCCGAACTTTCACTGTTCTGGTGGCATCATCCAGCACCGGGTTAATAAAAGTCACTTGTCCGCTAAAAGCTTCTCCCGGATAGGCACCGCTGGTCACCGCAACTCTTTGACCTAGTTTAATGCCTGCTATATCCTTTTCATAAATATCGATATACAGCCAAAGAGTCGATAAATCCGATAGACTGTACAGTTTATCCCCTGGCATAATGAATGCTCCTGGCAGCAGTTGTTTTTCCAAAACCGTACCGCCAAACTGGGCATAGATGATCATATGATCCTTAGGTGTTCGGGTATGTTCCAGATGAGCAATCTCACTGTCTGGCACATTTAACAACTGCAATTTGCGCTTTGCCGCCTCCCGCAGGCGATTATTGATCTGAACTACATCTTTGCCAGCGTTTTGCAGCTTCTGCACATTTTCCAGTGTTAATAAATATTCTTCCTGGGTCGCAATATAGGTTGGGCTGTATACAGCGGCGATGGCCTGCCCCGGGGCAATATATTCGCCGTCAGCAGTCACATATAGTTCATCAACCCGCCCTTCCACCCGGGAAGTAAGATACGTACGTCCACTTTCATTCATGGCAAGTTTACCCGTGGTCTTAAGTTCCTTCATAATATTTTTCACGACTGCTTGCGCCGTTTGCACTCCGGACAATTGCCTAGCCTTGGCATCCAGAGTAACGGTATCACCCATAGCCATAACCGGAGTCGTTGTTTGATGACCGGTATGATCCACAGTCGGCTTTGCGTGCTGCGCAGCATAATAGTAGCCGCCACCGCCAAATACTAGAACACCCGCTGTCACACCTATGATCATCATCTTCTTAGCCTGTAGTTTTTCAATCATGCTGTCCTCTCCTTTTGCTTGCACATTATGGCTGGGTTCCACTCGTAAATAAAGGTTTTCCTACCGCTTTTTCCAGATCCGCCACTGCTTTCTCATAATTCACACGGGCTTTATAATAATCCAATCGCACATTACGGAGAGCATTTAGACTATCCAGGACAGCCATGAAATCCACTTTGCCATTGGTATAGCTCACAACTCCGGCTTGATAGGTTTGCTCCGCTTGGGGAATCACGGTATTCTTATACAGATCAATCTGGCGCCAGGCAGACTGTGCTTCGGTCAATGCCATCTGCAAATCCAGGTCGGTCATATTTTGCATATTGGTCAATGAAGCCTGAGCTGCCTCCAAACTAGCTGCAGCGGATTTAATTTCTGCTTTATTTTTCCCCTGCCAAATAGGCAGCATGACCATAACTTCCATTTTCCAGGTATCAGGTGTCGTATCCATCATCGTTTGTTTTCTATCTTTATAGCCAATACTGAATTGATAATCTGGTAACTGCTGTTTCTTCGCCAATTCCACACCGTTCTTCGCCATCTCCACTTGCCGTTCCATACCAACAACAGCTGGCTTTCCAGCTTGGGCTTCTGTCTGTAAACTGGTCAAGTCAAAGTCAGGAGGTGTGGCACTGAACTCTTCTTTCACTGTGAAGGGGGTATCGGCTTTACGGCCAATAACAGTATTGACTTTCGCTTTTGCTACTGCCGCCATGGATGCCATGCTCAAAAGATCAGTAGTCATTTTAGAAAATTCAGTCTGCGCTCGCAAGGTATCTTGCAGAGGTACCATTCCAGTGGAATAGTTAACCTGAGCAATCTGCACCAGCTGGCCCATGAGTTGCTGATTATCCTTGCCGATTTCCAGCGCTTTATCAGCATATAGCAGATCATAATAGGCAGTTTTCGCCGCAGCATAGGCTTCCATCTGCTTATCTTGGTAATTCGCTTTAGTCATTGCAGCATCACTGCCAGCCATTTTACCCATGGCTTTCAATTTAGACGGATTCATAATGTCCTGGGTAAAAGTGTATTCTGTCATCATTGCATCAAAAGGATTTAAGGTACTCTTGGGTATATCATCTTTCATAATCCCAAACTGAGGATTCGCCCAGGCTTTTGCCAGGGGAATGCGAGCCTCTTTTTCTTCCCAGCGCTTTTGACTCTCAATGACGGCTGGATTATTCTTGACGGCAGTATCCACTATCTCTTTTAAAGACAGAATCTCCTGGGCTTGTTCCGCCATAACTGGTATTATAATTCCCAATACGAGCATAGCAGTCAATGATAATACTTTGCATCGAAACCATTTTCCTACGTTCATATATCCCCCTTCGTCCCCTTATTGAAGACAATCATAACAAACTGACCTTAGATATTTGGATTTATCCTTATTCTTCTTTAGCAACTAGCCCCTCAGCTCGATTTGTAAGATAGCACCATAAATACCCCATCACTGCCAATTGGATTATAAGTAAGCCCCACATTGTGTTTCACCTCGATTGCATCTTTATATTGATGTCTATCATATCCAACTAATGTGAAGATTTTATGAAGAAAGTTTGAAGAACTCATGTTATTTGTATTTCATGACGACACAGTACTCTTTTCTTAGTCATTGATAAAAAAGCAGCCCTTTTAATAAAGGGCTGCTTTGCTATTACATATGGTGACCTGAATGCTCATTACTGTTGTCTTTCGGAGCATCCTCCGGCGGTGCTGGCTGTTCTTGGCTTGTTGGTTCCGCGGCAAATGCTTTGGTCGCAGTCGGCAGCAAAACCGTACCTGATATAAATACCGCTGCCAAAGCAGCAAAGATCATTCGCGTTACTTTTTTATTCATACTCAATACTCTCCCCCATTCCTTATTCTTGTTATTCTTTATGTACTCTTATACCGCTATGCCCTTATCCCATGACCAAATCGCTCTAAAACTCCATCTTCTAAAGGTCGGAGCTCTGATAAGTACCGCTAAGATTTAGATTGAGCTAAACTCCACCTGAATCAAGCCATCGTTATTACCCTGTTTCTAATTTTTATTCTACTAAATATATGTGAAGAACTTATGAAGAAGTTTGAATAACTAATGAAGTTTTCTTTAATCGTCTACATATGCTAAAAACAGCATCTCTCACCAACTAGTGGAAAAGCTGTCGTCAAACTAAAAGACCAGGATTTCTCCTAGCCTTTTTTCCACATTACTTGGTGTTATTGTTATTGCAAATTCCCATCGTACCGCCGTTTTGCATCATACCATTCATCATGCCGCCATTTTGCATCATTTTTTGCATGACAGGAGCCATTTGCTGCATATGTTCATTCATCTGAGTCGCTTGCTCGGTAGTGATAGTGCCATTGTCCACTGCTTGCTGCATCATTTGCTGATGATTTTGAGACATTTGATTAAACCAATCATTTTGTGTCTGAGTCTGATCAGTAGTTGCGGCAAATACGGGCACAGCCATCAAGGCTGCTAACATCGTAAAAATAATAATTTTCTTTTTCATAGGGTTTCCCTCCTGCTTTTTATTTATCTTCATTATATCCCATCATTGTGGAGATTTTATGGAGAAACTGTGGGTTTTTAATGTAGATCAATCGGCAGCAGGACGCTGAAGGTACTGCCTTGGCCTAACGTACTTTCAGCCTTGACCTTACCGCCATGGGCCAAAGCCATTTGTTTGACAAGGGCTAGGCCTAAACCAGTACCGCCGCTTGCTTTGGTCCTAGCCGGGTCAACACGGTAAAAATAATCAAAAACATGTTCAAGATCTTCCACTGCAATTCCAATTCCGGTATCGGTAACCGCAATTTTAATCATATCATTTTCAGCAGTTGCCCCTATGGTAATCTGTCCACCGTCAGGAGTATATTTGATAGCATTTAAGACAAGATTGTACACCATTTGGTTAACCATATCCCCATCCGCCCAAATCAATGGCAATCGATCATCTGTCTTTATACGCAGGCTGATGCATTTTTCACTAGCAAGAGGCTTACTTTTCCCTACAATCTCACGCAATAGTTGAGCTATGTCTAATAGAGCGAATTCTACCTGTAGTTGCCCTGCCTCTAATAAAGAAAGATCTCTGAGTTCTCCGACCAGCTTGGTTAGCCGATCAACTTCCTCAGTCAGCGAACTCATTTGCTCTACGTTCGGAGTAATGACACCATCTGCGATGCCTTCCAGATTAGCCTTCAGTATCGTCAGCGGTGTTCTAAGTTCATGAGCTATCCCAGCCAAAAAGCGTTGGCGCAAGACAGTATTGGATTTTAATTTGACAGTCATGGCGTTAAACGCCATGGCCAATTGCCCCACTTCGTCTTGCCTTTCCACACTAACGGTTGCATCCAAGTTTCCTGCTGCCACTGCATTTACTGCCCGGTTCAAGTCAATCACCGGAGTCGCAATATTGCGGGCCAAATAATAGCTAACGCCAGCGCCAATTAGCAGCATACCCCCTGCAGCCAATAGTAAAGACTGCTTTAACGATATCATAAACTGCTTTTCTGGCGATCCCATCATAGAAGCCATTTTGCCATGATTCATCATCATGCCATGCATGCCGCTCATATATAAATACGAATTAAAGTTTTCGGATACCTGATAGTTGACGACCAGGATAAGTCCTACAATAACAGCAACCGTTGTTACAAAGAAAGTGACCATTACCCGAATCAGAAGACTACCCACGAGAATCACCCGTCAGCTTATAACCAACACCATAAACAGTTTTGATATAACGAGGTTCACCATAGGAATCGCCAAGCTTTTTTCGGAGGTTTTTAATGTGAGAATCAACCGTACGTTCATAGCCTTCAAAAGCATAGCCTTGTACTTTCTCAATTAACTGCAGCCGAGATAAGACCTGACCGGGATGGGTCAAAAACAGTTCCAGCAGTTTATGCTCGGTAGGTGTCAACTCGACAGGGTTACCTTGCACTGTTAAGGTGTGGTTATGCTGATGTAATGCTATCTCTCCAACAGACAGTACATTTAAAGCTTTGTCTCGCCGTCCCTCAGGCTTAACCCGCCTAAGGATAGCTCGTATCCGTGCAATCAGTTCCCGAGGACTAAAAGGCTTTGCTACATAGTCATCAGCTCCGATTTCCAGCCCAATGACCCGATCAGTCTCAGCATCCCGTGCAGTGAGCATAATAATCGGCACATCGCTATCTCGCCTAATTTCCTTGCATACTTCCCAGCCATCTAGTTCTGGCAGCATCACATCCAGCAATACCACATCAGGCTCCCATTGCCGTACTTTCTCCACTGCATTCCTGCCATCCATAGCCGTTTCCGTCATATATCCCTCTTTTGTCAGATAGGTTACCAGCACTTTTACAATTTTCTCATCATCATCCACTACTAACACTTTCATTTATCACACCTCCACACCCATGGCAACCAGTATAAAACCAACCACATCCTATAAGATACAACACACTTATTGTAAAAAACATTATTTGCTCATATCGATGCTATTGTACCGCATTTGCTTGTCTTTCTGCAATATCGGCAGTTACTGGCGGATATGACTGAGGTAATGCTAGCCGTCCTTCCAGCCACTAAAGTGGAAAGGGCCACTAAGTAGGCAAACAGCAAAGCAGCCTTTCCTGCAGGAAAAGCTGCTTTGCTATCATATTCCAAATTTTTATGGATGCTTATGTTGCATAGGTGGCGTATTCCCACCAACAGCATTAGGATCCCATCCCATAATCGTCGGATCCACCATCCCGAAAATCATAGCTACGTGAGCAACAACGAGAAATATGGTCAATAGAATGAAATGAAGCTTCATCTTTTCATCATCCGATTTCCCCTTGCCGATTACGCCAAGTTCCAATAATGCAATACTAAACAGCGGAATTACACCACTGAGGTAAGAGCCTACTGCAAGTATATCAGCAATACCGCGCCATTGAATCGTAGGAATAACAGTGGTTATTAAATTGAGAAAGACTCCTAGGAAGTAAAACCCTAGAAAAATACCAATTGCCTTATTGGCTGTTTTCCATCCACCAGCATTGGACCCACGTAGGAAAACCGTAAAAAATTCAGTTGCAACAAGTGCTTCTGCCAGAGCTACAGGAATAACCATATACAAAATTAAATTCCATGGCTGGTTAACAGCCAGCAATTCCATATAGTGTGTCATAACCATAATCAACACTCTCCTCATATAAACTTATATTGATAGTATACAAAGAAAATGTGAAGATCTTGTGAAGATAC
>Ga0316600_10000541_pt1 | contig 18079 bp, 16 predicted proteins | sample OWC_soil_day5_CT_FD_207652 | JGI IMG/M metagenome (GOLD analysis project Ga0316600, IMG submission 207652) | Wetland soil microbial communities from Old Woman Creek delta, Ohio, United States - OWC_soil_day5_CT | ecosystem: Environmental > Terrestrial > Soil > Wetlands | place: USA: Ohio... | reverse complement strand
GACGTGCTGGCCGACAGCTATTGCATCGATCCCGATCAGGTCGAGGCGGCGGTGACGCCGCGCACGCAGGCGGTCGTCGCGGTACATCTCGCCTGCTCGATGGCGGACATGGATCGCCTGCGCGAACTCTGCGACCGCCGCCGCCTGCTGCTCGTCGAGGACTGCGCGCACGCGCACGGCGCGCGTTGGCGCGGCCGGCCGGCGGGATCGATCGGTCACCTCGGCACCTTCTCGATGCAGTCGAGCAAGCTGCTCACGGCCGGCGAGGGCGGCGCGATCACGACCGACGACGACGCGTTCGCCGCGCGCGCGGCGTCGCTGGTGAACTGCGGCCGCAAGGAGGCAGGCGCCGACGCCTTCCCCGAACGAGTGCTCGGGACCAATGCGCGCATGACCGAGTGGCAGGCCGCCCTGCTGCATGAGCAGCTCGTGCGCTTGCCCGCGCAGAACGAGCATCGCGCCGTACGCGCCGCGGAGTTCGAGCGTGCGATTGCGGCGCTCCCCGGCCTGCGAACGCTGCCGTGCGACGAACGCGTCACGCAGCGCACGCTCTACCAGTTCATCGTGCGCTACGACCCCGGCGCCTGGGAGGGTGTGTCGCGCGACGTGGTGCTGCGCGCGCTGCAAGCGGAGGGCGTGCCGGCGGCGGGCCGCTTCTACGTGCCGTTGCCCGACGATCCGCTCTTCCCGCTGGACGCGCACACGAATCCGCTCGCGCGCGCGGGTGGCGCGATGCGCCGCGAGTTTCCGGTCGCGAGTCGCGCGGCCTACGAGGAAGCGATCTGGCTGCCGCACTGGCTCTTCCTCGGCGGTGCCGACGACATCGGTGATCTCGTCGCCGCGTTCGCCAAGGTGCACGCGCAGGCGAAGCAACTCGCGGCGCGCGCAGGCGAGCTCGCATGAGCAAATCGCTTCGCATCGGCCTGGTCGGGGCGGGCTCGATCTCGCGGACCTACGCGCAGGCGCTCGCGCGGGTGCCCGATGCGAAGCTCGTCGCCGTGTGGTCGCAGACGCGCGACCGCGCCGAGCGCTTCGCGAGTGAGTTCGCGTGCGCGACCGCGACCGACCGGGTCGACGAGCTCTTCCCGCACGTGGACGTGGTGTGCGTCAACTCGCCGAACTTCCTGCACGCGCCGCACGCGATCTCCGCGGCGCGCGCCGGCAAGCACGTGATCGTCGAGAAGCCGCTCGCCGTCTCGCTCGAAGAGGGCGAGGCGATCGTCGCAGCGTGCGCCGAAGCCGGCGTTGGGCTCGCCTATGCGGAAGAGCTGCCCTTCGTTCCGAAGTTCGCGCGCGTGCGCGACCTGCTCACTTCGGGCGCGCTCGGCGGACCCGTGTACGTCACCCAGCGCGAAGCGCATGCCGGCCCGCATTCGCCCTGGTTCTTCAGCCGCGACGAGGCCGGCGGCGGCGTCTTGATGGACATGGCCTGCCACAGCATCGAGTGTCTGCGCTGGCTGCTCGGCAAGCCCGGCGTGCGCAGCGTCACGGCGCAGCTCGCGTGCACCGCGCACGCGCACCAGACGAAGCTCGAAGACCACGCCGTCGTGCACCTCGAGTTCGACGGGGGTGTAGGCGGACTCGTCGAGGCGTCGTGGGCGCTCGAGGGTGGCATGCAGTCGCGCCTCGAGGTGTGGGGCGCGCGCGGCTACGCCGAAGCGGACGTGCTCCAGGGAACGGGGTTGCGCGTGTTCGCGAAAGACGGCGGCGTCCCCTTCACCGCGAGCGGCGGCTGGTCGACGCCGCCCTCCGACTGGCTCTGGGAGAACGGCTACCCCCAGGAACTCGCGCATTTCCTGCAGTGCTTCCGAACGGGGGCGACGCCAGTGGAGTCGGGTGCCGACGGGCTCGCCGTGCTGGAGATCCTGTACGCCGCCTACACGTCGGCGCGCGAGCGCAAGTCGATCTACCTGCCGTTCCGCCCGCGCGGCGTCGCGCGTGCGGTGGATCTGTGGCTTCGATGAACGTTTCCGCCGTACTCGACCGCGTCGCACGTCTGCTGCGGGAGCAGGATGTCGAGTTCGCGGTGATCGGCGGGCTTGCTCTGGCTGCGCACGGAGCGCCGCGCGCCACGATCGATCTCGATCTGCTCGTTGGCGGCGAGAACGCCGATCGTCTGCACCAGATCCTCGGTGCACTTGGATACGAGCCGCTGCACCGTACCGAGAACGTCGCCAACTACGCGTCTCGAGAGCCGGCGGACGGACGCATCGACGTGCTCTTCGTCCGTCGTCCGCGCGGCCGCGCCATTCTCTCACGTGCCCGGGCTCTTCCGATCCTACAGCGCGAGGATCTTCGCGTCGTCGACGCGTCCGACCTGATCGGTCTCAAGGTCCAATCGTCGTCGAACGATCCGATGCGCCGTCGAACCGACATGGCCGACATCGAGCAGTTGCTTCGCCGTGCTCCGGATCTCGATCTGGATCGCGTGCGGGAGTACTTTCGGCTCTTCGATCGGGAGGCGGAACTCGACGCGCTGCTCGCAGGGATCCAGCGATGACCGCGGATCGCGACGTCGAGGACCGCGTGCTGGTAGAGGGCAGCGCGGAGGAGTTCGCCGCTTCGCGGCGCGCGGTGGAGGCGTGGCAGCGGCGGCATCCGGTGTCGTTCCCGGACCTGCTGGCGTGGATCGATTCGCTGCGCCGCGTCTTCGGCGATCCGCCCGTGGACCGGCGTCCTTCGGTGGGCGACGACTACCGGATCTGAGCCTCGCAGCGCACTTCGCCGTTCAGGGATCGCCGGCCCGCCGGAACGCCTCCGCGTGCGCGAAGCCGTGCGGCTTGCCGACGGTCGCGGTGTAGGCGCGGATCGCGCGCTCGAAGCCGGTGCGATCGTCGGGATGCAGCGTTGGTTCGTAGGCGTCCACGCGGCGGCCGAACTGCGAGACGTGCGAGCAGAACGCCTCGATCTTGGCGTCGATCGTCGCGCTGATGTCGACCCAGTAGTTGGGTTCGTGCGAGTCGAAGAAGAAGCAGCTCGGCACCTGCCACGGTTCGAGTCCTTCGTCCAACAACTCGGGAAAGTAGAGGTGCCAGGGCGCGGCGCGGACGGCGTCCACGGTGACGAACGCCGCTGCGCGGTGATCGCTCTTGTGGAACTGTTCGAAGCGCGCGCCGGGATCGAACGAGAAGATCGCGTGCGGGCTGAGGCGGCGGATCATCGACGTCACCTGCTCCACGAGCTGACGCTTGTCGACGTATTCGAGCTCGCCGTCGCGGTGGCCGAGCCAGTGCAGGTTGCCCTTCGGGATGTCGATGCACGCGGCGGCGGCTTCCTGTTCGGCGCGGCGGATCTTTGCGAGCCGCTTCCCGGTCATGCTGCGATCGCGCGAGCCCTTGTCGTCATTGGTGTACATGACGAGGTGCACGTCGTTGCCCGCGCGCCGGAGCCGCGCGAGGGTGCCGGCGGCGTGCAGGTCGTCGTCGGGATGGGCGCCGAAGCAGGCGATCGTGCGGCCGGTCCACTCTTCGAGGCGTTCGGGGAGATCGGTCCTTTGCATGTCGCCGAGTGTAGTGGCGAAAACAGGCCGGCTCGACCGGCGGCCGCGGCGCCGCGGAATGACATCGAGCGAAATCCATCGGCTAGGATGGGCGCGTGAGCCGGCCGCGCATCGAAATCGAGCCCCGCACGCCGTGGTCGCTGCGTCTCTTCGACCGGATCCCGCTGCCGGCCCTCTGGGCGGGCGTCGCGATTGCCGCCGGCGTCTTCGGCGTCTTCCTGATTTACACGGCTCTGCTCGGCGATGCGCCTGGGCGCCTCGGCGCGATCGCGTTCGAATGGGGCTGGGTCGCCGAGCTGATCCAAGCTGGCGTTCTGGGCTTCACGATCGCGGTGGTCGGCGCGTCCGTGCGCGGCGCGCGCGACGAGATCGAAGCGCTGCGTCCCGCGCTCGCTCCACCGCTGCGTGACGCATCAGATCTGCACAAGCAGGTGCTGCGCTACCCGCGCGCACTGCTCGCCGGGCTCGGGCTCTGCGGGGTTCTTTCGGCGGTCCCTACCATCTTGAGCCCGGAGATGTGGATCGACGGTCGCCGACCGGGCTGGACGCATCCCGCGGTCGTGTGGCTGCTGGTGCGCAACGCGGTGACGTGGTGGATCGTGCTCCGCGGTATGGCGCTGGATCTGGCGATCGGCTGGCGCTTCTCGCGGATCGCGGAGCACGTCGTGTTCTCGGATCCGCTCGATCGCGCAGTCTTCGAACCTTTCGCCCGGCGCGCGCTCCGCAACGTGCTGCTCTGGATGTTGCTCGCCGTCTGGGTGTCGTTGACCTACGTCGGCCCCGGTTGGGCGATCGGGCCGTTGATGGTTCTGGGCCTCACGACGATCACCAGCTTTGCGCTGGCGGCTTTCTTGATCCCGTTGCTCGGGCCGCACGCGCGGCTTCGTGCCGCCAAGCAGGCCGAACTCGCGCGCGTCCGTGCGGCGATCCGACTGGCGCGCGACCGCGTTCTCGCGCGCGACGCCGGCGAACCTGGCGGCGGTCGGCTCGGCGACCTCTTGGCGTACGAAGCGCGCGTGGATGCGGCGAGCGAGTGGCCGATCGAGACCTCGACGCTGTTGCGCTTTGCGTTCTACCTGGCGCTCGGTCTGGGCTCGTGGGTCGGCGCGGGGCTGGTGCAGCACTTCGTCGAGACCGCGCTCCGCTAGCTGCTGCTCTGGCGACGCACCCTCCGGGCGCCGGCGGAAGCCCGCCCCTATCCTGCCGCTCGCTTCGCGCGGAAGCGCAAACCGAAGTGGAAGGGACACTGAGATGATCGAATGGACCGAGCAACACCAGATGATCCGCGACGTCGTGCGGCGTTTCGTCGAAGCGGAGATCGTGCCGCACGTGGAGGCACTGGAGCACGGGGACATGCCGCCGTACGACATCCTGCGGAAGCTCTACTCGAGCTTCGGGATGGACGAGATGGCGCGCGCGCGCTTCCAGAAGCAGATCGAGCGCGAGAAGCGGGGCGAAGCGACGCGCGACGACGGCGGCGAAGTCGTCGGCCGCGGCGAGGGCGCCGCTGCGCAGCTGATCCCGATCATCGAGTTGTGTCGCCATTGCCCGGGCATGGTGACGGCGATGGGCGTGTCGGTGGCGCTCACCTCCGCGGCGATCATGGGCAAGGGGACGACTCGCCAGAAGGAGCGCTGGGCGCTCGACCTGCTGACGCTCGACAAGATCGGCGCGTGGGCGATCACCGAGCCCGGCTCGGGCTCCGACGCCTTCGGCTCGATGAAGGCGACGGCGCGGCGCAGCGCCGACGGCTACGTGCTCAACGGCAACAAGACTTTCATCACCAACGGCCCGTACGCGGACACGATCGTCTTCATCTGCAAGCTCGACGAGCCGGGCGTCGAGCCGCGCGACCGCAAGATCCTGCACTTCGTGCTCGACAAGGGCATGCCGGGGCTCGTGCAGTCGAAGCCGATGCGGAAGATGGGCCTGCACTCGTCGCCGACCGGCGAGCTGTTCCTCACCGACGTACAGGTGGGCGCCGACCGCTTGCTCGGCGAGAGCGAAGAGAAGGCGGCGGCCGGTGGTCGCGCCGGTGCGAAGGCCACGTTCCAGACCGAGCGTGCGGGCGTCGCGGCGATGGCGCTCGGCATCATCGAGCGCTGCCTCGAGCTGTCGCTCGCCTACGCGAAGGAACGCGTGCAGTTCGGTCGCCCGATCGGCGAGTTCCAGCTGATCCAGGAGAAGATCGCGCGCATGGAAGTGGCGCGGATGAACGTGCAGAACCTGGTGTTCCGCACGCTCGAACTGGCCGAGGCGGGCAAGTCGATGCGCCTTGCCGAGGCGTCCGCGATGAAACTCTACGCGGCGCGCGCAGCCGACGAGGTGTCGCAGGACGCCGTGCAGATCTTCGGCGGCAACGGCTACATGGCCGAATACAAGGTCGAGCAGTTCGCCCGCGACGCCCGCGTCCTGCGCATCTACGGCGGCACCGACGAAATCCAGATCTCCGCCATCGCCCGCGACCTGCTCGCGCGCTGAGAGGAGGTGCCTCGGTTGACGCCGATGCGGACCGGGACGTCGGGGCGCCGGGTGTCGTAGAGGACGAAGTCCGGGAGACCGTCGCCGTCGAGGTCGCCGAAGCGGATGCGACCGCCGGTGTCGAGCGGCTGGCGCGCTTCGCAGCGGGCGAAGCTCCGATCGCCGCCGCCGAGACAGATCTCGATCGCCTTGCCGTTCGCGGAGCCGAGCAGGTCGCGTTTGCCATCGCCGTTCCAATCGCGCGCCAGCGTTGGGACGAAGCCGCGCGGGCGCAGCGTCTCGAAGTCGAACGGGATCGAGAAGGAGCGCTCGGTCGACGGCTTCTCCTCGAAGCGTCCAGTCTCGCTACTCCGGCGGATCTCGGCGCGGACGTCGATCGCGCGTTGCACGAAGAGTTCCGCGATCTGGAGCAATCCGAACGGCATGAACACGCGCAGCCACTCGGGGCGGCCGTCGCCATCCAGGTCGACGAGTTCGTCGGCCGCGACGCCGCCCTGCCGCTCCAAGATCTGATCGGGGTTCGCGAGGTCGAAGCTGCCGTTCCGGTTCAAGTGGATGCGCGCTCGGTTCATCGCGCGCAGCAGGCCGCCGCTCGCGTGCGAGACGAGCAGATCGGCGCGACCGTCGCCGTCGAGGTCGCGCAGTTCGCAGCGCACCGAGCCCGAGTTGCGCACCTGGTCTTCGAGCGACATCAGTCGCAGCGCGAGTTCGCGGTCTGGATCGAGCGGGAACGAGCCGTCGTTGCGCTGCCGGAAGATGCGCAACGCGTGGCGGTTGGTGGCGACGACGTCGCTGCGGCCGTCGCCGTCTACGTCGGCGACGTGGAGAGTCGGCACGTCGAAGTAGAGTTCGAGTTCGTTCTCGCCGAGGGTCGGGCCCGGGCGCGGCGGGACCAGGTAGTTGGCGCGACCGCCGATGCGCAGCCGGCCGAGCGCTTCGCCCGCCGCGCCGAGCAGCCACGCATCCCCGAGTCCGGGCACCAGCAGACGCCCTCTGCCCAGTTCCGGCCGTGCGATGCGCAGGCGGTCGAGGCCGCGTTCGTCGGGCCGCACGGCGACGGTGGGCGGCGACGCGACGCGCAGCGTGCGCCACTTCGGTGTGCGCGCGGCGAGCGACAACACGTCGATGCCGTCGCGCACCAGCAGCAGCAGCTCGCTGCCCGCTTCGTCATCGAGCTCGGCGAGGTCGTAGCTCGCGGCGTTCTCGGGGAGCGGCGCCGACCAGCTCGGCGCCGCCGGCAGCGCGCCGCTTTCGTCCGGGTAGTGGACGTGGATCTCGCGGGTCTCGTCGGGCCACACACCGCGGAACACGATCGCGAGCAGCTCGGCGCGGCCGTCGCCGTCGAGATCGACGATCTCGGCCGAGACGGTGCGGCCCGCGCTCGGAATCGTCTGGATCGCAAAGGGAGGCAGCGCGTCTTCCGCGACGACACTGCGCGCCGCGAGGCATGCGGCGATCGCGAAGCCGCTCACGATCGGTCTGTGCATTGCGACCGAGAGTAGGGAGCGGATGCGTGCCCGCCACGCGAGATTCCATGACGTGACGGCGTGGAGCTGGGCTAGCGTGGTCGCGGCGGATGAGAGGGGAGGCGACAGATGGGCGGCATCGATCCGCGCGTGTTCCTGGCAGAAGCGATCGATCCTGCTACTGCGCAGCTCAACGAAGCGATCGAGAAGATCCAGTCGCAGCTTCCGCCGATCCATCTGCAGGAACCGTCGTCGATCCGCGCGGCGCGCGAACGGGGCGAAGGTGTCTGGGGACCCATCGTGACGGTTCCCGAAGCGCGCGTGCGCCGGATCCCGGGTCCCAACGGCGAGATTTCGGTGCGTGTGATTGCACCCGAGTCGCCGCGCGGTGTCTACCTGCACTTCCACGGCGGCGGCTGGGCGCTCGGTGCGGCGCACCACTGCGACGTCGCGAATCTGCGCATCGCGCAGCAATGCGGGATCGCGGTGGTGAGTGTCGACTACCGGCTGGCTCCCGAAGACCCGTATCCGGCGGGACCCGACGACTGCGAGGCAGCGGCGCTCTGGGTCGTCGAGCACGCCGCGCGCGAATTTGGCAGCGAGCGTCTGTTGATCGGGGGCGAGTCGGCGGGCGCGCACCTCGCGGTGGTGACGTTGCTGCGCCTGCGCGATCGCCACGGCCTCGCGGCCTTCTCCGCCGCGAACCTGCTCTACGGCGCCTACGACCTCTCGCTGACGCCGAGCGCCGCGCGTTGGGGCGAGCGCAACGTGATTCTCTCGACGCCGATCATCGAGTGGTTCACCGAGAACTTCGTGCCCGAGCCGTTGCGCCGGCACCCGGACGTGTCGCCACTCTACGCCGACCTCGCCGGGCTTCCGTCCGCGCTGCTCACGGTGGGCACGGAGGACCCGCTACTCGACGACTCGATGTACCTCTACGCGCGCTGGATCGCCGCCGGCAACGTCGCCGAGCTTTCGGTGTGGCCGGGGGGGGCGCACGGCTTCAACGCCTTCCCGATCCCGATTGCGGAGCGCTCGAACGCGCAGATCGTGTCGTTTCTGCGCGGGGCGTGAGGGGCTACGCGGTCCGCGTTGCGGCCAGCGTCGCCGCGGTGAACAGGAAGCCGCCGCGGCGGGTGAAGCGGCCGGCGGGCACACCGCGATCCGGCAGCCGACCGGAAATGGTGTCGTCGAGTCGAGGCGTGAAGCGGCCCGCCTCCCAGTCGATCGCGATCTCGACGTCCTGGAGGCCGAAACTCCTGCCGACGAGCGGATGGACCGCCTTGTAGGTGGCTTCCTTGGCGCTGAACACGAGCCGCGCGATGCGCCCGCGCTCGGCAGCCGGCGCCGTCCCGAGCACGCGCTCGATCTCTGCGGGCGTACAGATCCTGCGCCACAGCGCTGGCTCGAGCGCTGCGTCCGGCTCGACGTCGACACCGAGCGCCGCCAGCGAGGAGCGGTGCGCGACCGCCACGACGCAGAGTGCGGCGCAATGCGAGATCGATCCCACCAGTTCTTCGGGCCAGCGCGGTGTGCGGTCGTCGTTGCGCAAGAGCGGCAGGCCGGGATGGCCGAGCTGCGCGAGGATCCCGCGCGCGCAGCGCCGTCCTGCGGCGAACTCCCGGCGCCGCTTTGCCACCGCGCGTGAGATGAGTAAACGCTCCTCGGGGAACAGGTCGTTCTCGACTTCGGTCACCGGGCAAGAAGCCGTCCACACGCCGTCGTCGAAGAGTTCCCCGATCCAGGCGTCGCTCAACATGCCGCCATGGTCGCCGGCGCCGACCGGTACGTCGATCCCGCCGTCTTCGTGGCGTGGTTCGATTGCCAGCCGGACACCGACCAGCCCCGCGGCCTCCGGCTGCTAGGTTCCCGCCGGCTCCCCACCACCGTCACGGAGACACGACGATGTCCGAACCCCTGAATCGAATCTCGCGCCGCATCACGCAGCCCAAGAGCCAGGGGGCGTCGCAAGCGATGCTCTACGCGACGGGCCTCAGCGAAGCCGACATGGACAAGGCGCAGGTCGGGATCGCGAGCTGCTGGTACGAGGGCAACTCGTGCAACATGCATCTGAACGATCTCGCCGCGCACGTGAAGGAAGGCGTGGTCGCGGCGGGACTGGTCGGGATGCGCTTCAACACGATCGGCGTCTCCGACGGCATCTCGATGGGCACCGAGGGCATGAGTTTCTCGCTGCCGTCGCGCGACCTGATCGCCGACTCGATCGAGACGGTGATGGGCGCGCAGTGGTACGACGCGCTCGTCGCGATTCCCGGCTGCGACAAGAACATGCCCGGCTGCCTGATCGCGATGGCGCGACTCGACCGCCCCGCGCTGATGGTCTACGGCGGTACGATCAAGCCGGGCAGGGGCCGCAAGGGCGATGTGCTCGACATCGTCTCGGCCTTCCAGTCCTACGGGGAGTTCCTCGCCGAGCGCATCGACGAGGAAACGCGTTGCGACATCGTGCGTCACGCGTGTCCGGGCGCGGGTGCCTGCGGCGGCATGTACACCGCCAACACGATGTCGTCGGCGATCGAGGCACTCGGCATGTCGCTGCCCTACAGCGCGTCGATCCCGGCCGAGGATCCCGCCAAGATCGAGGAATGCCGGAACGCAGGCGCCGCGGTGCGGCGTCTGCTCGAACTCGACCTGCGGCCGAGCGCGATCCTCACGCGCAAGGCGTTCGAGAACGCGATCGCCGTGGTCTGCGCGCTCGGCGGCTCGACCAACGCCGTGTTGCATCTCGTCGCGATGGCGCGCGCGGCCCGCGTTCCGCTCGCGATCGACGACTTCCAGACGATCTCCGACCGCGTCCCGCTGCTCGCCGACCTGAAGCCGAGCGGGCGCTACGTGATGGAAGACCTGCACCGCGCCGGCGGCACACCCGCGGTGATGAAGCTGCTGCTCGAGAAGGGCGCGCTGCACGGCGACTGCATGACCGTGACGGGCAAGACGCTCGCCGAGAACCTCGCGGCGCTGCCGGCGCTCGCGGCGGGCCAGGATGTGATCCGCCCGTGGGACGACCCGATCCAGGCGACGGCGCACATCCAGATCCTGCGCGGCTCGCTCGCGCCCGGCGGCGCGGTCGCGAAGATCACCGGCAAGGAAGGGCTCAGCTTCACGGGTCCGGCGCAGGTCTTCGACCGCGAGGAAGACATGATCGCCGCCGCCGAGCGCGGCGCGATTCGCAAGGGCTCCGTGATCGTGATCCGCTACGAGGGACCCAAGGGCGGCCCCGGCATGCCCGAGATGCTGACGCCCACCTCGATCATCATGGGCGCAGGACTCGGCAAGGACGTCGCGCTGCTCACCGACGGTCGCTTCTCGGGCGGCTCGCACGGTTTCATCATCGGCCACGTCGTGCCCGAGGCGCAGGACGGCGGCCCGATCGCGCTGGTGCGCGACGGCGACCGGATCGCGATCGACGTCAAGAAGCGCGTGGTCGATCTCGACGTGCCCGCCGCCGAGTTGGCGCAGCGCCGCAAGGCGTGGACCGCACCGCCGCCGAAAGCCACGCGCGGTGTGCTCGCCAGGTACATTCGTTCGGTACGCTCGGCTTCGGATGGATGTGTCACCGACGAGTGACGGAGGTCGCGATGCGCAAGAGCTGGATCGCAGTCGCAGCGCTGGCGCTCGCCACCCCTGCGCAGGCGCAGGGGGAGTTGGTCGTGGACGGAGGCTTCGACGATCCGACCGCCGCCGCCTGGGAGTTCCAGATCTTCGACACCTCGACGATCGCGTGGACCTCGCAGGACGCGGACGCTGGCGTGCCGGGATCGCTGCTCTTCCAGAAGAAGGTCGGCGAGAATCCGAACTCGTTGCGTGCGGCGCAGTGCATCGAGGTCGTCCCGGGAGGCGAGTACTCCGTTTCGGGCACGCTCCTCTGGCCCGCCGCGTCGAGTGCGACCTGGGGCAGCCCCTACTTCGTGGTCGCCTGGCAGCTCGGGCCGCACTGCACCGGCGCGGCCGGTGAGCCGAACACCTCCTTTGTGACGATCGGATCGCCGCCGCGCGACGTCTGGACGGGGATCGGACCGGAGCTGGTCACGGCGCCCGCCGGTGTGCACTCGGGACGCGTGTTGGTGGGTGTCACCGCGGAGGTCAGCGTCGGCTCGCCCGACATCTTCGAGGCCCGCTGGGACGACGTGAGCGTCGTGCCCGAGCCCGGCGCCGCAGCGAGCACAGCAGCGATCGCTGCCCTCGTTGCGCTGGCGCAGCGCCCTCGGCGGGCGCGAGCAGGTGGTTAGAGCGCGCAACACAGGGTCAGCGTCGAGCGGATGACGCGATCCCGCTGGAGGTTCTCCTTGCAGTTTCGATCGCTCGTCGCGGTTGCCGCGGCCGCCGTCATCTCCAACGCCGCGGGTCTGCCCGCCCGCGCCGCGGTGATCGTCGTCGAGACCAACGCCGATAACGTGACGGGTCCCCTCTGCGACATCCGCGACGCGATCGCCGCCGCCAACGACGACACTCCCGTCGGTGGCTGCGACGTCGGCGGCAGCGGCGCCGACACGATCGACCTCACCGGCCTCGACCAGCCGATCGAACTCAGCCTTGGCGTGCTGCCCACCATTCGGGGCGACGTCACGATCACCGGCCCGGGCGCTGCGGCGCTGACGATCGACGGACTCGACACGAGCCAGATCTTCGTGATCGAGCGCGGCAACGTCTGGATCGAGAATCTGACGCTCGCGGGCGGGATGGTCGCGGAACCCGGTCGCGGCGGCTGCTTGCAGATCCTGCCCGACGCATCCGTCACGCTGAGCGCGGTCCGCGTGACGGGCTGCGCCGCGTGGGGCGGCGGCGGCATCGCGATCGACGAAGGCTCGCTGAATCTCGCCGGCTCGCTGGTCGACGCCAACACCACATCGGGCGGCGCGGGCGCGGGCATCCTCAACGGCAACGGCGACCTCTGGGTCACCACCACGACGCTGAGCGGCAACGTCGCCAATGGCGAAACCAGCACGGGCGGCGGAATCGCGTCGATTCCCCCGAGCGGAAAGCTGGGCGGCGCGACGCGCCTCTACTCCTCCACGATCGCGGACAACGGCGCGTCGTCGGGCGGCAATCTCTTCACGGCTGCCGACATGACGACGACGCTCACGAACACGCTGCTCGCGGCCGCGAAGGCGGGCGGCAACTGCGCGGGCGCACTCACCTCCGCCGGCTACAACCTCTCGACCGACGCGAGCTGCGCGATCGCCGCCGCCGGCGATCTCTCCAACACGCCGGCTGGACTCGACGTTCTCGCTGACAACGGCGGTCCGACGGTCGTCCACGCACTGCTCGCCGGCAGCGCCGCGATCGACGCCGGTAATCCGGCCGGATGCTTCAACGCGATCGGCGCGCAGATCCCCTTCGACCAGCGCGGGCCCGGATTCCCGCGCCGCACCGACGGTGATCTCGACGGCTTCGTCCAATGCGACATCGGTGCCTTCGAGACGGCGCCCGAGCCGCTCGCGAGCGCGCTCGGGATCACCGCGGCGGCAGCGCTCGCGCAGCTGGCCCGGCGGCGCGCGGGTTCGCGCATCGGGTAAGCTCGCCGCCCCATCGCCCGGAGAACCCATGTACGAAGAGATCCTCTACGAAGTCGAGGACCCCGTCGCGACGATCACGCTGAACCGCCCGGCGCAGCTCAACGCGTGGACCGATCGCATGGCGGCCGAACTGAAGCACGCGATGGCGCGCGCCGAAGCCGATCCGCAAGTCGTCGTGATCGTCGTCACCGGCGCAGGGCGCGGTTTCTGTGCGGGTGCAGACCTGAAGCGCCTCGAGGCGATCAGCGCCGGCGAGCGCAGCTTCGGCGCGGCGCCCGAACTCGCCGCCGACCCCGGCGATCCCGAAGTCGGCGAGTCGTTCCGCGGGGCCTACACCTACTTGATGTCGATCCGCAAGCCGGTGGTCGCGGCGGTGAACGGCGCCTGCGCGGGCATGGCGGTGCCGATCGCGCTCTGCTGCGACGTGCGCTTCGCCTCCGACCGCGCGGTCTTCACCACCGCGTTCTCGCGCCGCGGACTGGTCGCCGAGTGGGGGCTCTCGTGGCTGCTGCCGCGCGCCGTCGGGCCCGCGCACGCGCTCGACCTGCTCTTCTCCGCGCGCAAGGTCGGCGGCGCGGAGGCGGAGCGCATCGGCCTCGTGAATCGCGTGGTGCCGCACGACGAGCTGCTCCCGTTCGTGCGCGCGTGGGCGAAGGACGTCGCCGCCCACTGCTCGCCTACCTCCATGCGCATCATGAAGCGCCAGGTCTACCAGAACCTCACCGACTCACTCGGCAACGCCGAGCGCGAGTCGATCCGGCTGATGATCGAGAGCTTCGGCCGCCCCGACTTCAGGGAGGGCGTGATGTCGTTCCTCGAGAAGCGGGACCCGAAGTTCGGGCGGGTCTAGCCGGAGGCGGGCGGGTCCGGATCGGCGCTCGGCTCGCTCGCGGTCGCGGCGGCGGCCGGTGCGTCGAAGAACGACGAACTCCGGTACGCCTCGCCCAACTCGTCGACGAAGACCTTGATGACGGCGGCGCCGGGCACGGCGATCAGCAGCCCGAGGAAGCCGAAGAGATCGCCGCCGATGAGCAGCGCGACGATCACCACGGCGGGATGCAGGCCCACGCTCTGGCCGACGATGCGCGGCGTCAGCACGAAGCCCTCCAGGTTCTGGCACACGGCGTACCAGCCGACCACCGCGCCGAGGTGCCAGTCGATCCCGAACTTGAGGATGCAGAGCAGCGTGGCCGTCCCGAGCGCTACGGCGTTGCCGAGATACGGCACCAGCGCGAGCACGCCCGCGACGATGCCGACGCCGAGCGCGAGGTCGATGCCGATCACCGCGAAGCCGACCGCGTAGAGCGCGCCGAGCGTGGCCGCGACCAGCAGTTGTCCGCGCAGGAAACCCGAGATCAGCCGGTCGACGGTGCGCGCTTTTTCGAACACGTAGTCGCGTTGGCGCGGCGGAACCCAGCGGCCCGCGCGCGCGACGATCGCGTCGAACTCGACCAGCAGGTAGTACGCGAGGATCGGGATCACGAGCAGCCCGATCAGCGCTCCGAGCGAGCCGGTGACGGTCGCGAACGCGCCGGCGAGCAGGTTGCGCAGCGTTTCGAGCGGCAGCGGGATCTCGCCGCTGCGCACGCTCCCGAGCAGGTCGTCGAAGGTGTGCGGGAGCTGGACGCCGAAGCGCTGCTCGATGCTCGGGAGCACCACCGTGACGAGTCGGTCGAGGTACTCCGGCATGCGCTCCGCGAGCGCACCCAGCTCGCGCTGGAGCTTGGGCAGCACGAACAGGATGCCGCCGAGGAGCGTGCCGCCGACCAGTGCGAGCAGCAGGAAGATCGCGATGCTGCGCGGCACGCGGCGCTTCTCGAAGTGGTCGATCAGCGGATCGAGCAGGTACGCGATCACGAAGGCCGCGGCGAGCGGCGTGAGCGCGCCCTTGAGCACGTAGAACACCGCGAACACCACGGCGGCGGCGACGGCGACGACGATCGCGCGGCGTGCGGCGCGCGCGAGGAAATCGCGATCGGATTCGCGGTCGGACTCGCGATCGGTCGCGGGATCGGGCGCGCGTTCCGGCTTTTCCCCCATGCAGCCGAGCCTACCACTGTGCGATGCTCCGCGCGCCGTGCATCCCATCCTGTTTCGCGTCGGGAGCTACGAGATCCCGAGTTACGGTGTCGCGTTGACGCTGGCTTTCGCGGCCGGCATCTGGATCGCGCGGCGGCGTGCGGTCGCACGCGGCATCGACGAAGAGCGCGTGATCGACGTGTGCATGCTGATCCTGCTCACGTCGATCGTCGGCGCGCGCCTGCTCTGGGTCGCAACCCACACCGAGCAGTTCCGCGCGCCGCTCGGCAATTGGAGCGACGCGCTGAACCCGTTCCGCGGCGGCGCGTACGTCGGCTTCACGGGCCTCTCGGTGCTGGGCGGCGTCGTGCTCGCCACGCTGTCGGCGCTGGCCTTCCTGCGCTGGAAGGGGCTGCCGGTGCTGCGCACCGCGGACGTGCTGGCGCCGTCGGTCGCGCTGGGCGAGGGCATCACGCGCATCGGGTGTCTGCTGAATGGCTGCTGTTTCGGTCTGCCCTGCGACTCGTGGTTCTGCCTGCGCTTCCCGCCCGGCAGCCCCGCCGATGCGGCCTTCCACGACCAGGCCGTGCACGCGACGCAACTTTACTCGTCGGCAGTGGGCTTCGGAACCTTCGTCGCGCTCTCGCTGTTGCTGCGCCGCCCGCCGTTCGACGGCGCCGTCTTTGGCGCGTTCCTGGTGCTGGCGGGTGTCGAGCGCCTGCTGCTCGATCTGGTGCGACACCAGGACCCGTCGGTGATCTGGTTCGAAATCGGCGCCACGCCGTTCGGCGCGAATCAGGGCGTCAGCGTCGTGTTGCTGGCGGTCGGGATCGCCGTGCTCGCGCTGCTGGCGGCGCGCCGGCCGCGCGCACAGGCCGCGTGATCCCGCCGCCGCGCCGCGGGCGGAGCGCGTGAGTTGAAGGTTCTCGTGATCGCGAATCCCGCCGCCGGCAGCGGTCGCGGCCGCAAGCGCACCGCACGCCTGGTGCGCGCCCTCGAAGCGCGCGGCCACGCGGTCGAACTCTTTGCGACGCGCGCAGCGGGCGACGCGCGCCGCCGCGTCGCCGCGTGCGAGGGCAGCGTCGATCGCATCGTCGCCGCCGGTGGCGACGGCACGCTCAACGAAGTGGTGAACGGCCTCGCCGATCCGAGCGCCACGCCGCTCGCGCCGCTCGCGCTCGGCACCGCCAACATGCTCGCCGTCGCGCTCGGCGTCCCGCGCGATCCCGAGGAGCTGGCGGAGGTGATCGACCGCGGCCGCGTGCGGCGCATCGACCTGGGATGCGTCGGCACCACGCGGTTCCTGGGTGTGGTCGGCGTCGGATTCGACGCGCTGGTGACCGAGGAGGTGCGCCGCACGCGGCACGGCCCGCTCGGCTATCACGGCTATGCGCTCCCGATCCTCCGCGCGCTGCGCCGCTATCGGCCGCCGCGTCTCGACGTGCGTCTCGACCGCGGCGCGCCGATCGCGTGCGGCTTCGCGATCGTCGCGAAGCTGCCCAACTACGGCGGCCTCTTCGCCGTGACGCCGGATGCGCGCACCGACTCGGGCCACCTCGACGTGTGCCTGTTCCGCGACGCGACGATCCGCGGCCTGCTGCGCATCGTCTGGCCCGCGCGTCGCGGCACGCTCGCGGCGCGCAGCGACGTGGTCGTCACCACGGCGACCCGCATCGCGATCGACTCGGCCGGCCCCAAACCCGCGTCGGTGCAGGTAGACGGCGACGCCTGGGGTGTGACACCGATCGAGATCACCCTCACCCCGCGCCTCGTGCCGATGCTGGTGCCGGGCGAAGCGACGTAGCCGCGATCGCTTCTGTCTCTCGGATACCGGCGCGTGGCGCGCGGGGTCGTGATGTCCGTCCAGAACGTCCTCGGCGGACGCGCGTCGCAGCTTCGCGTTGGCGCTTCGAGGCCGCCTGCGGATTGTTCTGGCCGAACATCCCGCCCCCGCTACTTGCCGGTAGTTCGTTTTAGAACATCTGCTGTGAAGACGGAAAGCCCAGCGCGGGCGGGGGACTCGGCCGAAACAATCCGCAGGCGGCCTGCCAACTCTCCCCGCGAAGCTACCGCTGCTCGTCCGCCGAGGACGTTTCGGACGAGTCCACCGCCCGCGCGCCTCGCAGCAACGATCGAGAGAGTCAACCGTGGGGGCCGCGCCATCGGCCCCAGGCTCAACGGCCAATCCCGACTCAGTGACTCCGGCCGCTACGGGCTCGGCGAACCCAACTCGCGGCGCGCGGCTTCGCAGCATTCGTCGAGCGTCGCAACCGCGCGCAGCAGATTCGCGCCCATGATGCGCGCGCGATCCTTGATCCTCTCGGCGCCGCTCTCGACCGTCTGCGCGCTCTTCTGGATCTCTTCGAGTCCCTCGAGCTGCTTCTCCACCGAGCGGATCGAGCGGTCGAACGCGTCGAGGTCGATCTGCGGGTGGTCGCCTTGCCGCGCGCGCGTGCACAGAGCGCGCGCCACCGCGAGCGCTGCTTCCAGAAAGACGTCGGTCGTCGGATCGTCCACGTCCCAGACGACGAAGAGATCCGGGCCGATCACGCGGAAGCGTTCCCAGCCTTCGGGCGCCGTACGCGCCGAAAGCACGAAGAGACCCACCTCGGCGCGGCGGTTCTTGCGCGCCGTCTCGATCTCCGCGCGCGCGCCGACGAGCCGGTAGCTCGCGTCCTCCTTCGCCTCGACGGCGATCCGTGCGCCCGCGGCTCGCTGCTCGGGGCCGAGTTCGACGACCGCGTCGCCCACCTTGGAGTGGGAGATCGCGCCGGGCGTAGTCCCCGTCGCTTCGAAGATGTCGCCCGCTTCCTGCGCGCGGCGCTCGAGCCAGCCGAGCAGCGCGCCTTCGAACTCGTGACCGTGCACGGTGGACTTCGCGTTCGCCGCCCGCGTCGCAGCGATGCCCGCCAGTTCCACTTCCACCTTCTTCTGGAACGCGGCGAAGTTTTCACTCATCTGCGTCGCGTTGCCCATCAGCTCGCGGCGCAGCCGCGCCAGCGCCGACGTCTCGGAGTCGAGCGTGAACTCCTCGGTGATCTGCTGCTGCGCGCGCTCGACGCGGTGCACCAGCCGCG
>Ga0316600_10000540_pt1 | contig 18082 bp, 15 predicted proteins | sample OWC_soil_day5_CT_FD_207652 | JGI IMG/M metagenome (GOLD analysis project Ga0316600, IMG submission 207652) | Wetland soil microbial communities from Old Woman Creek delta, Ohio, United States - OWC_soil_day5_CT | ecosystem: Environmental > Terrestrial > Soil > Wetlands | place: USA: Ohio... | reverse complement strand
AAAGATGATAAGACGATGTATTTTTCGATAGGTGCTCATCCAGCCTTCCGATGTCCATTACAGTCAACGGAACGTTTTGAGGATTATTATCTGGAATTTTCGCAAAAAGAAGTAGCTAATCGATACCTTTTAGAAAAAGGCTTGCTGTCAAATCAGACAAAAATGGTTTTAAATAACGATGCTATTATCCCGTTGTCACATGATTTATTTAAAGAAGATGGATTAATTTTTAAAGGGCTGAAGTCCAATTCTGTTACTCTAAAGAGTCAAAAATCTAGTAAAGCAGTGAAGGTCAAGTTCGATGGGTTTCCTTACCATGGAATCTGGTCAAAACCTGACGGGGCTCCGTTTGTTTGTATTGAGCCTTGGCATGGAATTACTAATACAGCAACCGAGAAAAAGCCGTTTATTGCTAAAGAGGGAATCCTGTCTACTAAACCTGGAGAATGTTTTACGTGTCAATATAGCATTATTATTAGCTAATTTATAAAAACTATAAAGAAAATGGGGACGGTGGTTCTTTTCGGTTGGGGTTTTCGGATCTTAGTAAATTATCTGTTTACGGATTTAAGGTTTTCACTTATAGCTGCGGATCTTAATGACCAGTCCAGAGGCAATTAAGCAAAGTATTGCTCCGGAAATAAAAGACCATTGATAGCTACCGAGCAGGGTGTGTAAAGCACCGCTAGAAAAAGCTGCTGTGGCTGCACCTAATTGATGGATCGTCATCATCCAGCCAAATATAATACCGCTTTGTTTGCCAAAAATGTCGGTAGTCAGGCGTATCGTTGGCGGTATCGTTGCGCTCCACTCTAAGCCGTATAATACAATGAAAATTGCCAAACTAGTGCTGGTGGACTCTAAGCCGAAGGGTAACCATGCAAGGGCTACTCCACGAAGGATATAAAGCCAAAATAATAACCAGCGATTATCGAATTTATCGGAAAGCCAACCTGCAGCCATTGCGCCAAACAGATTAAAAACGCCTGATATTGATAACATACCAGCAGCGGTTATTTCCGGCATTCCATGATCCATGCAGGCAGAAATAAAATGTGTTCCGATCAATCCGCTGGAACTAGCGCCACAGACAAGAAAACTGCCTGATAGTAACCAGAAATCTTTATGCCATAAGGCTGTTTTTAATCCTGTGAATACTAAGGCAAGAGAGTTCTTTTCTGATGCAGAATCCATCACAATTGATGACGAAGCGCCATAAGGCAAAAGCCCAACATCACAAGGATTATTTCGCATAACAAAGCCAACAATCACCATAATGAGTAAAGCTGAAACACAGATGAACCAAGTTACAATTTGCCAGGTATATACTTCAAGTAACATTGAGAATAATGGAAGAAAAATAAGCTGTCCAGTCGATCCGGCTGCACTAAATATGCCGACAACTAACCCTCTGCGTTTAGTAAACCAACGATTCGCGACAACAGTTCCCAATACTGGCGATAAGAAGCCGCTGCCAATACCGATCACGATTCCCCACAACACTGTCAAGTGCCATGGTTCGTTCATCCATGATGATAAGCCAGCACCAATGGCTATCATACATAAAGCTAAAGCCATTATTCGCCGAATCCCGTATAGGTCCATCCAAGCTGCTGCAAAAGGACCGCAAAGACCATAAAGCAGCAAATTTATGGCTAAAGCAAGGCTGATTACAGTCCGGTTCCAACCAAAATAATGCTCAAATGGGACGATGAGTACACCCGGTGTAGAGCGAACACCTGCTGCTATGATCAACGCTAAAAATGTTGTCAACAATATAATCCAACCGTAGTGGATGCGTACTCTCATTCTCATGATGGAGAAAGGGGAAGGTATAACTTCTCGATAAAAATCATTGAAACTTTATCAGTGTCAACAGCGTCTTCTGTAAGGCATTTCGCTAATAATTCTTTATCCATCAAATATCCTCCGATAATTTCTAATTTACTAAAAAAAGGCTAAGATTACCTCAAAGTAATCTTAGCCTTCAATTTATTCTGATCAGCTATTTTAGATAAATAGTTGCAAGAGCGTAGTATTTTTCTTTGAACTCTATTACCAATCCCATAAAAGATCATCACCTAACCATACTAAATTTTCATAATAATAGCATGAGTGGAATAAAATGTCAATCGAAATCTTGCTATGCATAAACATTCTGTTGCGTGAGTGGATAAAATTAATGGTTAACTCCATGTAATGTTGTTGTTGACAGTGTTTAGCAATGCGTGGTAATATATTGCCAAATATAAATAAACGCGCACATTTATTGTGATGTCGATTAGTAAAGAGGCTAAGGCTGGTAAGATATTTCTTGCATGGAGAATGTCTTTTCAGCCTTTTTATTTTAAATGCCAGGAAAAGTATAAATGCACAAGTAAAGTACATGTAAGACTGCTGAGAAGATACAAGCTGTACATTAGCGGCTTTGAAAAATAGATTGTATAAACAAGCTGATCAGCTAGCGAAACTGAAGGCTACAGATGCCGAGTTATTTCTGTAGCCTTCAGTTTATTTTTTTAGAAGGAGCTGATGCGTTGCTCCGGAGAGTGCAAGCGATACCTGGTGAAAGCTATATAAAAAAGGAGAGGTTTTTATGGCAAAGTCAAAGAATGTAAAAATGGTTTTAACGGGAATCGTTGGTTTGGTAATTGGAGGCGCAATTATTTATGGTGCACATCTTGGGAATAAGCAAGCAGCTGCCGGTCATGATATAGCAACATCTGATGATGGTTTGATTCCAATTCGCACCGTATCGCAAACGGCTTGCGGCTCTACTCCCTGGGTTGTGACCGATCAATTGGGATTTTTTAAGAAAGAAGGCCTCAAAGTAGTGTACACCGGAGATACTCAACCAAATCAAATTATCCCATCGGTTCTTAATGGTAACAATGATGTAGCCAGTTCCCATCCCAATGGCTTGGCAGTAGCCATAGCAGGCGGTGCCAAAATTAAAGGAGTGGTTAAAGGCGGGATTGATCCTAAACCGGAGCAAGATCCTAAACTGCGCCATATGTTCTGGTATATCAATCCTAATGTTACGCCTACCATCCATTCTTTTGCCGATTTAAACAGTTTACCTGGGCGACTTAAATTTTCTGTTACAACTAATAATTCATGCTCTGATTTCCTGGCCAACAACATTGCTGACAGTCTGGATGCTGGTCTTGGTGTATCTGGCGGCGTGGGCTATTATTACTTTACCACCGATTTTATTGAGAAAAATCCGGAGATTGTTCAAAAATTTGCTAGGGCAATGGTCAAGGGGCAAAGATGGGCCAATGAACATCCCGAAGAAGCCCGCAAAATGACAGAAGACTGGATTAAAGTACCGGTTAATGCTACCCACTATTATGCAGCAGACTCTGAAATTAGTGAAGATTTAGTTGTTCCCTGGATTGAAGATTTAGAAAATGCTGGAGTAATCCCCAAAGGAAAAGTTAAGGTCGCTGATCTCGTCAATCTTGTACAAAAATGACAATAGTGGAATTAAAAACGATGGATCGAATAACCCGCTCTTCATTTATTGGTATATTAAGACAAACGCAGAATGCAAATCGCAAACGTTGTTTTACATATGAAGACTACCTTGCTATTTTACGAAAAGATACCTAACGATAAAATGGGGGATGAAATCAGTGATCTTTGCTGAGAAACTAATGCAGAAATTCCAAGGACTGCCAGACTATAAACAACAAAAAGGATTAGAGAGTCTGATTGCTAAAAGCAAAGATGTTCTTGAACGCTGGCTAAATGACTTGCTTATTATCCAAGATAAAGGTTTAGTAATATTCACGTTGGCATATAAATCTATCCTACAAGAAATACAAATACCCAGCAAAATTCTCGATGGAATTTTGTTGGGTATTTGTATTTCTAGATAAACAGCCTGATCTAGTACAACGCACTGTATAAGACAAAGATGAGAATGTTTCCAATTGATTTATTTCGTAAATTAGCACCTTTTATCACAAAAACGCCTTATACTTCTAACATAAAATCAATTTGTTCCGCGCTTTCCGGAAAATCGATTAACGGATTCCGATTACCCTGCAACTCATAGATTGGCCGATTCCGGTGTTTCTCATGAATCGTAACCGGGTGCTCTTTATGCCAGTTCAGCAGCAGTTCCACATTGACCTTTTCTTTTCCAATTTTGCTGGGGTAACGAAGCAGGAAATACAGCACTGCTCTCGCTACTTCCCCTTTCCCGTTTTCCGGCTCAAATCGAATGTTTCCTCCATGAACAGTGATCCTCTAATGAGTCATATGAATCGGCAGTCATCCATCAGCAGATATTGTCCGGATTTAGACGTGGGTGTATTCTTCTACTGAATGAACGGGTGTTCTATTGTATTTAAAACGGTATACCCCCGCCCCTGTCCCAACGGCTTAAGAACGACTAATCCTAGATAAGAAAGCTGCGTTGGTTCGATCTGACCACCGAAGGTAAAATGATGACCGACAAATACTTGGTTGAATCTTTCAGTTGGAATAGAATCTAGCAGATAGGGCTTGTTCATTTGCGCCAATTCCAAGTCTATTGCGACATTGGCCTGGCCAAATGCTATTTCTGCTGTTTGCCTTGCTCGATTCAGAGGGCTGGCGCTTACCGGGAATTGAATAGGTATTTTTTGTTTTTGAAGAAATTCCCCCAGGGATTTGGCCTGTTCCTTTCCTAATTGGCTAAGATAAGGATTCTCACTGGAAGTATCGGAAGGCTGTGCATGCCGGAAATATAAGTTGAATCCTCCTTGACGAAGCAAATCCCAAACGTCAGTGCCAGTCCTGGCAATAGCATCTTGAGGGGCATATACTTCTACAGCATTTTTGGAGCTGGTAAGTGGGTTTTGTCCGCCTTTTGAGTACTCTTGTATCAAAATAATCAGGCTCCCTTTATGATTTTTTTACACAAGCGTATTGTTGTCATTTGATCAATGCTTTATTCAGTCTGTTAATTAAGTGGGGAAACAAGTAGCATTTTATGGTTACGAATGCAAAATTTACCTGCATAGAAGTCTAATCGGTTACAAAACATATTAGCAATGTCGTAATGGCCTATAATATTTGTTGGAGGTAATCAAATGAGCGATCAGGATACCCATAAGGATGGATTCATTCCCAAGTTTTTGCTTGAACAATTAGCTGAAAAGGGGAATGAAGATGCAAAGAAGACCATCGTGCAAATGGAGAAAATCGATAAAAAAATTACAGAACTAAAAAAAAACAACGTAGAAAGTAGCTCCTTATCAAATCGTATGGAAGGACATGCTGAACGTGAGATTTATGACAGTCAGAACACAAGTCAATTCAAACGAAAGTTAGTTCGCAAGGAAGGGGATCTTCCTGTTGCTGATGAGGTCGTGAATATTACTTATGATTTCTGCGGTAGTACATTGAAGTATTTTCAGCAGAAATTAAACAGAAACTCGCTTGATGGTAGTGGTATGAACGTTATATGCAATGTTCACTATGAGGAGGATTATAATAATGCTTTTTGGGATGAAAGACTAAAACAATTGTCTTTTGGTGATGGCGATGGTAAAACTTTTATTAATCTTTCGCGAAGCATTGACGTTGTTGCCCACGAAATGGCTCACGCTGTTACGGACTTTGTTAACGGATTAAATTATCAACGGCAATCAGGTGCTTTAAATGAGCACTTTTCAGATGTACTAGGGACCGCTGTACAACAATTTGTAAAAGGTCAAACGGCTGACACTGCAGATTGGCTCATAGGTGATGAGATAGTAGGTCCTCAATTTCCTGGTAAAGCAATACGCTCTATGAAAAATCCCGGAACAGCGTATAATGGTGATCGACAAGTTGCACATATGAATGACTACAAAGAACTACCCTTAAGTGATGATAATGGTGGCGTACACTATTTTAGCGGCATACCGAATAAGGCCTTTTTTCTTGTAGCAATGGAAATTGGAACAGATCAAGCAGCCTTTATTTGGTATAATGCTTGGCAGGAGCGGGATATTATCCATCCAAATGCTACATTCCATGAAGCATTCGAAGCAGTCTTAAAAACGGCAAAGGAATTAGTTCGACAAGGGAGGCTTCCACAAAACACTGTAAGCGCTGTTGAAAGTGCATTTAGTAAAGTTGGGATTAAAAGCTTGGTTTTAGTGTGACGCTTTAAAATAATATAACTTGACCACCTTCTTAGTTGTAAAGAGACTTTTATCTGCTAGATTTTCTTGGAACAAAATATTGCCTATGAATTAGAGCGTGCCGCTCCAATTGATCTTCATACAGGGTGTGTAAGGTGACGTTCAATATAGCCACGCAAAAGAGGAGGAAGTCATTTGCTGCATAACATTTCCAAATATGAGATCAAAATGTTTCTTAAAGTTGATAAAGTGCTGAATTCTCATCAAGAGTTGGAAATCAAAGTATTAGATGAGATTAACGGATTGACGGAGTCTAAATCGCAGGAGGTGCGTTTTATAGATACCCGAGAAAAAATATTTTCGAGCCAAGGGTGGATTTTGCGCAGCAGAATAAAGGCAGGCGATAATAAGAATGAGATAACCTTCAAGAAACGTTATCCTCTGCATAGTGAGGTCGGGGAGATGCTGGAGAAAATCAATCAAGAAGGCATTAATTTGGACAATCCCAATTTAGATGTTGAAATTGATTGGGGTTTTTCCAAAAAAACACTGTCTCTTTCATGGGAGATGAAAGTTCCCCTCTCCCAGTCTGCAACATTCTCTGATGAGGAAGTTCGCAAGTTGTTTGCCGATCAAGCTCCCGAGGAATTTATCCATTGGAATCAAAAGGAATGGAGTACGCAGCTATTACGACAGACAACTGTGATAGGGCCGATTCAAGCTAGGAAATATAAGGGCCATTGGGACGGCGAGGAGATATCGCTGGAAATCTGGACTATCAGTTCAGATATAATTGTCGAGATTTCACTGGATATTGACGATGATGCCGTCGCAAGCCAAAAGCATGAAAAGTTAAAAGAATATCTAAATAGGAAAGATCTATTGATAGAACAGGATTTTTCTAAGACCCAATGGGCTATGGAACAGTGGTTCAAAAAAGTAATTCACGCATAAGTAATGTCCAATTTAGATTAAAAAAATGAGGAGGCAAAAAAATGCCTGATTATCGGTTAATTCCTTATACAATTGAATCTGTAACGGATACAGTAAATGAAATTCCAGAAGGGGTCAAAATGGTCCAGGCTCCGGAAATTTGGGGAGAAAGCAAGAAAGGAGCGGGTGTTGTTGTAGCAGTCATCGACAGCGGCTGCAAAATCGACCATCGGGATTTGAAAGATTGTATTATTGGCAAACGAAATTTTACAGATGAAGGCAGTCAGGAAGATGTCACAGATTACAGTGGTCATGGTACTCATGTTGCCGGAACCATTGCTGCAATTGAAAATAGAGCCGGGGTTGTGGGGGTTGCTCCTCAGGCCAAGCTGCTGATTGCAAAAGTGATGAAGAGATATACAGAGAACGGGGAGACATCTTATGGTGCATCCAACAAAAGTATTATTGAGGCAATTCGCTTCTGCATTGCATGGCGAGGACCAAATCAGGAACGGGTGCGGGTAATTAATATGTCACTTGGTGGACCGGAGCATGATGCTGAACTGCACAAGGCTGTTCAAGAAGCGGTTCAAAACGATATTGTCGTTGTATGCGCAGCCGGTAATGAAGGGGAAATAGAGGATGGGGGCGATTGCAGTCCGGTGGGAGACGAGTTTAGCTATCCTGGAGCGTATCCGGAAGTACTATCTGTAGGTGCTATTGACCTGAAAGGAAGTTTTCCCTGCTTCACGAATACAAATTTGGAGGTGGATTTGGTCGCACCAGGAGTTAATATCATGTCCACATACAACAAACCTGAATATGCTACACTTAGTGGGACTTCAATGGCTTCTCCTCATGTAGCTGGAGCAACAGCACTATTGATTAATCTGTGTGAGAAGAAATTTGGACGGTCTTTCACCGAGCCGGAAATATATGCTCAATTAATTAAACGTACTCATGCCCTGGGAAACGATCCAAAGATTGAAGGAAATGGGCTGCTTACCCTTCTGGGTCCATGTGCGGTTATTGACGGAGTATCTCCTTCAGTTAAACTAAAAGAACCTGCATTATCCCATTCTTAATTGCGCTTGGGTTATTTAAGGAAAGAACGGCTATGAGCGAGAATGGTATAGGTTCGGACAATTTAATTGGAAGTTATCTGTACTGTTTAAGTTCCTAAAAGCTAAAGCACCCAGTGAAATTCAAACTAGAATTTCACTGGGTGCTTTGCATGAGACATATTCGATATATTCGCTAATTCTTGAGTTGTTAAGTAATTACCTATTCTAAAATAGAATATTTGTGTAAAACGTGCCGTCTCCTGGGTTTGATCCCTTGCTCTAACAATTCCTTATCTAATCTTGCATAGGTAATGTTTCTATACTCTTCGAATGAAACTTCGCTAACTATTTCAGTGATATGACCTACCAGGGAAAGATTATATATAGCATCTTCCTTTTGCTTCTTGATCATCACATATTGTTGCCCATCCATATCCGTAATCAATTTAAGTGTAATATCAATGTTCTCCGTTTCCTCACCCACAATTGTGTCTTTCGTTGTTCTGTAGGTTCTATACATTTACATTGTCCTTTCCTTGCAGAAATTCGAGTCTTGCCCTTCGTAAATGGAACGAACGTCTTCCATTCGCTGCGGCGAGGAGGAGTCCCCGCCACACACTAGTGGGGTGCTTTTGCTCCAGATTTCACCTTTTTTCTTACCTTGTACTGATACCAATTTATCTCCCCCCATCTTCATCCTGTAGGAGGTTTCTTCTATCCGCTGACGCCGATAGAAGAAACCAGCATACAGTTTGTTTCAGGGGAAATTAAAAAAACGCATGCGAGGTCTTTTCAACCTACACATGCGCTTTACTTCGTCTTGATTGCATGCAGACGCTAAGCCTCTGCCAAAAACTACAATACTACTATACCGAACGTCCATCTCCCTTGTTTTCAAGGGAAAATCACGGTATAATAAATTGTCGTCGTAGACAGCTAGCTGTTACGTGTAGGTGCCTGTTCACCTGCTCGTGCCTGGGAGTGTACCACCACTCTCAGGACACGGCGACTTTTTTAATTTCCACCTATTTCTAATTATATTACATTTCTTAGGGATTGCAAGCAAAAGTAAAGTGAAAAATGAGTTCTTATTTTAGATTATGTTTTTTCAAAAGGACGATGGGGACGATGTAATCACATTTAAATGATTGGCTTTATTAGTTAGTCTTTTCTATTAATTGTGCCATAATATAGTAGGATATAGAGAAAGCCACTATTTACTTTTACAGATAAATAGTGGCTTTCCCTATTAGTTAGGATTTAAGGTGGGGCGGGGTTTATTCTTTGTCATAGGACAAGATCTATGAAAGGTGAAGAAAGGCGTTAGTTATGTAAATGATCGTACGTTAGCGGCAGGTTATTATTTAAGCCTTTTGAAAAAAGAAGCTGATGAATATCCAGCCCTGTCGCACGGAACGCAGCAGCGCAGCCTTGGAGATAAAGACTCCACATTCGGACAAATTGGTCGTCAAATTTCTCTTTGACGGTATCGATGTGGTCGGAAAAATTATGATACCAGCAGTCAAGAGTCTTGGCATAATGCATGCGGAGACTTTCCCCATGGAGAAGATGAAAATCGTATTCCGGCAGCTGCCATATTACTTCGCGCAAGGAAGGAACATAGCCACCGGGGAATATGAATTTCTTGATCCATGAATTTTCCGGTTTGCTCTCAGTGGTATCGGTAATTGTATGAAGCAGCGACAAGCCTCCTGGCGTCAGCAGGCTAGATACTTTCTCAAGATATTTAGGGATGTTCTTTTTACCTACATGTTCAAACATGCCGACGCTGACGATTTTATCGAAACAGTACGTTTTCTCGTCCAGGTCAAGATAATTTAACAGTTTTACGGTTATTTGATCGGTTAGGTTTAAACTGGCAATACGCTGCTGGCTTTTTTGGAATTGTTCTTCACTCAAGGTTATACCTACAGCTTTGACACCATAGGTTTGCACGGCTTTAATGATGAGCCAGCCCCAGCCGCAGCCTATGTCGAGTAATGTTTCACCCGGTTTTAGATTCAACTTCTTCAAGATATAGTCGATTTTTTGCAACTGAGCTTGTTCCAGTGTATCGTGTGGATGTTTGAAGTAGGCGCAGGAATAGCTCATCGTTTTATCAAGCCATAAAGAAAAGAAATCATTACCAAGATCATAATGATGTTGAATATTCTGTTTCGCTTGAAATCGACTGGTTAGCCCACTCATTGCTTGAACAGTCTTTGTTAAGACACTGTTTTTTGCGAAAACCTGAGGATTGGAATCGAGTAGCCGAAGGAAATCTTCCAGTTGCCCCTCATAATCAAGATCCCCGCTCATATAGGCTTCACCCATAGCAAGAACAGGGTCATTGGCGAAATTGAATGGTGGCGCCGTTTTAAGAATGAGTTTGATGTTCCCTCTTGGCTGACCATAAGCAATTTCTTCGCCATCCCAGTAGCGGACACCAAGGCTGCCATGTTCAATTTTACCAAAGATAGTATTTAGAATTTGTTTTTCCAAAAGCGATGTTCCTTTAAGCTTCATAAGAAAATCACCAACCATTTAGCTTTCTTTTCATTTTCTTCCTTTTAAAAAGATATGTCAAATATTGGATAGGTACAAAATTTCGGGGAATCACGGCTTCTTTCCTGAAAAATGCTGATAAATGACTCGCTATGGGAGCAGAATGGAGAATTAGGGGCAGACTTGACTTGGCTATACAAGATCTAGAAAAATTACCATCTAGTCCCGAGTTCTACAATTCCAGCCAAGTTAACTTTTCTTATTCTAGTAAAAATTAAGTTTATGTTACTTTTTTAAAGGGGTTAATTAACAATTATCGAATAAATAGAAATAAATGGAGAATTTAGGTGACAAAAGTAGACACAGACATCTTTTGAGTAAGGGGGAATTAAGTATATGGTGTAGTCATGATTAAATAGTACGAATCTTGCGATAGCAGAAAGGGGGAGCTACTTGAAAAAAAAGATAGAAATGCTGATTAAATGGCTGAAAGATAAGTTTGCACGAAAATTTCTGTATTCGTTTAAATCTACTATTCTCAGTTTTTATATACCGATCATTATCTTCTTTATCTTTATTACAGGGATGACATCGTATTTATTGGCTGCATCGCAGATTGAGGAAAATGCGTACCATAATATTAAAACCATCGTTTTTCAAACAGGAAATTATCTTGATAATCGGTTTGCTGATGCGTTGCAGCAATTGAATGCATTGTCCAATGAGCCTGATCTTCTTACTGTTATGAATAAAGAACCTGAGGATATTAGTCCTGAGGATTATTTGAAGGTACAATCTCATGTTAATGGGATTCGATCGGTTAATGGAACTCTGATTGACTCAATTTATATTAATTTCCATAATGGCAAGTTTGTTTTTTTTAGAGGCGATGATTCCAGTTCCATGCTCAAATTTATTTATAAGCAATATCGTAAGAGATATACAGACAATCCGTATGATATATATTGGCAGAATTCCCGCTCGGAAGACATACAGCGTGGAGGAAATCCGAGTAGAGTTATCAGTATGTTCAAACTCTTTGGACGGGAAAATGCAAAGATTAATGGAATTATTTTATTTAATTTGCGGTATGATTTTTTTGAGAGAGTTTTCAGCAGCTCGTTACTTAGTAAAAGTGGCTCTTTAATATTAGTGAATCAAGAAGATGCAATGACGTTTAAAAAAATTGACGAAAAATATCAGATGAATAGCGAGGTAATAAAAAAATTACAGGAAACCAAGGAGAAAGAAGGAAGGCTTGAATTTAAAACCCCTAAAGGCAAGACAATGGTTGTTATCTATGATACTCTGCAGACCAATCAGTGGAAGCTTGCGGCTGTATTTACACAGGAAGAAATTTTGGATCGAGTTAAGTATATAAAATATATTACGTTGTCGTTGATTGTTTTGCTAATTATTGTTGCTGTATTTTTGACAAATGTGTTGGCTATTTATATCACAAAACCGATTTCAGTTCTGACGGATAGTATGAAGCGCATACAGGGAGAGAATATAAATTTTGTTTCTGATACTCATCCATTGAATGAGATGGGAGTTTTAAATCAGGGAGTAAAAGATTTGGTAGAGCGAGTAAAAGATTTGCTGGAGCAGATCAACATCGATCAGGAAACAAAGAGGCAGTTGGAATTTTCGGTAATACAGACACAAATTCATCCACATTTTTTGTATAACACATTGTATTCTATTAAGGGATTATGTGATATGGGATTGAATGAAGACGCCAGTGCGATGATTACAGCCTTAGCAAATTTTTTCCGCATAAGTATTAGCTGTGGTAAGGAAATTATCAGTGTTGAAGAGGAGTTTTCCCATATACGTAATTATTTATTTATTCAAGAGATGCGCTATGGTGATGCCTTTTCTTATGAAATTAATGTGAAACCTGAGATTTTATCCTATAGTATTGTGAAATTAACACTGCAGCCACTGGTGGAAAATGCAATTTATCATGGCGTAAAGCAAAAGAGGGGAATTGGCTGGATTAAGGTAAGTGGCTATGAACGGGATGGATTCTTATGTTTTGAAGTGCAGGATAACGGACTTGGAATGAACCGGGAGAGGTTGCAAGAAGTCCGGAGCAGCCTGGATAATAGAGATCAAGGGTTAGAGAAGCTTGGTCTGGGTGTGCGTAGTGTTCATGAACGACTCCAACTTCATTATGGAAAGGAAGCTGGACTGCAGATTGCAAGTGAGTTGCATGAGGGAACGGTAATAAAGGTTATCATTCCGATGAAACAATTGGAGGACAGGCAAAATGCATAGAATTTTAATTATTGATGACGACCGAATTATTCGCAAGGGGCTGGCTAAGACAATTCCTTGGGAGGAGTATGGATTTCAGCTTGGAGGAGAGGCGGCTGATGGGGAACAGGGGCTCAAACTAATTGAAGAAGTTCATCCTCATATTGTAATATCTGATATTAGGATGCCATTTATGGATGGTCTGGATATGGCACGTATTGTTAAGGAACGATATCCGATGATTAAGTTAATTCTTCTCACAGGATATAATGACTTTATATATGCACAACAAGCGATACAAATAAGAGCTTTTGATTATTTGCTTAAGCCGGTAGATAAGGAAATACTACTAGAAAAAGTAAAAAAAGCAGCTGGAGAATGGGATGTCGAGAATAGGGCACAACAAAAAATAAGTGAAGCAAAGCCTTTTTTTAGAAAAGCATTCTTTAAAAATTTGACGGAATGTAAAGAAAATAATAAAGAAGAGTTAATACAGGAAGCAAGGTCATTAGGTATTGAATTAACAGGTCAAACTTTTATTGTTTTTTTAGTCAAGATTGATGAGTATTATAAGGAACTAGTGGGGACAGTAGAGCAGCCTATTGAAAAAAGAGAAGCCTTAAGGTACTGTATTTTCAATATTTGTGAAGAGTTACTATTTGCTGAGGGAAAAGGAGGTGTCGTTGAATTAGAAAAGGATGAACTGATTCTAATTTATTCTAGCAATGAAACCTGCGAAAAAGCAGAAGAAAATGCAAGGGCTTTAGCAGAGCAGATTAAAAATACGGTAGAAAAATATTTAGAAACAACAGTGACGATTGCTCTTGGGGGAGCGTATCAGGGAATCTCTAATATTGAATCATCTTATGGGGAGGCACGTTCTGTATTTAGTTATCGCCACTTTATTGGTAAAAATAGAGTTTTCTCCATGTTGGATGTTGGTGGAAGATCGTCAAGTTATGATAAGAGTGCAAAGATTAGTGGGCAAGAAATTGAACTTGTAGATAAAGTAAAGCTTGGTTTAGTGCAAGATGCTTTGCATTTTATTGATGATCTGGAAAGTAAGATGATGCAGCAAAGTCATATATCACTGTATTATGTTCGCCTCCTTGCAGTACAGTTAATTATATCTCTATTTCGAGGTGCGGCTGAGTGGGCACAAGAATGGGAAAAAACGCAGCAGGGAAATGTATCTATTTACTATAGTCGAATTAATGAAATGCAAACCATTCAGGAAATTACGAACTTGATCAAGTCTGTGGCATGTGATCTTGCTCAATTTATGACAACGCAGCGTGAGAGTCACAGGAGTGGGGTAATAGGAGAAGCCGCAAAGTATATTGAAGAACATTACGAAAAGCAGGGATTATCATTACAGGAAGTAGCTAAGCATGTGCACATGAACCCGGTTTATTTGAGCACACTGTTTAAGCAGGAAAGAAACATTACCTTTTCAGATTTTTTATTACAGCTAAGAATGAAAAAAGCGATGGAACTTTTGAGAAGCAATAACATGAAAACCTATGAAGTAGCAGATGTAGTGGGATATAGCAGCCCAGAGTATTTTAGTGTCTGTTTTAAAAAATATACGGGTGTTCCACCTATTGAATTTAAAAATAAAATATAAATGAAAGTATAAAACTGTCAGCCCTAGAATTAGGGGCTGGCAGTTTTTATATTTCAATCGTGTTTACAGAAAAATACTAAACTCGACAGAATTATCTCAATATTAAAAATTAAATATCAAATTACTGAAGAAAATGAATAGTTATCTTAATATTTTAAATTCTGCAAAAAAATACTGCGAATTATAATAAAACAAACACTGTAGTGGACAAGTACCCATTGAACAAAAAAGTTCAATGGTATTAGTCTTCTTATATTTAACATTCGGAAGATATATGGTAACCACACAGAGAATTATCATGGGTCTTTAGGCCGAAATGGACTGAGGGGGAAAAAGGAGGTGCCAGATTGCCCCGACTACAGTCTCAATAGTAAGCGCTGAGATAAGTTCTCCCACAGCAGATGAGGAAACTTGGATACTCAACTGAGCGGGGGAATGTCAAAAAAAATTGGGGGATAAAAAGATGAAAAAAGGTTTGATTATACCATTAGCAACTGCATGTATTTTGAGTTTAGCCGGCACTGCTCTTGCTGCTGAAAATCCTTTTGCCACAGTTCCAGCCAAACACTGGGCATATGAATCTGTCGTAAAATTAGTACATGATGGTCTAATTGATGGGTATGCGGATGGTGACTTCCGAGGGGATAAGCCAGCAACCAGATATGAAATGGCTGTATTGACTGCAAAGGCTATGTCCAATTTGCAAAAAGCCGATGCGAAAGACAAAGAAGCACTCGATAAATTGCAAAAGGAATTCAGTAATGAGCTGACACAACTTAATGTTCGTGTAAACAATGTGGAAAAAGATTTAAAGAAAGTAAAAGCAAAATCTGATAAGTTTGATTTTAGTGGTTATGCCTATGCTCGGTACGATCATAAAAGTCAAATTGATGGAAGCGGCGATAGCACAAAAAAAACTGGACCAAAAGACTTTAACTATTATATTGAACTGGTCAATAAATTCGATATTGGTGATGGCTGGGTTGTACAAGCTAATTTTGTGGGTGTAAAAGATAGTGAGGGTAATGACAGAACTAGTGAAAATATCAGTGATTTTGGTTTGACTCGGCTTAACATGAAAGGGCAGCTTGGCGGGGGAACATTAGAGGTTGGTAGGGATAAGGGCGGAATTTTAAATAATATGGTTATGGGTGAATACTATACAGGAATGAATTATAGTTTTGGTAATAAGCTGAAAGCTAAGGTTACTTATGGAAAACCTGATTATGAATCAACTTCAGATAAATATCTTACAGATAAAAATGGTAATATAGTTACAAATGATGGTGTTTCAGTTCTAAATCCTGATGATCCTGGAATTAAAGTTACAAACATTAAACCTTTGGATATATCCACTAGATTTACATCCTTGGATCTCAAGTATTCATTGAGTAAGGCGAGTGAAATTGCTGGAGCATACTACTACACTAGTAGTGGTAGTGATAGCTACAAAAATGCAAAAATATGGGAAGTGGCTTATAAGACCAAACTAAGTCCAAATTTTACTCTTCTACTCGATCATGCCCGCAGTAACTATACCGGCAATAATACGGCAAATGATGTCAAGTTGACGTACAAAGGTGCAAATAAAAACAATCCAGGTTCTTATGGTCTATCCGTTGACTACCTTAGAATGGGGCAAAACAGTTATATCAAGACTACATATGATATTAATGATTCTACTAATGGTGCAAAAGGGTATCAGTATATATACCAATATATTCCTAAAAAAGATGTTACATTCATGGTTAGATGGATTGATTTTAAGACAATGAGTGGGACTTATTCCAGAACAAAATTCCTTCGTACCCAATTACAATTTAACTTTTAATCAATGTAAAACTAGAAAGGACTTGGCATAGCCAAGTTTTTTCCAGTTCTATAGAAAGGGGAACTTCAATAAGAAGAGAAAGGATGATGAAAATGACTAATAAAAGATCACAAGTTTTATTAATTGTTTTTATTCTGATTTCCAACATTTTTCTAACTACAGGTGCTGCATTTGCTAATAAAATAATTGAACAAAACGAGATATTCCTTTGGCCTAATAGTGCTCCTGGTTCAGAAGGGGTAGACCTTACTGAGAAAGTAGTCGAAAGAAGTAAAGACCCTGCTTTTCAGGATAAAGCAATTATGGACATTACTGCACCAAGCATAATTTCTGTTACTCCTGATCAAGGTAAGGCTAATGGTGTTGCTGTTTTAATTTGTGCTGGCGGTGCTTATGAACGAGTTGTAATTGATAAAGAAGGGTACGATATTGCTAAATGGCTAAATTCATTTGGCGTCACTGCATTCATCTTAAAATACAGGTTGCCGGCAGAAGGGCATCAATTGGGATATAATGTTCCTTTACAAGATGCGCAGAGAGCAATCCGGATAATAAGACAACATGCTGATAAATGGGGTATTAATGTAAATAAGATTGGTGTCGCTGGTTTTTCTGCAGGAGGACATTTGGCATCTACTCTAGCTACAAAATACGCGACTACAGTGTATGAATCGATTGATAGTGCTGATACTCTTGACTGTAAACCTAACTTCACAATTCTTATATATCCTGTGATTTCAATGAAACAGGGAGTAACTCATATAAGGTCGAGGGATAATTTAATAGGAAAGAACCCCAGCCAGAGAATGATTAATGAATTTTCTAGTGAACTGCACGTTAACGCTAATACCCCTCCTACATTTCTTGTGCAGGCGCATGATGACGGAGTTTCAAGCGAGAATAGTCTGCTCTTTTATAATGCATTAAAACAAGTAAATGTAGATGCTGAAATTCACATTTTCCGCACAGGTGGCCATGGGTTTGGCATCCGTGGGTCTAAAGGACCTATTGCTTTGTGGCGTAAACTATGCGAAGAATGGCTTATATCATCTGGAATTCTAGGCAACTAAACTACCTCGCATTAAAGTGTAATAATAAGATTAAAAAACAAGATTAGTGAGGAAGCGTGGTAAGGAAAATTGATAGTGCAGTGGGAAATATTTTTAAATAAAGGAGCAAAATTATGGAGATGCGAATGAAAAGCAAGATTACAATTTTAATAATATGCATGTTTTTTACTGGCGCTGTTACTGCTAGTGCCAATCATGCTGTAGTGCCGACTCTATTGTCAGGAACGGCTTTTTCTTTAAGTCCAATGGGGAAAGCTTCCGTTACGGTATTTGATGCCTTGGGAAATAGAAAAAGTGTAATTGCAGATAAGTATGGAGTATATACTGTAGATGTGACAGAGATGAAGGCGCCATTTTTGATTCATGCCTTGGAATCGGCAGGAGCCAATTTTAGCGATGAAAGTAAGTTTCGCGGTAAGAGTATAACAGCAATCCTGGGCGGGGTTACACCGCATGTGAAAAATACGGCGAATGTTAATCCACTATCTGATCGTGTTGTCTCGGAAGTAGCACTGACGCTTGGGTACAAGGGTCCGATAGGACTTGTTTTGGCAGGTAAGACCGAAGGAATCAAAACGGAAATCATCATGGAAAAAACGGACAAGACACGTCTTATGGTGCTGCAGGCACTCAAAGATGCGGGTGTTGCCACTGCCGAAATATGGGAT
>Ga0316600_10000538_pt1 | contig 18106 bp, 12 predicted proteins | sample OWC_soil_day5_CT_FD_207652 | JGI IMG/M metagenome (GOLD analysis project Ga0316600, IMG submission 207652) | Wetland soil microbial communities from Old Woman Creek delta, Ohio, United States - OWC_soil_day5_CT | ecosystem: Environmental > Terrestrial > Soil > Wetlands | place: USA: Ohio... | reverse complement strand
ATTAAGCTCGTATCAGTTGGTATTTCACGTTTCGGATTACGAAAGAAAAATGCAAAAAATATAGCAAGTATACCTGGAACTACTGCCCAATAAGGACTAACGGTAAATCCTACAAGAAAGGCTGCGAGTATAGCAATCGCAATAAAAGTATAACCTTCTTTGATAATCGGAGTTTTTACCATATTACCCACCTCCATCTTAGCACCATGTACTTATCTACGATAATAAATTATTAATAAAATAGCTTTATCCGTTTATTTTCCCAAATAATTATAATACACACGCTACTCTTTGTCTAATGTTTTTTTAAAGAACAAACTTTTAATACAAATCGAGGTAATGCCATCAAGCGACCAATTCTTTTGGGTTGCAGCATTCCACGATATAGCCACTCAAGTTTTGCTTTTTGCATCCATACTGGTGCACGTTTCACAACTCCAGCCATAACATCAAATGTGCCGCCAACCCCAATGGCTACAGGCACTTCTAATTCATTTAAATATTTCACAATCCATTTTTCTTGTCTAGGTACACCTAATGCAACTAATAAAACATCCGGTTTTACAGCTTTAATCGTCTGAATTAACTCTGCTTCTTGTTCTAACGAAAAGTATCCATCTCTTACGCCAACAACGTTAATCCCTGAATATTTTTTTTCTGCATACTTTTTTGCTTTTTCCGCTACGCCTGGAGCAGCACCTAAAAAAAAGATCTTGGTCCCTTTTCCAGCAGCACGTCTACATAAATTTTGAACAAGATCATATCCAGCAACTCTTTCAGGCATTAAATGTCCATGATATCTAGCAGCCCAAACCGTTCCTGCTCCATCCGGAACAACTAAATCAGCTTTGTTTAAAATTGACAAAAGATCCGAATCCTCATTAGCCATCATAATCATTTCCGCATTTGCAGTTGCGATCAAATGTGGCTTTTTTTCTTTAATATAGCCTTCTAAAATATCAACTGCCTCATTCATATTGACAGAATCAATCATTACGTTTAAAACTGGTACTTTTTTTGCTAGCACTTTTCTACTCCTTAATTTATTCCAAATTTAAAACATTATCGTTATTGTACCATACTATCAAAAGTTGGGCAATCGTGGCAAAATTAACCACCAGCTATTCGATTTCTTACTCTCTTCTTTATCCGATTGATTTGGCAATATCTTTTCTTTGATTTTTTGCATTAAAGACTTTGGCTCAGTGCCTTTAACAAAAGCACTATATTCATCATCTTTACAATTTTTATCTGCTAACTCCCCTGTATTAGCACAAATATGAATATCTTTCACAATATTATTGGGTACTTCAAACTTTGTCACTGGTTTATTTTCTACCAACTTAAACATACCTTTTCCCCAAAGTCCAGCAACTTGACTTCCTGATATTCCAACAGAACTACGATCATCATTACCAACATAAATGCCAATTAATAATTCTGGTGTATAGCCAATAAACCATGCTGTTTCATACCCATCCGTTGTCCCTGTTTTTCCAGCCGCTTCTCTACCAATATTTGCAGCTGTAGCTGTTCCATTTTTTATCGTTCCCATTAACATATCCGTCATAATATAGGCTACGTCTTCATTTAATACAGCTTTCTGAGTGGCTTGATAATTAGCCAATACTTGACCATGTTCATCTTCAACACGTAAAATAGAGAGCGGCTGCGATACAATGCCATGATTGGCAAATGCGGTATAGGCAGAGCTTAATTCTAATAAATTTACACCAGTTGTAAGTCCTCCTAGTGCAGCTGCCAGATTATTGTCTTCTTCTTTCAATGTTGTAATTCCCATATTCTTTGCTAAATTCAATACTTCTTTCATCCCAACTTTTTGCCCCATTTTTACGGCAACACTATTAATAGACCATCGTAAAGCTTTTTTCATCGTCATTTCGCCGAGGTATTGCTTATCATAATTTTGTGGCTTATACCCAGAAATATTAACTGGTTCATCAACAACAATAAAATTACTCGCAAGACCTTGATTTAAAGCCATAGCATACACAAAAGGTTTAAATGCTGATCCTGGTTGTCTATATTCAAGTACTGCACGATTTCGCTGACTCTCGGTATAATTATTGCCACCAACCATCGCTTTAATATATCCATTTTTCGGGTCTAATGCAACGACTGCTCCTTGATATTTGCCCAGTATATTTTCGACAGTTTCCTGTGTCTTAAGATCTAAAGTTGTATAAACTTTCAAACCACGTTTATAAACGGTTTCTTCTCCGTACTTTGCAACTAACTGCTCTGCTATATAATCAATAAAATAAGATGCTTTAACCGAGCTTTCTTTTTTATAAACCACAGCTAATGGCTCTGCTTCTGCTTTGTTTTTTTCTTCAATGCTAATATACCCTTGCTCAAACATGCCATTTAATACAACATTTCTTCTTTTTAATGCAGAGTTGGCATCTCGATAAGGAGAATATAAAACGGGTCCTCTTGCCAATCCTGCAATCATCGCACTTTCAGACAAATTCAATTCACTTGCATGTTTTCCAAAATATTTTTGCGCAGCAGCTTCTACGCCATAGGCTCCTTCACCTAAATAGACTTGATTCAAATAAGCTTGTAAAATCTCCTCTTTAGAAAATTTAAATTCTATAATAATTGCTAAAACAGCCTCACGAACTTTTCTTAATATAGTACGTTCTTGCGTTAAAAACATTTCTCTTGCAAGTTGTTGTGTAATTGTGCTGCCACCTTCCGCGATACTACCTGTTCTAATATTTACGACAAGAGCTCGCGCAATACCGACTGGATCAACACCCATATGCTGATAAAACCGAGTATCTTCATTTGCTACAATTGCTTTTGATAAATATGGTGACATATTACTATTTGTCACTACGATACGGTTTTGTTCAAATAATTTTGAAATTAATTGACCATTCATATCATATACTTGGGTTGCTGATATCAACTTTAAGTCATTAATATTATTTGTATCAGGCAAACCTAACATTGCGTAGGAAACTGTAGGTAAAACTAATGTTACAATTACCATTAAGATTAACTTATACATACAATTACACTCTCCTTACCTTATTCTATATATTATGCCAATGAACTACCATATTTACACATTACATAAAAAAATTAACCATAAAAAGCACAAGATGCACTACCATTAGATAGTGCATCTTGTGCTTCATTTAATTGCTATGAACAAATTAATTTTTCTTGGCAATTACGGCTGTACGAATAGAAAGCTCCTTTAACTGCTCAGGTGCTACTTCAGATGGTGCTTGTGTCATCACACAAGTAGCACTTTGAGTTTTAGGAAATGCAATTACATCACGAATTGACGGGCGCTTAGCCATAAGCATAATTAAACGGTCAAGACCAAAGGCAATTCCGCCATGAGGAGGAGTTCCATATTCAAATGCATCAAGCAAGTATCCAAATTTCGAATATGCTTCTTCTTCGCTAAGTCCAATCGCTTTAAATACACGTGATTGTAACTCGCGGTTATAAATACGAAGACTACCGCCACCAATTTCAGTACCATTAAGAACCATATCATAAGCTTTTGCTTTAATACGTCCAGGATCAGATTCTAAATATTGTACATCTTCATCACGAGGTGATGTAAACGGATGATGCATTGCTACCCAGCGTTTTTCATCTTCATTGTACTCAAACATAGGAAAGTCAACAACCCATAAGAATGATAATTTATCTGGATCAATTAGATTACATCTACGTCCCATTTCAAGTCTTAATTCGCCAAGTGCATGTGCAACAACAGATGGTTTATCAGCAATAATAAATACAAGGTCACCAGCTTCAGCTTTCATTGTAGCTTTTATATTAGCAAGAATATCTTCTGAAAAGAATTTAGCTATTGGTGATTTAATACCTTCTTCAGTGTAAGTAATCCAAGCCAAACCCTTTGCACCGTAAATGGATACATAGTCAACTAAACCATCTAATTCGCGACGTGGAGCATTTGAATAACCTTTTACATTAATCGCTTTTACTTGCCCACCATTTTGTAGAACAGCTTCAAATACTTTGAAATCAGAACCTTTTACTACATCAGAAAGATTCACAAGCTCCATATCAAAACGAAGATCTGGTTTATCTGAACCATATTTATCCATAGCTTCATCCCAAGTTAAACGTTTAAATGGCGACTCAAGTTCAGCACCGACAGCTTGTTTAAATAATTCTTTTGTCAAGCCTTCCATCATATTCAGAATATATTCTGAATCAACGAAAGACATTTCGATATCTAATTGTGTAAATTCAGGTTGTCGATCTGCACGTAAATCTTCATCACGGAAACATCTAACGATTTGAAAATATTTTTCATATCCTGCGACCATTAAAATTTGTTTGAAAAGTTGTGGTGATTGTGGTAGCGCATAAAATTTGCCAGGATTTACGCGGCTAGGCACTAGATAATCACGTGCACCCTCTGGCGAACTTTTCGTTAACATTGGAGTTTCAATCTCCATAAAACCTTGGTTATCAAGGAAATCACGCATTACTTTTGTAACACGATGTCTAAGCATAAGATTGCGTTGCATTTCAGGTCTACGTAAATCTAAATAACGATATTTCAGTCTTAGAGTTTCATCAACATCAATACCATCTTGAATGTAAAACGGTGGAGTTTTCGCTTTATTTAAAATTCTAAGTTCACCACAATATACTTCAATTTCACCAGTTACCATGTTAGGATTAATTGTTTCTTTCGCTCTATCACGAACTTGTCCCTTCACAGCAATAACAAATTCCGAACGAAGCGATTCGGCTTTTTCAAACGCAGCAGTATCCATTTCAGATGAAAATACTACCTGTACCATTCCAGAACGATCACGTAAATCAACAAAAATCAATCCACCATGGTCGCGTCTTCTTGATACCCAGCCACACAATACTACTTCTGAACCAGTATTTTCAGTTGTTAAAACGCCACAAGAATGCGTTCTTTGTAATCCCATTAATGTTTCCATTTTAATCCCTCACCTCAGCATACAGCTTATCCACTAAATCTTTAGTTTCAACTTTTTCTTGTTCTCCAGTTTGCATGTTTTTTAACATTACACTGCCTTCTTTTACTTCATCTTCGCCAATAATAATTGCATATTTTGCGCCTACTTTATTAGCTTGTTTCATTTGTGATTTTAAACTTCTACCAGCAAAATCCATATCGGACTTAAAATTTGCTTTTCTTAAATCACATAATATCTTAAATGCTACTGACTGTGACTCTATATCAAGTGTAACAACAAGAGCATCTAAGGTTCCTTCAAAATCGGGTAACAAACTTTGCTTTTCTAATGCCAATAAAACTCGTTCTAATCCAATTGCAAAACCAATTGCTGGGGTAGATGAACCTCCACATTCTTCAATTAATCCATCATATCTACCGCCACCACAAACAGCACTTTGCGCACCAAGTGGAGAATATTGTATTTCAAATGCGGTCTTCGTGTAATAATCAAGCCCACGAACAAGACGTGGATTTAACACAAACTCTATATTAGCTGTTTTTAATAAATTTTTCAACTGATTAAAATGAGTGTTACACTCATCACATAGACAATCAGCCATTTCTGGCGCCCCTTGTGATAGTTCCGCGCATTTTTCGTTTTTACAGTCCAACACACGCATCGGATTTCTATCATAGCGGGATTGACAATCATGACATAGTTCATCCAATTTATCATGTAAAAATGCTTGCAATTTTTCACGATAAACTGGTCGACATTTCGGGCAACCAACCGAATTAATATTTAACTTTAATTCAGTCAATCCCAATGCTTTTAAAAACTGTACTGCTAAAATAATAATTTCAGCATCAACTGCTGCATTTGAAGCACCGATTGCTTCAACACCAAATTGATGAAATTGGCGATATCGCCCTGCTTGAGGACGATCATAACGAAACATTGGTCCTATGTAAAATAGCTTGTTCAATGGCGTATCCGCATATAACTTATGTTCTAAGTAAGCACGAACAACAGCTGCTGTATTTTCTGGACGCAAAGTAATGTTTCTTTTTCCTCGATCCGTAAACGAATACATTTCTTTTTCTACAATATCTGTTGTTTCACCAATGCCACGTAAAAATAATTCTGTATGTTCAAAAATCGGCGTACGAATTTCTTTATAACCATATAGATCACATACACTACGTATCTTTGTTTCAACAAAACGCCATTGCTCGCTAGCATCAGGTAAAATATCTTTTGTCCCGCGAGGGCCCATAGTTAGCATAAATTTATTCCTCCTTATTACCATACGCATGATTAATTAAAGCCGTACGTCTTTCTATATATTTATCTACACTATTGAGGTAGGTAGTTAAATCTTTTGCATTAAAAGAAGTTTCCATTGACCAATTATCAGTATTGATTACTTTCGTCGTTGCCGCAGGGCCAATACCAATAATCGTTTGTCTTTCTTCCATTATTTGAATGTTGTATAACCCCTCTGAACCTTTTTTACTATAACCAATATTCTCTAAATTCCCGCTCATGTATCCTTGACGGTATAAATAATAAGGCTCCATGCTTAAATTTTCAGCATACTGCATTGCAATATTAAACATCTTCATCGTTGTTTCATCATCGGGCAATAGATAAACCTCTCGATTGTTTTTAAGGATGGAGCCTTTCTTTAATGCCAGAGCATGTAATGTGATATTATCAGGATTTAATACAGATATCCGTTGCATTGTATTTTCTACATCCTCAGCAGTCTCACCAGGAAGTCCGATAATAACATCCATATTGATATTTGACATTCCAACGCGCCGAAATTTATCGAATAGTTCTATTATATCCTGTATAGTATGCTTTCGTCCAATATGTTTTAAAGTTTTTTCTTGCATTGTTTGTGGATTAACGCTAACACGATTAACAGAATTTTGCATCATAGTTCGAATCTTTTCATCATTCACACTATCTGGTCTACCAGCTTCCACAGTGAATTCCACTGTATTTTTATTAAAAAATAATTTTTTTACCATTTCTAATAGTTCAGTAAATTCTTTGACTGGTAAACTGGTTGGTGTCCCTCCACCAATATAAATATTTTGTACAATTAAGTTATTTTTAGAAATAACTTCTTTTGCTGCGAAAATATCTTTCTTCAATGCCGTTAAAAACTGCTGTAATATTTCTTCTTTCGGTAAAACATAAGAAGGAAAAGAACAATAGAGGCATCTAGATAAGCAAAATGGTATGCCGATATACACACTTACTTTATTTAATCCATTTTTCGATAAAAAAGGACGTTGTTTAAACGCCAAAGTAATAATTAATTCAGCTTTTTTTTTATCAACATAATAATCATTTTGCAAACGCTTCATTATTTCATTTTTAGACATACCTGCATCAATATATTTATGAACGATTTTGGTTGGTCTCACGCCATGTAAAATTCCCCATGGGGCAGCCTTCTCCTTTGTTAGATTCAAGAAAATATCATATAAATTCAACTTGATTAATCGCCTGATTGCTGCTGGTATCTTTTCACCTAATCTCGCTGTTTTTTCTTTCGTTATTTTTTTAACTGTTCCATTCTCTGTAATACAAGTAACCGTTGTTATAACATTTGCATACTCCAAAGTAGCAATATCATTTTCAATAGAAAGCAACTCATAATCATATGTAGTATCATTTTTAAGATGGTTTTCTGCTAAGATTTCTATTTTAAATAGAGTTAACATTTCATGCACAATTTTAGAAGTTACTTCGTCATCACTATTTAATGTCAAATATTTAATTTTCACGTTTTGCTTGGCACTCCTGACAATATCCATAGAATTTCACTTGGTGATCAACAATTTTGAATTTACATTTACCTGAAATATCATTTTCTAAGTTTTCAAGTAAATCATCTTCAAACTCACGGACATCGCCACATTCCATACAAATCAAATGATGATGATGATGTTGTTTAGCATCTGTTTCGTTAATCTCATAGCGACTTCGCCCATCACCGAAATCTATTTTTTGCAATATGTCCATATCACTTAATAGTTCTAGTGAACGATACACCGTTGCAAGTCCAATTTCCGAGGCATTTTGTCTTAAAAGACTATGCACATCTTCTGCACTTAAATGTTTATCCGAGTTATCCATAAAAATTTGTAAAACGATTTGTCGTTGCGGTGTCAATTTACATTGTCTTTCTTGCAACTTTTTTTTTAATTGATCCATTTTTATATGGTTTGTCATTATATTTTCTCCTCCGTAATCCAAAATATTTCATAAGTATTCGGTAAAGCTATCATCATACCTAATACACAAAAACTCTCTAACCAGAATATACTAATAATAACATTACCATAATTGAAAAAAAAAATATACTGCAAGATAAAAATAAGACTTATCCCTATTTCATTTATCAATCATGGATTTAACTAAAAATCATTATAAATATGGATTATGAGTACGTTCCCAGCCAATCGTTGTCACTGGACCATGCCCTGGATAAACTTTTATATCATCTGGCAATTTCATTAATTGGCTTTGAATGCTATGAATGAGATCATTCATAGAACCATCAGGAAAATCACATCTTCCGATAGATTCAGCAAACAATGTATCCCCACTAAACAAAGCCCCTTCGGTTAATAAGCAAATGCCCCCCTTAGTATGACCAGGTGTGTGTAACACAGATAAATTTACATTGCCGATAGTCATAATATCTCCATCATTTAAAATTATATCAGCCGCGTCAGAAATGATACTTGCACCAATATAAATAGATAAATTTAATTTAGGATTACTAAGCATCGGAGCATCATCACTATGAATGGCAATCAGTGCTTTCGTCTTATTTTTAAGAATAGTGTTTGCTCCAATATGATCTGCATGTCCATGTGTATTTACGATGTATTTTACTTGTAAATTTTCTTGTTCTATTTTTTCTAAAATTATCTCTACATTATCGCCTGGATCAATAACAAGAGACTCTTTTGTATCTTCACATGAAACAATATAACAATTTACACCTAATTGTCCTACGGTTAGTTGATTTAACTTCATATATTACCCCTCTTTTCCGCCTGATGCTAAGGAACGACAAACGCTATAAACATCTTTTGCTCGACGAAACTTTGTCATAATAGTTTCAATTTGCGTCGAATTTTTTACTTCTAAACTCATAGTAACTGTTGCTGTTTTATTCCTATGCGTTCTCGCATTAATGGAACTTATATTAATTTTAGATTCTGATGGCACCATCATTAAAGCATTTAATACTCCCGACTTATCATTACAAACAATATCAATACTAACGGTATATAATTTATCAGAATCAATATCCCAACTGACTTCAATCATTCTAGAAAAGTCATCATGCGAACTGACTACATTGGCACAGTCAGAACGATGTACAGATACCCCTCGTCCACGAGTAATATAACCTGTAATATGGTCACCAGGTATTGGATTACAACATCTTGCCAACCTAACCAATACCCCGCCTTCACCTTCAACTAAGATACCATGACTTGTTTTTTTCTTCACGTTGCGAGGTTTTAGACTTTCTAATATTTGAGAAATATCTTGTGGTGTCGCTTTCTGTACTTCTTTTTTATACATTTCAATTAATTTACTCATAATACCGTTAATTGTTACGCCACCATACCCTAATGCAGCTAGTAAATCGTCCTCGTTTAAAATATTAAGTTTTTTAGCAACCTCTTTTAAACGATCACCTTTTAGCAGTTCTTTACTATCATATCCAAGTCGTTTACTTTCTTTTTCAAGCAACTCATGTCCACGTTCAATATTCTCTTCACGTTTTGCTTTTTTAAACCACTGTCTAATTTTATTACGAGTTTCAGATGAAGCTACAATATTAAGCCAATCACGACTTGGTCCATTATTTTGTTTATTCGTAATAATAGAAACAATATCGCCGTTTACCAATTTATACTCAAGGGGAACAATTTTGCCATTTACTTTGGCCCCAATGCAACTATGTCCTACATCGGTGTGAATACGATATGCAAAATCAAGGGGAATTGACCCAGCTGGCAAATCAATTACATCACCTTTCGGAGTAAATACAAAAACTTCATCGGAAAAAACATCAACTTTTAATGCTTCTACATATTCTCTTGGATCACTAACATCTTGCTGCAAATCAATAAGTTGTCTAAGCCACGACATTTTTTGGTCATAATCTTTACTTGCCCCAGCACTTTTCCCAGCTTCTTTATATTTCCAATGCGCAGCAACCCCATACTCAGAAACTCTATGCATTTGAAAGGTCCTAATTTGAATTTCTAGTGGATAACCCTTCGTGCCAATTACCGTGGTGTGAAGTGATTGATACATATTTGATTTGGGCATTGCGATATAATCCTTAAAACGTCCTGGAAGAGGCTTCCAAAGTGTATGAACCATTCCCAAAACACCATAGCAGTCCTTTACACTATCTACCAATATTCGCACAGCAGATAAGTCATAGATTTCACTTATATCTTTATTTCCTTTTTTCATTTTTTTATAAATACTATAAAAATGTTTGGCTCTACCTTGAATTTCAGATTTAATATCAACAGTAGCTAAACGTTCCTGTAACACAATAATAGCATCGTCAATAAATTCTTGTCGTTCTTGTCTTTTTTGTTTTACTTTCTCTACTAAATCATAATAAGCTTCAGGTTCTAGATATCTTAAACATAAATCTTCCAATTCCCATTTAATATTAGAAATACCTAATCGATTCGCTAATGGTGCATAAATCTCAATGGTCTCTTTGGCTATTCGCTTTTGTTTATCTTCACGCATGTACTTTAACGTCCTCATATTATGTAAACGATCAGCCAATTTGATTAATATAACGCGAATATCTTTTGCCATAGCTAAAAACATCTTACGATAATTTTCTAATTTTTGTTCTTCTTTTGATTTATATTCCATACGGCTTAATTTCGTTACACCATCAATAAGCATAGCAATTTCTTCACCGAAAATTTGTTTCATTTCATCTATCGTATACGTAGTATCTTCTACAACATCATGTAACAATGCGGCACTAATCGTAAGTGCATCAATTTGAAGCTCTGTCAATATTTGTGCTACACCTAATGGATGATGAATATATTCTTCTCCAGAAGCACGTATTTGCCCTTTATGAGCATCATGCGCCAATTGATATGCCTTCTGAACAAGCTCAACGGGCGCCTCTGGTTGATATACTTGTATTGCTGTAATAATATCATCAATCGTAATTAGTTTATAATCTTTTTTACTCATCAATATTCAACCTCATTATAATACACTTCCTATAATTCATTGTAATTATAGCACTACTACTCAGGATATATCGGCTTATTTATCCAAGTTAACAAATTTTCTTGACTCGTATTCATCACTTTATCTGAAAAATCATTAAACTCTTTTCTTTCAATCATTCCCTCTGTATAAGTATTAGAATCTTCGAGCCTTAACTTTTCAGTTGGAACAGCATTAAAATAAATCTTTCTCTTTGAATAAAATGTTTCTCGCCAAATCAAGCCAAGTTCCTCTAATATTTTTAAGCATACACTTACACCTGACTCCCCAAGAAAGCCATGATATTTATCTGTAAATTGCTCTGCAAGTTGATTATTCGTTAATTCAATTGCTAGATTTTTTTTCTGATTTGATTTTAAAATTAAATAAAACATACCTATAATTTTCCTTTCTGGTGCACGCTCTTTTAAAATTAAATTATTTAGTTTTATATCATCTTTACCAAATATAAAATGAACTAAACTATCATTACCATCCCGTCCAGCTCTACCACATTGCTGATTAAATGTAGTAATATCAAATGGCAAATGGTATTGTACCACATGACGAATATCTGGAAGATCAACACCTTCCCCAAAAGCACTGGTTGCAATAACAACTTGTAATACGCCCTCTTTAAACCACTCTTCGACTTTTACACGCCATTCATTACTTAGCCCAGCATGATAAAAACCGATAGTATCTTGCAATGTAGGGTACAGCTCTCTTAAATCACTTGCAATTTCAACTGCTTTATTACGACTATTTACAAAAATCAAGAGCTTTTCATTGGGCTTAATAATTGATTTTATATATGCTAGTTTATCAAACGTATTTCTCGCATCATATACTTGTAAATTCTGCCGAACTGTTTTATCTATAATAACATGATCAATTAATAATGTCTCGGTTATCTTCTTCGTTGCAACTTGATCAGCCGTAGCTGTAACCCCAAGTACTAAAGGATTTCCTAACTTTTTAATTGTTTCGCCAATCCGCTTATAGGCAGCTCGCTTATTTCCTTCCGCAATATGATGACATTCATCAACAACAATGAACCCAATTTTACCACAAAGATGTTTCAAATAATTGATATTTGCTTCTATAAATTCTGGTGTAGATAGTAGGACATCTACTGTCTCATTTTGCAAAGCTTCAAATAATATTGCTCGTTCCCTAGTTGATAAAGTACCATTTCCTTTATAAATACCAATACCCAACAGCTTCATTTTTCTCGTTAAACTATTGTATTGATCATTTACCAATGCACGTAAAGGATAGATAATAATCGTCATTTTTCTCTGATTTATCGCTAACATTGCTGCATAAGTTTGAAAAATCGCTGATTTTCCTCGACCAGTCCCCATAATCACCAATGTTTTTTGATTTTGATTTAAACAATCTAATGCCTCTTGTTGACTTTTATGATATGCTCTATCGCCAATTAAAACTTTTCTAATATCATCTAAAACAATTTGTTGATATTTAAAATTATCTAAAACTTTTTTTTGTTCTTTACAGACAAATATATTAACACCAAATGTTTCACTAGCTTGCCCTGTTATCATTGTGACAGTCGCTTGATATTTAACACCACTATCGATTACTGGTGCTAAGAATTTTGCAATATCAGCCTTCAAAAAACCAATTTCATCACCATCTGTCGTTTGAAGAACAATCGCATTTATATCAAATTGATTATTTTTTTGCCGTTTTATTTCTAACAATTGTCCCGTTATTAAACGGGCAATGATTTGTTGTCTATTATCAAAGGTCACGCCAACTACTTTTGTAAAAAAACTTTCTGCTTCAGCGATGTTCTTATATGGATCAACTTCATTTTTGGTCAAATATAATTCATCTAATTCCGTAACTATTTTGACTATATCGCGAAATGCATACGCTTTTAGTTGTACGTTACATTTTCCTTGCCATTCATTTATTTCTGGTTGAAATGCCAAATCAATACTTTTTTCTTGGATTAAATCAGGAGCTAACTCGCCAATTCCCCAAGCAATTCCATTTGCAATTTGTCCGTTTTCTTTCACGCGAAATCTTAAATGCTTACCTTCTTGCCCCATAGGGCTGGCATCTACTAAAGCCAAATTAGTACATGCAAATATAGGTCGAGGATTCCCCATTCCATAAGGCTCTAAGCATTCTATTTTTTTAATGAGCTCTTGGTTTATATCATTTAAAGTTACAGTAGCATCAATTCGAATTTTAGGAACATAATCTTCTACTGTTAATACTTCTTGGGCGATTTCGTTCAATTGCTGACGTAGCAATGGAATATCTTTCGGCAAAATACTCAGACCTGCCGCCTGCGCATGCCCACCGAACTTTTCTAATAAATGACTACATTTCGTCAAAGCTTTATAAATATCAAAACCTTGAATACTACGGCAAGAACCTTTTCCTATACCATCTGTTTCGCTAATAACAATAACCGGTTTATAGTATTTATCAACCAAACGTGAAGCAACAATCCCAATAACACCAGAATGCCAATTGACCCCAGATACAATGATCACTCTTTCCGTAGTCATATCAACCTGTTTTAATGACTCTTCCGCTTTTAATAAAATATCTTTTTCGATTAATTGCCGTTTTACATTATCATTTTCTAATGTTTCTGCAACTTGATCCGCTTCAAGTAAATCATCCGTTAATAACAACTGAACACCTGTTAAGGCACTATCTATACGCCCTGCAGCATTTAAACGTGGTGCCAGAACAAAACCAACTTTCCCCGCATCTATTTTTTTACCTACTAAACCACAATGTTTGATTAAGGATTGTAATCCTAAATTTATTGTGCAATTTAATTGTTCTAAACCCAAGGTAACAATTAATCGATTTTCACCAGTTAAAGGAACAATATCGGCAATTGTCCCCAAGGCAACAATATCTAAATATTCCCTAAGCTCAAGGTTTTTAACGGTTTTCCACAAAGCCTGACATAATTTATACGCAACACCAACACCAGCAATTTCTTTATCAGGATACAAACAATCGAACTGCTTCGGATTAATAACGGCAAAAGCATCTGGTAGTATTTCTGGTGGTCGATGATGATCGGTAATGATAAGATCTAATCGATTATTTACACGAGCAACTTCCGTGACGGAACTAACTCCACAGTCAACGGTAATCAGCAAATTTGTACCATCTTCAATAATACGTTCCATTGCATCTACATTAAGTCCATATCCTTCATTTTGTCTTTCAGGGATATAGTATGTAACAATTGCTCCCACTAAAGTTAATACTCTGACCAAAACAGCTGTAGCAGTAATCCCATCGACATCATAATCACCATATACTGTAATCTTTTCTTTGTTTTTTATGGCATCCATAATTCTTTTTATTGAACGATCCATCCCTTTTAATAAAAATGGATCTAGGAAAGCTTGGTTTTTAGTATTTAAAAATTCGTAAGCTTTTTTTTCATCAACTATACCACGATTCACCAAAAGGTTCGCGATTACTTTAGATATCTTTAATTTTTTAATTAAATTAGCTTCCGCATTAGGATCTTCTAATGAAAACTTCCATATTTTATTATTGATCATATAATCACCACCTTACTATCCCAATGCCCTATATAATAGCAAAACTCGGTATTCACCGAGTTTTGTCGTTACACAAATCATCTTAATCGTTAATTATTCGATAAAAGATTACATTATTCCTTTAAAAAAATAAAAAATATAATCACATGCTATTTAAGCAATAACTAGCTGGAATAAAATAAAACCACGAAATACAGTTCGTCGTATCTCGTGGTTTTATCTTATTTTGCAGTTTTCATTTTTTCAGCTAAACGTTTATTGTCAGCATAATTTCTAAATGTTACCCACAATGGGCTTGCCGTAAAGATAGAAGAATACGCACCACTTGAAAAACCTATCAGTAGAGCAAAGGAAAAGTTTTTCGTTGTTTCTCCACCGAATAAATATAATGCCACAGTAGCAAATAACACAGTAAATACCGTATATATAGAACGTGTCATCGTTTGCCATATACTTGTATTGGCAAGTTCCACCAAATCGCCACCTTTGCGATAGTGAAGTTTTAAATTTTCACGAATTCTATCAAAGATTACAATCGTATCATTTATCGAATAACCAATAATCGTTAGCAGTGCTGCAACGAAAGTAGCGTCAACTTCTTTTTGTAATAGGGAAAATACACCTAAAACTACAAAAATATCATGCGTTAATGCCAATACCGCTGAAATTGCAAATTTAAATTCAAACCGATAAGATACATAAATACAAATTAATACACATGAAATCAACATTGCCCAAATGGCCTGGAGCGTAAGCTCAGATCCCATTACGGCACCGACTCTTTCTGTACGAAGGACATTGTACTCACCAAGTTTATTTCCAATTCCCGTTAAGACCACACGGCGTGTTTCATCAGATAAATCCACAGTTCTAATTAAAACATTTTCTGCTGATGTTGAAGTTTCATTATTTCCTGCCAATTGTATCATACTATTATCTAACTGATATTCTTTCAAGACATCCCGAACTTCAACAACTGTTACCGGTCTAGAAAATTTTAAATCCAATAAGGTTCCACCAGTAAAATCTATCCCTAAATTAAAGCCCTGTGTCGCCATCGAGATGATTCCAGGAATTAAAATTAAAATAGAAACTATGTACCACCATTTGCGTCTACCTATAATATCAAACTTTTTCATTATGTTTCACCCCTGACGCACCATAAGCTCTACCATCTTTAAAGATATTCGAACTAATTAGAAGTTTTAATAAATATTGTGTAAATGTAATAGCTGTAATCATACTTAAAACAATACCTATACCTAATGTAATTGCAAAGCCCTTAATCGTACCCGTTCCTAAAAAGAAAAGTACTCCGGCTGTAATTAATGTCGTTAAATTAGAATCAAATATTGTTGCAAAAGCCTTATCAAAACCTGCATCCATAGCCAACCTCAATGTTTTACCTAATCTATATTCTTCTTTAAATCTTTCAAATATTAAAACATTAGCATCAACAGCCATACCAATGGATAAGATAATTCCAGCTATCCCCGGTAACGTTAACGTTGCATCTAGCATTTTCAATGCAACCAGTAGCATTAACACATAGGCCATTAACGCTACATTGGCAATAAAACCTGATAAACGATAGAAAGCTAACATAAAGAAAATAATTGCACCAATCCCAATTGCAAAAGCAATTTCACTTTTATCTTTAGAATCTTGTCCAAGTGTTGGTCCAACTGTTCTAGTTTCAATCATATCTACTTTTACAGGAAGTGAACCAGAGCGAAGTAAAATTGCCAAGCGTTGAGCTTCTTCAATCGTTCTTGACCCTGTGATTACAGCTTTACCACCAGTAATCGCTTCTTTTACATTTGGGTTGGTTAAGATTTGCTTATCTAAAAGAATGGCAATATTTTTACCAACATTCTTTGCAGTTAAATCCGCAAATTTTTTACCACCTTCATCAGAAAATTCTAAAGCAACTAAATTTTGATTTGATTGATCAATTTGTGCTTTTGCATCTTTTAAATCTTGACCAGTCATAACAGTGACACCACTATCATCTTGGAATTCTAGCATTGCTGTTTTACCCAAAATTTCAATTGCTTTTTCAGGGTCTTTTACCCCCGGTAATTCAACGATAATTCTACGTTCCCCTTGTCGTTGAATAATTGGTTCTGTCAAACCTAATTCATTAACACGTTTTTCAATGATTTTGACGACTCTTTGCACTGCGTCTTCATTTACAGGTGCTTCTGGAGTATCAACTGCTTCAAGAACTACATGGGTACCACCTTGCAAGTCTAGACCTTGCTTAATCGAGTAAGCTAGCGGTGATATATAATAGCAAAACACGCCAATTATAGCGACTATTATCATCGCGAGCTTAGCAAAATTTTTCTTTCTCAACTAATTTTCCCTCCATCTATAATCCAATCAATAATACATAGTTTATTATAGTCGCCTAGTTATGATTATGTCAATTCGTGGTTAAATATCATAATAATTCATTTTCATTAATAACTAGACCAAATCTACATTTTAAGAAAGCTGCCGCCCTTCTGCACATGATCATACGATCTAAAAATATTTCAAAATACTCCATTACCGGACAAATTTTTGTATCTATTGTTAATAATAATTTAATCGTACGATTTTCAGCATCAACTTGAATGATCGAACTTTCCGCTGCAAAATTAACTCTATCATGAATTTCAAAAGTTGCAAAATCTGTATTGGTAACACGTGTACGATGAACATCTGATTTATCAGCTAAAATCAGCGCCGAAGCGACATGATTTACCGCATTACCACGTTCTTCCTCATGATTACCAATTGCTGAAATAACAAGTGCAATTTCTTCTGGTTGCATTTGTAGGCGAGTTAAAATATTGTACGCCATTATAGCTCCCATTCCACCATGGTTAAAACGATTCACAAGATTTGCAATATCATGTAAGTATCCGGCCATTTCAGCAAGTTCACAATCTCGTACTGAATAACCTAAAACTTCTAGTATCTCTCTTGCACGTTTTGCAACAATAGACACATGCCGTTTCCCATGCTCAGTAAATCCCAATTTTCCAAGATATTCTGTACTGCATTTTAAATAAACACTAATTTCATGATCTTTCCTTAGCTCCTGTATCGTTATCCTTGACATTAGTTTTCCCCCTAATAAAGTTTATTATTGTTTGAAGGACTTCTTCTCTACTAAGTTCATCTGTCTGGATATATAAATTAGCATTCTCTCTTGCATCACGTAGACGTTCATGTTGAACCACTAACCGATCTTCATCCCAAGTAACAAAACGT
>Ga0316600_10000537_pt1 | contig 18120 bp, 20 predicted proteins | sample OWC_soil_day5_CT_FD_207652 | JGI IMG/M metagenome (GOLD analysis project Ga0316600, IMG submission 207652) | Wetland soil microbial communities from Old Woman Creek delta, Ohio, United States - OWC_soil_day5_CT | ecosystem: Environmental > Terrestrial > Soil > Wetlands | place: USA: Ohio... | reverse complement strand
TACTAAAACCAGAGCAATCACATGGATTTTCCAATTCGTCAATAAACTCATTTACACACTCTCTCCTTACGATAAAATACAAAAAGTCCTCGCACGTTACGCATGACGAAGACTTCATTGTCCAATTACACCTATACCAAAATTCTCTCAATAAATGTTTGTTTAATCTTTTACCAAAAAACATTTGTATTGGTGTTGATTGTTAAAGTATATCGGATTGTTTGCACGCTGTCAAAGAATAAAATCACTTAAAAATCAAAGAATTACTTTCATAACACGACAACAATCGACAAAATCGGCTTTTTTATGAATTATCTATCCTCCTATTACACACGTTATCTTTTTAACCTGTTATAATAAAACTAGTCTAAACGTATTTCTTATCCGTAAAAATCAAATATTCTACATTAGACAAAATAAATGACAACTTTAGGAGTGTGTTAAGTTTGAAAGAAAAATTAAAACAACAAGTGCATGATGCGATTTATGCACATAAAGACGAAATATTTACCTTAGCTGATTCTATTGCTAAAGAGCCAGAGCTAGGCTTTAAAGAAACGAAAACAGCACAAAAAGTTGCTGATCTCTTTCAGAGACATAACATCGACTATTCCGCCAATCATGCAATCACCGGCATCAAAGGTAGACTAAAAGGAAAATCATCTAAGCGTAGCATTGCCGTTCTTGGCGAACTTGATGCCATTGTTTGTCACGATCATCCACTCGCTGATCTCACGACTGGTGCAGCACATGCCTGTGGTCATAATGCACAAATCGCCGCGATGGCAGCGTGTGCAATTGGTTTAAAGGAATCTGGTGTGATCACCGAATTAGACGGTGATGTTGTCCCATTTGCTGTACCAGCAGAAGAATATGTTGAAATAGAATACCGCAACCGTTTACGCGAGCAAGGGAAACTAAAATACTTTGGTGGCAAAGCCGAACTTATTCGAACTGGATCATTTGACGACGTAGATATGGCAATGATGATGCATGTCTCTATGAGTGGCGAAACGAAACGTGTCATCGATATCGGTGGCACCAGCAATGGTTTTGTCGGTAAATTAGTAAAATTCATCGGTAAAGAAGCTCATGCCGCTGGTGCACCACATGAAGGTGTCAATGCACTAAATGCGGCACTTGTTGCACTAACGGCTGTCAATGCCCAGAGAGAAACCTTCAAAGATGAAGACTATGTACGCTTCCACCCAATCATCACCAAAGGCGGCGACCTCGTAAATGTCGTTCCTGCCGAAATTCGCATGGAAAGCTATGTGAGAGCAAAAACAGTAGAAGCGATGCTTGATGCCAATGAAAAAGTAAACCGCGCTTTAAAAGGCGGTGCGATGGCCATCGGTGCAGAGGTAGAAATTCACGACTTACCTGGTTTCTTACCACTTGTAAATAATGATGAAATGACCAATGTCTTTGAAGAAAATGCCCTTAAAATCTTAGGTGAAAAATCTACGGTTCATTTAGGTCATAATTCAGGTAGTACTGACATGGGCGACCTCTCTCATATCATGCCAATCATTCACCCATGGATGGGTGGCGTAACTGGTACTGTACATACGCGTGATTTCAAAGTTTCCGACCCAGAAATGGCTTACCTTATTTCCGCTGAGTGTATGGCAATGACTATTATCGACTTACTCTACGATAATGCCAGTCAAGCGGAGCAACTTTTAAAAAACTACCGGCCTAAAATGACAAAAGAACAATACCTAGAATTCATGGAATCTATTTAATTAGCGGTTAAAATTATACTAATTGAAAGGAAGCGGTAGTAATCGTAAAAGAGCATTTACAATCACTGCCGCCTCTTCATCCTGTAAATTTACTAATAAATTCTCAAATTTCTTTACCTAACTATCAATTTTCGCTAGTTACTGGTATTATTATTATAGGAATGTAAATGATGGCACCATCCAAAAATTTAATGATCAAATAGATACAACCTACGACTAAATATAATTTAGTGTAGGTTATTGTTATTTTCGAGAGTTTTCGACAAATTTCGATAATATAAGTCAAACATGTATCATTCACATTGCTGATGAGTAGATATAAATTCATCTCTTAAAAGTTAAATTTATGAAAACAACTAACATCGAATTATATACAAAAATAAAACGCTAAGGAGCAAATAATGATTATGACACAATCCATTACAAAGAAAGTAACACCAGTATCCAAAGGAGATAGTAAACCAAAGTCGAAAATATACGATTTTTTAAACACTAATGGCAAAGAAATGCACTCCAACGATCCAGAGCAAGAAAAAAATTTAACGACTTCAAACGGCAAGAATTATGAAGAGCTTGCAGTATGGTTAACCGCCCAACTCACCCCCTCTTCTATTTCTTCGCTGACACAAACAAATCAAAATAACGCTGGCGACAATGAAAAAAATGAATCTGTTAATGAAATAAATAAATTTGTCCAATATATAATCACACACCCAAAAGAAGTTCAAACTATGCTTGATACTCTTCCTCAAAGTATTAAAGATAAAATAAGTCAACATGATAGTACTATAAACTCAATAAAGGATGTGTGAATATGAAAAAATTGATTTTACCTATGACATTATTACTCTTATTCTTACTCTCGTGTACTGCATTTGCATCTGATAATTGGAATCGAGTTGTTTCAACCAACTATACTACGATATATATTGATGATGATAGTATAAAATATGGTGATACATGGGGTAATTCTGATGATTCTTCATCAGCTACAACATCGTCCACAACATCATCTACTTCATCAGATACTTCATCAGATACTGAAACAATAGATACAAACATAATAACCTATTATGAAACAAATAAATTTAGTAAAGATGGACTACCATATTTTATTGCTAGTATGCAAAAAAAATATAATCAACTTGCAGCATGGGATCAAGTATCATATGTCGTTACATTTAATTCAATAAACGTCAAAAACAAAACAATCCATATAGTAACGCAATGGTTCTATGATAGCAATGATAAACTTTTATATGCATGGCATGCTAACAAAAATACCCCGTGGAAAGAAATTAAGTCTAACAGCCTAGAAGAGGCATGTTATAATCATGCTATTTCTTATACCAATGGACATGAAAAAGAATTAGAAAGCCAGCAGTAATTAAATTTAAACATAATACTCAATAATAATATAAACATGAAAACAAACTAAGGATTTGCGAATATGAAAAAAATAATTTTACCAATCACATTATTACTTATATTTTTAGTCCCATGCACAGCATTTGCATTTAATGATTTGCACCTGGTTGTTTCAAACAAATACAATATAATATATATTGATAACGATAGTATAAAGTATGGTTGTACACCAGTTGATTCTGGCGATTCTTCATCAACTTCAGCACAAAATAAAACATCAGCTACAAAATCAATAAATACAAATATAATAACCTTTTCTCAAACGGTCAAATTTACTGACGAAGGTTTAAAACTTTTAATTGATAATATGCAAAAAGAAAAAAACCATTCTACAAACTGGGATAAAGTATCGTATTTTATTACATTTAATTCAATAAATGTTGAAAACAAAACGATCTATACAGAAACACAATGCTTTTATGATAACAATGCTGTACTTTTATATACATGGCATGGTAACAAAGATGTCTCTTGGAGCAAAATTGCGCCTTATACTGTCGTAGAAAAAACTTATAAGTATATCAGTTCTTATGCTAAATCCCATGATAGCAAGCTAAAAGCCACCAGTAATTGAATACATGAACACCCAATAACGGATTATATAAATAAAATAAATCAAGGATGGTATTTATTTTGAAAGAAGCAAATAACACACTATTAAAATTTAAACTATTCCCTCTTCTCATACTAATATTTGGTATGGCAACCATGTCCCCGGCCTTTGCTAGTGATATGAAGCAATACCAAAGCGATAATGAACATTATAGTATTTCGATTCCTTGTGATTGGGAATATCAGCATGTTATAAAATCAAAGAATTTTTCATTACTTGCTCTCTCAAAATCACATGAATTTATTTATATCGAAAAGGTTATAGGAGAATCATTTTCTCCTATAAAAAGTTGGTCATCTCAAGATATTGAAAAATATTTTCAAGGGATTAAAGATAGCAATCTATCCAAAACAGCAACCTTTAAAGCATCAGGCGAAACATCTATCAATAATCGCAAACTCCTTTGGATTAAATTCAGTGATTTTGAAAATGAAACGTTTATCTATACCGTTGACAACCATAATTCACTTTACACAATTGGATATACATACCCTATTACTATTAAGGAAAAAACTCTACCAAGAATCACCGAATCAATTCATAGCTTAAGATTTGATGATATATCTCCTAACTGGTACTGGATTTGTTCTGATAATTATTTTACCACTTATATTGATACAACCAGCATATCAGCCTATAAAGACCCAGCAACAAATGCTATTCATAAAACAGTAACAGTAAAACTTGTTTGCAGTTTTGACAAAGATTTATCTTACGAGCAAGAAGTTTTTGAATTTAAAACAGAAAACGGTGTGAATTATTACCGTCTTCTATCTATATCGGTATATGATTCTAATGAAAATTTCGTTAAACCTCTTTATCGTTTAGATAAGAAAAGCCCTAATTACAACAAATGGTCAAATGTTAATATAAATGAATCTCTGCCTAAAATAGCTGATTTATTATAATTTTTAATACTATCAAAATTAGCTGAATTAACCATTACTGGCTTATAGTTATCAACACGGTGAATTTACTATTCGAGATGCCTATGCTATCGATACAAGTAATGTTTATTCTTTTATCTATATAAAAAGCTGTTACCAATACTCATCTTTGGTAACAGCTTTTTAGCATCAATTTTATTTACTAGTGCTTTATCGGTGCACGGAATTATTTATTATCTGCAGTTAAAAGTCTCAGGCCGAAGCCTATATATATTATCCCACAAAATTTGTTTATCATTTTAGAAAATGTAACATCTTTTTTCAAATATTCGGTTACCAAAGATGATATCAAGACAAGGGTAAAACTCCAAACTAAGCTTATCACATAAAAAGTCGTACCTAGAAGGATAAAAGGGAAAATTCCATATACATTACTTGGATCAATAAATTGAGGTAAAAATGAAATAAAGAATAATGCCACTTTAGGATTTAAAAGATTATTTAAAAATCCATGGATAAAAGTTTCTTGCAAAGAAGTTGCATTGCTTTTTTCTATACAAATTAAATTCTCATTTTTAGAAACTAATGTTTTCACACCTAAATAGACCAAATAAGCAGCTCCAATAAATTTGACTATCATAAATGCCATTGCGGATTTTGCTAAAATAACTGATAACCCTAGCGCCGCCAAAACTGTATGCGTGATAATGCCTGAACTAGTACCTAAAACGGAATAAATCCCTGACTTTTTTCCAACAGCACTTCGACTAAGAATATAAATTGTATCTGGACCAGGTGTTAAACTTAAGATTATACACGCTAAAAAAAACACTTCAAAATGTTGAATGCCTACCATTCACTCACCCTCTATCTTGTATTTTTAAAATTCTCTTCCACTCTCTGTACTTACGATACTGTCAAATCATATATTCTTACTTTACACCTTTTAATGCTTCGTGCATCACTTGGATTGGTGCATCTTGTGAAGTCCACATTTTGAAAGCTGCAGCACCTTGCTCTACCAACATATTTTCACCGTTCAAAATAGGATTGCCATTCTTTTCGGCCAAATCCAAAAATTTCGTGCGTTTTGGATTATAAATCAAATCATAAACTAAAGCGTTTTTATTTACGCAAAACCAATCTATCGGTGGACAATCATCAAATTTTGGATACATCCCAAGCGGCGTAGTATTCACGATGATATCTGCCGTTTTACATCTTTCTGCATACTGCGCATCATTCCAATCCATGATTTCAATCTCAAAGTATTCCTTAAACTGATTATGTATGGTATTGAGCTTTTCCATATTTCGGCCTATAACAGTGATCGTCTTAACCTTTTCACCGATCAACCCCCAAACAACCGCTCTTGCAACGCCACCTGCTCCTAGTACAAGTGCATGCTTATCATGCATCGAGAACTCCATATTTTTTAATGGGGCAAGAAATCCTATGTAATCCGTATTATAGCCTGTCATTTTACCATCGTCATTCACGACCGTATTTACAGCACCAATGACTTTAGCGCTCTGGTCAAGTTCATCAAGGTATTTCATAATAGCGATTTTATGCGGAATCGTTACATTAAAACCTCTAAATTTCATCGTTTTAAAATCAATAACTACAGATTTTACATCTTCCGGTTTTACAGCCATTGCAACATATGTATAATCTAAACCTAGCGCATGAATCGCTGCATTATGCATATGTGATGACATGGAATATCCGATTGGATAGCCGATTATTCCAAGATCTTTCACGAGTACCATTCCCCTCATTTACATCGCTTATTTTTTTAAATACAAAATTAATATCACAATAAATTCCTCAACAGATATTTCTTTTATTTTAATATTAATATGACAATTTCTTTAATCAAGTTTCTCATCAATCTTCTAAATTTTAAACTAATCTATTTTAAATAAACTTTTAAATCTATTAAATATTACCATAAAACAAGAAAAGTCGCCACCTCAATGTCTCCTAAAAAATTGTCGTCTAATAATGAAACTATCCCAACAATCTTATATTGCCCAGAGATCTGTAGCATAAAAGTGAATTAGCCTACATAAACTAATTTTCAATTACTTCAAGCATTGGAGAATACTATGTTCTATTAAAAATTATTGCACGCATTTTTAAAATTAGAGCATCATTGAAAAGAGGATGATGATGGAAAAGAAAAAATTTTTCTTTGGTATTGGTCTGCTCCTGGTGATAATTTCCTCTATCCTAGCCTATTATCATTTTAAGCAATCGCCTGATGCCCAACAAAATATAGAAAATCGATATAAACGAGGCCATAATATTCCGGGGAAGCTTTATTGGGCTGGAAGTGTTCAAGATAAAATGGTTGCTCTTACTTTTGATGATGGACCAGAAACAAAATGGACTCCTCAAATATTAAATATATTGAAAGAAAAGAATGTAAAAGCCACCTTTTTTGTCGTTGGAAAACAGGTACAAAAATACCCTGAAATATTACGACGAATCAGTGATGAAGGACACATCGTGGCTAATCATACCTATGAACACGACAAACTAACAAAATTAGATGCCAAGCAAGTAGATCAAGAAATAGAGAAATGTTCTTTGCTCATTCATGAGACAATTGGCAAAACACCTCGGTTTATAAGGCCCCCCTATGGGTTTCATAATGAAACTGTAGATAACGTAGTTTATTCCAGCGGCAAAATTATTGTCCTATGGTCAATTGATACAGAAGACTGGACAGGTTTAGATGCAGCAGAAGTGAAAGCTAAAGTTTTGCCCAAAATACAAAATGGCTTTATCGTCCTGCAACATGATGGAGATAACCCAAAACTTGGCGGAAGTGTCAAAGCTTTGCCTGACATCATTGATGAAATAAAAGCGCAGGGATATACTTTTGTTACGGTTTCCGAGTTATTAGAAATTGAACCTTATCAATAAAAAGATGCCTATCTCAAAATTGAGATAGGCATCTTTAATTGTGTTTTTGGTCATTTTTTTATTTCATACTTAATTATATCTAATTTAATCAATATTTCTACTAAATTGATAGAAACTTACTACTTTAATTACTTGCACCAATTGCGATACCAATCAAGAAAGCCCCGATTTCACGCAAATTATCTTCATGGTGTTGTCTTTCTCTTTCCTGTCTTTCACGCCACTCCCGTCTACTCTCGTGTTCACGTCTCTCCATTTCGTGTCTGTGGCGTTCATTTTCTCTACGTAACCGTTCATCGTGCTCGTGTTGCCGCCAATGGTCATCATCATGTCTATCATCAAACTGTACAAATCTATGCGAATTTTCAGTATGTAACGGAGAGGCTTCCAATACAGCTGCACCAAACCCAACTTGCATCATACCTACCATTGAAAAGATCATTATTTTCTTAGTTAAATTTTTCATAACATTTTCCACCTTTATTTTATCTTGCTTTTATAATATATCCCTTTCTTATATATTATAGATTCATATTATATTAACTATGTGACAAAGCCATGACAAAATAAAAACCTATTTTTCCCAAACAAATACATTCTTCTTCCGAATCCAATGTAATGACAATTACTCTAACACAACATATTTTAATAACGCTGCTGCAACGCCGTCTTCATCATTGGTTAAGGTGATTTCTTTGGCGTGCTGCTTTACGGACTCAGGTGCATTCCCCATGGCAATTCCTAGTCCTGCATATTTTAACATATCAACGTCATTATGGTTGTCTCCCATCGCAATGATTTCAGACTGCTGTACACCAAACTTCTGCTCTAAAACTTGAATCGCTGATGTCTTGGAAGCCTGTTTTGGCATAATTTCTAAATAAGTCTCTTTCGATGGATAGATATTCAATGCTTCTATTTTTAGCGTTTCTTTTAACTGAATAATTCGTTTTGGCTTTGCCATGCATAAAATTTTATTTGGACCGTGTCCTTCTTCTCCCCACAGTTCAAACAAAGTAACAAAACTTATCACCTTTGGTTTAATATTTGTGATTTTACTTTCTTGTTTCGCCCAAGCATCCATTGATTCTACATACCATTGATCATCTTTATATAAACTCATATGAATGTTTAGCGCATTCGTTATGCGATAAATTTCTTTTAGATAAACACTATCAATACTTTCTGCACTGAGTTGTTTTCCCTTTTCATCAAAAATCAAAGCACCACTATAGCAAATAATCGGTGCTGATATTTCAAGTTCTTTTTGCAAAAATCTTATGCCCTTTGGCATTCTTGCAGAAACAAGTACGATAGGGATATGTTGTTTACTTACTACTAATTTAATGGTTTCTTTTACCGTTTCGGAAATTTGATGATTTGAATTTAATAAAGTCCCATCAATATCTAAACAGATCATTTTATAATTACTCATTTTCTTCGCCCGCCCCTCTATTGATTAAACACACTTTCATTTGTATTTCAATTCAAAAATTCCACCGACTAATTTATACAATAATGCATTCAATATCGTTCGCTTGCATCACTTCAACAAAGGTCTCTGGAGGCATTTGATTGGAAATCACAATATCAATTTGTTCCCAAGTTATTCCTCTATAATAACTTGAACACTTAAATTTATCGTATTCCGCTAGCAAAATTACTTTCGCCGCCTTTTCCACTACACTTTTTTTGATAAATGCATCTTCTTCATCTACATAATAAATGCCATTCATCGTAATCGCAGCTGCGCCTAGAAAGGCGATATCAAATCTTAAATCAGAAAAATAGTTTCTACAATCTGGTTTATAAAAAAACCTATTTTTGTGATGCAAACATCCTCCGAGTAAATTGCTATTAACCTCTGACTTTTCAGAAAGTATTTCAATATTATCAAGCGAATGTGTAAACACCCAAATGTTTGTATGAACCTCTTCAGCCAGAGATCGTACAATTGTCGAAACATCGAAAAAATAATGCTTTGATTCTTCTATAAACTCCAGTGCTTTCTGCGCAATTAACTTTTTCTCCTGTGAATAGGACTTAATCCTCTGCCGATATTCTTTGATTGTATTTTGTAAACTCGGTAAACTAATTCCTCCGTGCGTGCGCGTTGCCGCTTTTTGCTCAATCAATTTTAATATATCACGCCTAGCAGTATCTCTAGACACTTGCAGTAACTCACAGATGCAATGTATGGACATCGAATTATGCTCGTTTAAATATTCCAATATTTTTACCAATCTTTCTTCCTGATACATAAAATCATCCTCTCCAATTCATTGATTAGTAATTTTTTATATTTTCATTATAAGCATTTGTAAGCAATATTTCAATAAGTTTAAGTATATTTAAGTATTTTATTTAAAAACATAGAAAAGAGACCTACTTACTCAACCAGGTAAGTAGGTCTCTTCACTATCGAAAATCAGATGACTTGCATAAGAAATTTTTTTCAACAAAGGCAATATAGACGAATCTTACTAGCACTCAGCTTTGAAGGCTTTTTGTCTGACCGAAGGGAGTTTGAGCCTTCATTGCGCTCTCTGCATCAGCACAATCTTGAGATTCGTCTCTTGCCGACTTGCTAAATTTCGTTGCATGTCATCCGTTTTAGTCATAAATTATTTTTCTTTCTTGACTTCATCTTCGACTTTATCCACCACAGCTATCGTAATCGAAAACTGATCAATCGCATTGCCAGCCCCTTCCCATTCTCGATAATTTAGTAAATCAAGTGTCGAAGTCCCGGCTTTCTTCGCTTGTAAAGTAATAACTTTTAAACCAGGCTGCCCTACCATTGGTATTGCATTGCTTGGTATAAAGTTTTCTATATTTAAAAGCTCAAAATAGCGAGCATCAAACCGAGTAAACTTCCAACTATACCCTGTACTAGGATTCTCCGGCAAGCGAATTTGCAATATATCATTCGTCTTCACTTTTAAAGTATGCATATGATCTTCTTTGGTTATAATAAATTCTTCTGGTGCTTTCTCCTTCTGGGTCTTATCCTTAGTATCACTTGGTAGTGCTTGTTCTTGCATAGAAGCTAACTGTTGTCCTGAAAATATAAAAGCCCCTAGCAGAAAAGCGATCATACTTTTTTTCATCGTTAACATGATATCACCAACCTTCTAATTCTAATTATCGCATATGAAATTTCATCCATCAACTCGGCAAAAAAATAAAGCCAATTATTTTAGTTAATTACAAAATAATTGGCTTTATCATTATCTATTATAACATTGAAAATATTCCGTATGTACCAACCGACGATAACTTACATCGCATTGATTACATTCATAATGAGCTTCGCTATCAGCAATATTTAATTTGCCATCCACTACAGTTACTGGTTGCGCCTCTATATATTGTAAGGCATTTGCACATTTCGGACATTTACAAACACCACTACTATCTTTGCTAATTTTCACAGGTTCCATTTTTATCACCACAGCTTTCTTATTTAATTTTATAATACCATAGTCCTATTTTATTGTATACCCATATTTTAGCTTTCCATGGTAAAAACCTAAAATATTTAGTCAAATTCTACATTTAATTTACAATTATTTATTTTCTAACCGTTATTACCCTATTTTCAAAATAAAACACCTTAATTGCAAATGCAATAAGGTGTTCTCATTTTACATGCTTAAAACTGCTACTTCCTCTTGTTTGTTAATGTAGGTTGCAATATTTGTAACAATGTCATGTGCTGCATTAGGCTTTTTATATTTTTTTGCTTGCTTACGCATTTCTGTTAATTTTTCGGGCTTTAAAATTAAATCTTCAACCACGTTAGCTAAATTCGCACTATTCTTTACCCAAATTGCAGAACCTGTATTTTCTACATAAGCTGCATTTTCTTTTTCCTGCCCAGGAATTGGCTCATTCAAAATCATTGGCAACTCCATTGCCAAGGCTTCACTAATGGTCAACGCTCCTGGTTTACTAATCAGCATTGTGGATACCGCCATTAACTCTTGCACGGTGTTTGAGAAGCCCCAAACCTGAATGTGATGCTTTGACTTACTAGCTTGCAGTTTCAAATTGGTCCATAAGTTTTGATTTTCACCAGCTACAACAATAATTTGCAACTTCGTATGCAGTTGTTCCAAACTCTCTATGGCTATGCTAACACCACCAAGACCAAGGCCACCACCCATAATCAAAATAATGGGGATTGCAATATCAAGCTGTAACTTTTTAGTTAATACTACTTTATCATAACTTTGGCTAAAATAACTATCGATTGGAATTCCCGTATCATAAATACGCCACTCTTGAATTCCCTTTTGGGCAAGCTCACTCCGCAGGGTTTCATTGCCGACAAAATATAAATCAACTTCTTTGTATACCCACAACTGATGGATCGAAAAATCTGTAATTACCCCACCTAATACAACATCAACTTGATTTGTTTTCTTTAAATAAGCCGCTGCTGCGCAAGGAAAAGGATGTGTACAAATAACAACATCTGCATGATAACGACGCACAAGTGATTCCATATCATTCTTCATCGCCAGAGCCAACAAACTTTGCACTGAAAAGCCTTGGAATTTACCGCGCGTAAAACTATATAAAAATTCGTACATGTCAGGTACTAGACTTAACATCTTTAAATAAGCTTCTTTTAAAATTCCATTGAGATAAGCCGTCTTTGTTGACATAAAATCAACAATATGTATCTCAGCCTGTGGATATTTAATTTTTATCTCATTGCCAATTGCTTCAGCTGCTCTATTATGACCTGAACCAATGGAAGCAGTAACAATAAGAAAACTTTTTTTGTTTGAATACATATTTTAGTTCCTCCAACCAACCTCTTATATACTATAATATAAAGTAGCTGTTTTGTTAAGCTATAATTATAAAATCAATTTATTTTTTATCATTTATTATTATATTTTTTACCGTACAGCGATAAAAAACAACCATCAGGAGGTCTTCTATGTTTCCATTTGGTATACGTAATCGCATTATTTTTTCCACTCTTATTATACCCATTTTATCTTTATCTTTACTAGGTGCTTACTTATTAGATTTTTTTCATACACAAAATCTAGAATCAAAAACTCTTTACTTAATTAATCATGCTAAAATCATCGAAACAACCTTAGAAAAAGATCTTTCTGACGAAAACAACCAGCCCTATTTAGAAGCCGAAATAAAAAAAATCAGTAACAGCGTAGATCTCAGAATTACCATCCTTGATTTATCGGGGAATGTAATTGCGGATTCTTGGGAGAATGCTTCTGAACTTGACAATCATTTAGAGCGTCAAGAAATACAAGCTGCCTTTCATAGTGATTATGCAACAGCGATTCGTTATAGTACAACCATAAACCAAAATATGCTTTATGTGGCAGTCCCATTTTATCAAAATAATCATCTTTTAGGAATTGTCCGAACTTCTACGACATTAGCACCAATTGAGGCAAGTTACAACACTACAAAAGCAGTCATATTATCAGCATTACTGTTTACAATTTTTATCACAATTCTTGTTGGTGTTTGGTTAGCCCATAAAAATACGAAGCCAATTAAAGAGATTACAGCAATTGCTGCAAAGATTGCTGATGGACATATTAGCGAACGAATTCATTTACACACCAATGATGAAATCGAAGTTTTGGCCCACACGCTGAACCATTTGACCTCGCGGCTTGAAGACAAAATTATCGAAATCGATTCGGAAGCAAAAAAACTATCTTTGATCTTAGAAAATATGGATAATGCGGTTATCTTGCTTGACAGCTATGGCAATATAACCACAGCAAACAAAGCGGCCAAAGAACTTTTTGCTATTTCACCTGCTATGCTAGGCAAACATAGTATTAGCGTAATCGGCAATAGTCTTATTACCTCCACTGCCACCGAAGTTTTAGCATCAAAACAAAGTAAATCCATCCACCTAAAAATTAAAATCCAGGATACAGCAAAAACATTCCAAATATTTTTTGCACCAATTGCCAATGGCGAAGATACAACAACGAGTATTCTTAGCGTTTTTCATGATATATCTGTTATGCAAGAAATATACGACAGACAAGTAGACTTCGTTACCAATGCTTCGCATGAGCTCGCGACTCCACTGACCTCAATTAAAGGGTTTGCTGAAACACTGCTAGACGGCGCACTGGAAAGCCCTGAACTGAGTCAAAAATTTGTTGGCATTATTCATACAGAATCTGAGCGAATGCACCGTTTAATTAAAGACTTATTACAACTTGCAAAATTGGATACCAAGGAGTATCGAAAACAAATTCAGTTGGAATTCATTAATATTCATCAAGTATTTCAAGCAGCTTCTCAGAAATTATTACCACAAATAGCTGAAAAAAATCAAAAATTCACAATAGATATTCCTCAAGCTATCCCAATATTTGAAGCAAATTATGATTGGATGATGCAACTTATCATTAACTTAGTTGAAAATGCCATAAAATATACACCGAATCAGGGAGAAATTGCACTGAAATGCTGGAGTGATAATGATAATGTCTGGATTAGTGTCAAAGATAGCGGGATTGGGATCACCCCCTCAGATCTACCATTCGTTTTTGAGCGCTTCTATCGCGCCGATAAGGCGCGTTCACGTAAAGAGGGTGGCTCAGGTATTGGCTTGTCACTCGTACGCTTTATCGTCGAAATATTCGGCGGTAAAATCACCGTGCAAAGCAAGCTAAATATCGGGACAACGTTTACCTTTAATATTCCCCTTATTAAATAAATGGAGGCTTAATTCAGATGTCGTTTTAACACCGCCTGAATTAAGTCGAAGTTATCCAGGGACTTAGCCGCACTTTACGCACTACTTGCAGAAGCGGGAGTATTAGAGCGGGTTAATCATCGGATAAACTGCGGATCAAAATAAAATGAGCGATTGCAGCTTTAGCACTGCAATCGCTCATTTTATTTTAATATTGAACTGTCCGCTTTATCGATCTTTACGAATTCGCTCTGCTGTGACCAAATAAATTACCCATTCAGCAATATTGGTTGCATGATCAGCAATACGTTCTAAATAACGTGCAATAAAAATTAATTGTGTTGCTTGTTTTACCATTGCCGCATCATCGACAACAAACTTTGATAATTCTCTAAATGTCTTAGCATAAAGCGCATCGACTTTATCATCATCTAAACAAACTTGCTCCGCTAAAGCTACATCAAAGGTGTTATATGCCTTAATTGCATCTTGTAACATTTTTCCAGCAAATTCAGCCATTTGTGGAATATCCACCAGTTTTTTCACAAAGGATTGTTCATCAAATTCTGTTGCTGTTTTGGCAATATCATGTGCATGATCGCCAATTCGTTCTAAATCAGTAGAAATTTTAAGACCGGTTGCAATAATCCTTAAATCTCTCGCAATCGGTTGCTGCCTAGCAATGAGCAGCATACAGCTGTCTTCTACTTTAACATTCATTTCATCAATAATATCGTCATCTAACATCACTTTTTTTGCCAATTGCGCATCACGATTTATTAAAGCAGTAATAGAATCTTTCAAGCCTTTATCTACTGCCATTCCCATTTTACTAATATCTTTTCTAAGCGTTTCTAAATCCTCAATATATGCTTGTCTTGTAACACCTACCATACTGATACCACCCCTTTATCTTTATGAAATATCAACCGAAACGTCCTGTAATATAGTCCTCAGTCTTCTTATTAGATGGACGAGTAAAGATCACATCTGTTTTATCATGTTCAATTAAACTGCCGTTCAAAAAAAACGCTGTATAATCTGATATACGCGCCGCTTGTTGCATATTATGCGTAACCATAACAATTGTATATTTATTCTTTAATTCAGTAACCAATTCTTCAATTTTCATCGTCGAAATTGGATCAAGCGCTGAGCAGGGTTCATCCATCAATAATACTTCCGGTTCCACTGCGAGCAGCCTTGCAATGCATAACCGTTGTTGCTGCCCACCAGACATCCCCATCGCTGAAGCATTTAATCGATCTTTTACTTCATCCCAAAGCGCTGCCCCTTGCAGGCTTTTTTCTACCAGTTCATCCAGCACTTTTTTATTCTTTATCCCATGAATCCGTGGTCCATAGGCAATATTATCGTAAATCGACATCGGAAATGGATTTGGTCGTTGAAAAACCATGCCCATGCGTTTTCGAAGCATTACAACATCGGTATCAGGCTTATAAAGATTGACCCCATCGAGCAAGATATCCCCTTCTATCCGCACACTATCAATTAAATCATTCATTCGATTTAACGTCTTCAAAAAAGTTGACTTTCCGCATCCTGATGGGCCAATTAATGCAACGACTGTATTCGGCTCGACATTGAGCGATATTTGTTTTAATGCTTGCGACTGTCCATAGAACAAATTAACTTTATTCGCTTGAATTTTATAGTTCATAGATAGAACTCCTCCACCTTGATTTACTCTTTACATACACGAACTATACCATGTTTTGATACACTCATTTGTTATCAGAATGTTAAGATTGTGTTAAAAATTATATTATCATGGTAATCTCATCGTAGTATATTCGAATATAAAAGCCTTCATACAGATAATCCTGTGAAATCAATAGAAAAAGGATATCACAAATTACTTTGCAACATCCTTTTGATTAAACACAAAATTAATATGCCGTTACTCCACCATCGACACCCCAAGCCGCTCCGACGACGAAACTCGCTTTGCTCGATGCGAGGAAGCAAATGACCTCGGCAACCTCTTCTGGTCTGCCAATACGGCCGATTGGATAGACACTCGTCATTTCGCGAAGTTCCTCAGTATGGTCTTCTTGATTGTTAAATTGTGCACGCGTAAGTGGTGTATCAATATCACCAGGACAAACACAATTGACCCGAATATGATAAGGCGCTAATTCTAATGCGAGTGCTTTACTAAAGACAGTAACAGCACCTTTTGATGCACAATACGCCGAGCAGAGAAAATTCCCATTAATGCCCGCATCGGAAGATACATTCACAATCGCGCCGTCTGTACTTTTCCGTAAGTATTCTATCGTCTGCTGGCACATGAAATAGGTTCCCTTTACGTTTACATCCATAATGTTCGTATAGTCTGCTTCTTCCATATCAACAATCGCTTTTTCAACGTAAGAGCCTGCCGAATTCACGAGTACATCAATTTGCCCAAACTGATTAATGATTTGTTTCACCATACCTTTGCATTCACTTACTTTCGCAATATCACCTTGTACAAATACTGCAAGTTCTTTAGCCGCCTTAAGATCAGCTAATGCTGTTTGGCCTTTTTCCAGAGTACGCCCAATTAAAGCAACCCGGTACCCCTGTTCTAAAAATAATTTAGCACTTGCTAGGCCAATGCCTGAAGTTCCACCGGTAATAACGACAACTTTTTTTATTTCTTTACTCATGAAAATTACCTCACACAATGCGCTATTTCATATTCGTAAAACGATATCCTACACCACGTATTGTTTCAATGGCTTCGCTCACTTTTGGATCAGCACTTAACTTGGCACGTAAATGTCTAATATGCACATCTACAGTTCGCGTATCACCATAATATTCATAACCCCAAATTTGATCAAGTAATTGTTCCCGAGAATAAGCCCTACCAATGTTGGTTAAAAACAATTTTAATAATTCATATTCTTTTGGCGTTAATTCCAAAATTTCTTTGCCCAAAAAGACTTCATAGCTATTAAAATTCATTCTTAGTTCACCGACACTCAGCTGCCCCATAGTCAGACTTTCCTTTGAACTTCTACGTAGTACCGCTTTTATTCTAGCAACCAGTTCACGAGGACTAAATGGCTTTGTCAAATAATCATCGGCCCCTAGTTCTAAGCCCAACACTTTATCAATCTCTTCATCTCTTGCCGTTAACATGATTACCGGAATACCTGCTGTTTGTGCCTCCGCTTTCAAACGGCGGCACACTTCTAAGCCATCCACCTTGGGCAACATCAAATCCAATAAAACCAAATCTACTTGATCATACACTAAATGCAATGCTTCTAATCCATCTTCGGCGCAAAGAACTTTATAACCAGCTTTTTCGAGATTAAAAGTGATCAGTTCACGAATGGACTGCTCATCATCAACGACCAATATCTTTTGTTGCATTTCTGCCTCCATCACTACTTAATTTTTGCTGAAAAATAATAGATCAAACCGGTGGCGATTAAACCAACCACGCCGTATAATGCACCATACTCCATGAATGCATAAGCGGTAACAAATAAACAAACCCCTGTTGCTAAACAACCTTGCTTTGCATTTTCTTTGCGGACTTGAAAAGTTTTATAATCAACTCCCATATATACTTTAAAACAATCTTCACAGATGATCATTTTTTCATTGGTTTCAGGATTTGTATTTACAAGCCCTTTTTCATCAGGAATACTCTTATTACATTTTTGACATTGAATCATAAAAACCTCCATTTCGCCGCTACCGCTTGCGACACAAATAGTGATGAAAAATGATGTGCGGATTTCATCATCTTGTTATACTTTTCTTAGGAGAAGA
>Ga0316600_10000536_pt1 | contig 18129 bp, 12 predicted proteins | sample OWC_soil_day5_CT_FD_207652 | JGI IMG/M metagenome (GOLD analysis project Ga0316600, IMG submission 207652) | Wetland soil microbial communities from Old Woman Creek delta, Ohio, United States - OWC_soil_day5_CT | ecosystem: Environmental > Terrestrial > Soil > Wetlands | place: USA: Ohio... | reverse complement strand
GCCGTCGACCAGCCGGTCCAGCACGCGGATCAGCTTTTCCACGTCGGCCATGTGCAGGCCCACGGTCGGCTCGTCCAGCATGTACAGCGTGTGCAGCGGCTTCTGGCCGCGGTGGGCGCGCGCTGGCGGCGGGCCGTTCCCAAGCGGCGCGCTGCCTCCCCCAGGGGGCTTTCGCCGAAGGCGAAGCGTGGCAAGGGGAACTCGTCGCGCACCCTGCTCAATTCGGTCACCAGCTTCATGCGCTGCGCCTCGCCACCGGACAGCGCGGGCGAGGGCGGGCCAAGCGTCAGCTAGCCCAGGCCCACGTCCCTGAGCAGTTGCAACGGAAGCGCGACCTGCGGCATCGAGGCAAAGAACTCCACCGCCTCGTCGACCTGCCTCTGCAGCAGTCCGCCGATGTTTTTCCCCCGCCAGCTCACCGCCAGCGTCTCGGCATCCAAGCGCTGGCCGTGGCAGCGCTCGCAGGGCACCTTCACGTCGGGCAGGAAACTCATCTCGATGGTGCGCAGCCCCTGCCCTGCCAGAGGCGGGCCAGGGCCGCGCATCAGCGCGTCGTCACAGCCGCGCGCATTGGTCCTCCTTGCTTGCCGCCTGGTTGCCGCGGCCGGTGGGCGCCGGGATGTTTTCCTTGCACTGCAGATTGCCCTTCATGCGGTTGTTGATCAGCGACATACCGCCCAGGTTCTTGAAGGCCTGCAGGTCGCCGCCCAGCACATTGCCCTGGGCCGACAGCAAGCCGTGGTTTTCGTCGAACAAGATGTCGCCGTTGATGCGCGCGCGCGCGATCGTCGCCGAACCACCCTTGACGAGTTGCACCGAGCCACCGAAGGTGGAGTTGCCGCCCACCTGCACATCGGCGGCGCCTTCGGCTTGCAGGTTGCCGTTGATGGACACGCTGGTCGCGTACAGGCTGGCGCCTTCACCGACCACGATGTTGCCCTTGGCCCGGGTGCGTTCGAGCACACATCTGGCGCCGTCGGGCACGAAGATGTTGTCCAGGCCCACGGCGCCGACGCGGCCGGTGCAGCGGTATTCCTCGGCGGCCGCGGGCAGGCTGGTTAACGCGAGCAGGGCACACGCGGTGCCGAGTAGACGAAGGTTCGGGGTGCGGATCGACATGATGCTGGTACTCCTGGGTTTGCGGGTTGAGGCGCGGGGCCGGCAGACCGGTCCTCGCTGCCTGCCGCACAGAGCGCCGAACCGGCCGCGTGATACATCGCCTGTGTCTCACGAACACACGACGTCTGCCGGCCCCTCGTCCCACACCGCAGCCGCGACGTCGACGCGGCGCAGCAGGGTGCCGCACAACATCGCGCTGCGGTCGGTGATGCGCTTGGCGCAGGTTCGCGCGCAGCTTGGTATTCCGTGACGGTGCGCCATGGAGGCGGATCAGCTGCAGCCGGGGCCGTTGCACCAGCGCGGCCGGCCGCTGCATGAACTCCCACGACGACATCACCCGGTGCGTGGTGCCTCGCGCGAGAAGGATGCTGTCTCGGTGCGCTTGGTCTGGTGCCCGCGCCGCGCACTGGATCGAGCGCATGGAGAAGGGCCTCTTTTCGTGGCTCGGTCCGCGCGCGACGGTCGTGGGCGGCCCAGGGCGGCGGCCGAATCAATCGTCCCGGTCGCGATTGCGGCGATTGCGGTCGTCCTTGCGCTCGCCGGCGTCGACCTCGCGGCCGATGACGCCACCGACCACGGCGCCGCCCAGCGTGCCAATCGCACTGCCGTCGGTCAGCACCGAGCCGGCGACACCGCCGACAGCGGCGCCGACGGCCGTGTTGCGGTCACGCGCCGACATCGAGGCACAGCCGGCCAGACCCAACGCAGTGAGCACGAGCAGCAAGACGGCGCCGGCGCGGAGGAACGGGCGAGAGATGGAGGTCCAGGAAGTCATGGTCGTTTCCTTGCGTCGAGGGTCCTGCGATGCGACATGCCGTGAGCCATCCGCTCACAGCGCGCTGCACTGGTCTTCCTTCGACGCGGCGCGGTTGCCGCTGCCGCTGGGCTCCGGCACGTTGCCCTTGCATTTCAGGTTGCCGTCGACCGCGTTGCCGTTGAGCGCCGCGCCGCCGCGGTTGTCGAACAGCTGGATGTCGCCTGTCACGCGCAGGTCCTGCAGCCACAGCAGGCCGGCATGGACCTTGATCTGCACCGAGCCGCCGATGCCCGTGCCCGACAGCGTCGCGGCCTGGCCGCGCTCGAGTTGCACCGAGCCGTCAAAGCGCCCGCCGCTGACCGTCACCGGGCCCGCGCCGTCGCCCTGCAGGTTGCCGGCCGCGCTGACGTTGCGCGCGCCCACCGACGCGCCGGCACCGAGCTCGAGGTTGCCGGTCAAGCGCGTGCCGCTCAGCTCGCAGCGCGCGCCGGCAGGCACCTCGACGTTGGCATAGGTCTGTGCGCCGAGACTGAGGTTGCGGCACACGACGTTGCTGCCGCTGGCGAACGTGGCCGCCGGCAGCGTGGTGCCGCTCGACGGCGGCACCGGCGCCACCGGCGGGTTGGCCGGCTCATCCGTGGAACTGCCGCCGGCGGGCAGCATGTTGCGGCACTGGTCCTCGATCGATGCGGCCGAATTGCCGCTGCCCTGTGGCGCCGGGGCGTTTTCCTTGCACTGCAGGTTGCCGATCGCGCGGTTGTCGATGAGCGTCGCGCCGCCGCGGTTGCCGACCACCTGGATGTTGCCGCCGACCTGGTTGCCCGCCGCGAGCAGCGGCGCGGTGTTGGCGTCGAACTGCAGGTCGCCGTTGATGCGTGCGCCGAAGATCGTCGCGCGGCTGCCCTGCTTTATCTGAACCGAGCCCGTGAGACTGCTCGCGCCCGCCAGCAGGACGCTCGCCGCACCTTCGGCCTGCACATTGCCGATCACGGTGACGTCGCGCGCGTCGAGCACGCTGCCGCGATTGAGCTTGATGTTGCCGTCGACGTAGGTGCCCTGCAGCACGCACACCTGGCCGGCGGGCACCTCGATCTCGCCGCTGCGCGCGCTGCCCAGCGTCACGTTGCCGCACGAGTACGTCAGCGCGGGCACGGGCGCGGCGCCGGACGGCAGCGCCGGTGCAGCGGCCAGCATCAGGCGCGAGTCGCTGACGCCCGCGTCGCCGTCGTCGCTGCTGCCACCGCCGCAGGCGGCCAGCGCCAGCGTCGTGCACAACAGTGCCAGAAAGGGGGAAGGCATCAAGGTCGTCGTCATCGCAGCTCTCCAGGGGTTGGGACATTGGGGGCCGCAGGGCGGTGGCATCAGGCCCGATCACCGTGCGTCATGCACACAGAGCGGCCTGTGGAAGTGCTGATACATCGGTCTGCCACGAGGCGTGGGTCCGTCAACGGGCAGGCAGGCAAGCCGCGGCAGCAGGCGCACGGTGTGGCGACGGTGAAGACCGAGGGTGCAGATCGGCGCCCACGCGCCGACCCTGCCGAACGACGGCGCGGCCCGGTGAGGCTGCGCCTTCGACTACGGGCAGTCCGGATCGAGGCCCGAGGTATCGACGACCGCGGCGTAGGCGTCGACCTGCCGCAGCCCCGTGCCGCACAGCTTGCCGGTGCGGTCCTCGATCCGCTTGGCAACATCGCCCGGCGCCCAGCTGCGCAGGCCATTGAAGCCCTGTGGGTCGGGCCCGCTGCCGCTGGCGATCACCAGCGCAGCGACGCCGGCGGCCAGCGGTGATGCCATCGACGTACCGCTCCAGGTGCCGTAGCCACCGCCGGGGATCGTGCTGGTGATGCCTTCGCCCGGCGCGGCGACGTGGATCCAGTCACCCGAGTTGGCGAAGCTGGCCAGCCGGCTCTGCACGTTGCTCGCGGTCACGGCGAGCGCGCCGACGATCGGCACCGCCTTCGCCTCGGCCGCCGGATACTGCCTTTCGGTCGCGCTGCCGCTGTTGCCGGCCGCGGCGAGCACGACGGCGCCGTGGCGCCGCGCGCAGCGTTCGCGGTCGGCGTCGAAGCGCGGATCTTCGAAGTCATCCTCGTCGTCGTCGTCGTCGATGTCGCAGCTGGCGATGCGCACCGCGATCTCGAGCAACCGCGTCGGGCGCAGCGTGCCGAGGCTGAAATTGACGACGTGCGCGCCGTCGTCGGTGGCGGGGTCGTTGTCGGGGTCGACGGCCCACCCCAGCGCTTCGGCCAGCACCCACGCATTGCCCTGCCCGCCCGGGTCGAGCACGCGCACCGGCATGATGCGCGCGCGCGGCGCCGCCAGCGCCACCAGCCCGGCGACATGCGTGCCATGGCCGAAGCCCGCGTCGTCGACGCTGCCTTCTTCGCGCGGCGAGGTGCCCGGGTCGACGAAATCGCGGCCCGCCAGCAAGCGACCGGCCAAGGCCGGGTGCGTCAGGTCGACGCCGGTGTCGAGCACGGCCACGCGCACGCCGTCGCCCTGACTGGCGCCGTGGGCCGCGGCCAGCCGCAACGCGCCGGGCGCCCACTGCGCGGCGTAGTCGCTGGCCTCACCGATGGTCCACACCGAGCAACGACGACTCTCGGGCGATTGGCCTTGCAGGTTCGGTTCGGCCCAATAGACGCGCGGATCCGAACGCAGGCGCTCGACCGCCGCGTCGACGCTGTCGCCGACACCGACACGCAGGCGGTAGATCGGGCGCGAGCCGAATTGGGCGATCACGCTCAGGCCGTTGGCCGTGGCCACCGGCGCGATGCTCTGCCCCGGCCGCAGCTGCAGCACGACCTCGGCCGGCGCCGCAGCGTCGACGGGCAGCGCCGAGATGGCGCCGCAGCTGCCGCCGCCGCCACCGCCGCCGCCACCGAAAAAGTCCCCGCCCCCGCCACCGCCACAGGCGCTCAGCAGCGCGCCGGCGAGGGCCAACGTCGACAGGCGGTGGGTGAAGGGGGGCAGTACGGGCATGGGCGACCTTGCAGGACAGAGGCTGCCGTCACAGAGCGGCCGCGGCGCCGGCTGATACATCGGTCGCCCCGAGCCGTCTCAGTCACGGCCGTACAGCGCGAACGCGGCCCAGTAGAACGGGTGCCGGCCTGCGCTGGCGGATGCCGATTGTGCGGCGCGCAGCGCCGCCGCAGGACGAGCGCCTGCGCAAAGCCCTGCATAGAAGTCCTCCATCAGCGCAGCCGTTGACGCGTCGTCCACGGTCCACAGCGTCGCCAGCACGTTCGGCGCGCCCGCGAGCAGGAACCCGCGCACGAGCCCAATCAGTTCGTCGCCGGGGGCGGCACGGCTCAGTCCCGTCTCGCAGGCCGACAGCGTCACCAGGCTCGCCACCAGCGGCAAGGCCGCGGCATCGCGTAGGCTCAGCTCGCCATCGGCGAGGTGCAGTGCCGAGAAGTACGGGCTGTCGGCGCGGAACTGCGCGTGGCACGCCAGGTGCACGACGTCTGCGGCCGGCGCCGCGTCGCGCAGCGCCGCAAGCGTCGCCTCGGCGCCCACGCGCAGCACTGCGCCGGAGCCGAAGTGCCGTGCGACCGCGTGCACTTCGGCCTCGACGTGCGGCAGCGCGGGGCCACCGACGCCAAGGGCGAGCAGGCGGTCGTGGCGCGCCGGTGCCCGGCGGCGCGCCACCATCCACACCGTGGCGCTGGGCACCAGGGCCAGTTCATGGCGCTCGACCAGCCACTGCCGGCCGTCGTGCAGCGCGGCGAAGGGCAGGTAGTGCAGGTTGCGGTGCGGCACCACGAACACGCGCGTGCTCGCGCCCACGGCATCGGCCAGCGGCGCCCAGAGCTGGCGGTGCAGCGCCTGCAGATGGCGGCGCGTTCGTTCGTGCAACTGTGCCGCGTGCGCCTGCAGCGCGGGCACCGCACCGCGCAGGGCTTCGAGTTGGAAGCGCAGCGCCTCGAGCCGCTCGTCGAGGCCGGTCGCGTCGCCATCGGCCCAGTGCACGCGCTCGCGCGTCACGACAGCGGCGATCCAGCGCGCGCCGAGGCGGTGGTACTGCACCCAGGCATCGCCCGGCGCGAGCGCCGCTTGCAGCGTGGCCAGCGATGGCGGCGGTTCGCCATCAATGGCCTCTGCGCCAGCAACCGGCGACGCCGCCGCCTGCGCAAAGCGCCAGGCCTCGAGCAACTGCTGCTCAAGCGCGTGCGCCTGCTGGCCAAATGCGGCCACGGCCTTCGCGTCGCCGTCGGCCAGCGCCAGGCCCGCCTGATCGCGCGTCCACTGCAGGCGCGTGCGCAGCGCGTCGGCGACGGCATCGACAGCGACATCGCCGCGCGCAAGTCCGAGCGCCAACGCGCGGCCGCGCGAACGTTCGAGCGCCTGCCACAGCGTGGCCGAGGCCGTCTGCGCGCCCGGGCTCTCGTCGAGCGCCTGCCAGGCGAGATCGATCAACGCATCAAAGGCCGCCGCCTTGTCGGTGCCGAAGGCGGTGCGAAACTCGTCGCCCGGCAGCGCCGCGCGCTGCGCCTCGATGACGGCCAGCGCCTGTTCGAGCTGCGCCTGCGCAGCATCGCGGCGGCCGGCGTCACGGTCCAGCGCCGCCAGCCCGACGCGGCAGCGCCAGTCGGTGTGGCTGGCCGCACCCGGCAGCGCAAGTGCGGCCTCGAAGCGGAGGCGCGCCTCGCGACCGTCGCCTGCGGCGGCGCAGGCCTCGGCCGCCAGCACCTCCGCCTCGCAGCGCCAGCCGGGCAGCGCATGCGCGTCGAAGACCTGCGCCGCGGCCAGCGCCCCGGCCCGCGCCGTGGGCGCGTGCCCGCGCTTCAGTTGGATGGCAGCAAGCTGCAGCGCGGCCAGCGCCGCCGACGCAGGGTTGTCCTGCGCCTCGAACAGACGCTGCGCCGCCTCCAGATCGGTTTGGGCGCGGTCGAACTCGCCGAGCCGCGCCAGCGCCTGCGCGCGCTGCAGCCGGGCGCGCGCCTGCTCGGCGGGCATGTGATGCTCGGCGCAGCGCGCGGCGACGCGGTCGTACAGCGCCACCGCCTCCGGCAGCAGATTCACGGCCAGGTAGGCGTCGGCCAGCGAGATCTCGGCCTCGGCCAGGCGCTGCGGCAGGCCGCCGATCTGCTCGATCAGCCGGCACGCGGTAGCCAGCTCAGGCAGTGCGCGCTGCGGCTGGCCGCGGTTGAGTTCGAGCTGGCCGATCGATCCGCGCGCCTGCGCGCTGAGCACCGTGTAGCCGTGTGCGTCGGCAAGCTGGCGCGCGCGCTGATTGACTCGAAGAGCCTCGTTGAAGTCGAACAACCAGGTCAGCGCGTTGGCCAGGCCGATGTCGGCCAGCACCGACTGCTCGACATCCTGCACAGCGGCGAAGCGCTGCGCCGCGCTGCGGTAGTGGCGGCACGCATCGGCGTGGCGGTCCTGCCGGAACAGCATCGTGCCGAGGTTCAGCTCGATCTTGCCGGCCGAGCGTTGATCGCCGCTGGCGACGAACTGCGCGAGCATGGCCTGCGCACACTGCAGCGCCTCGTCGTGGCGGCCGAGCACCGACAGCGCCATCAGCTTGGGCACCTGCGTCTGCGCCGCGTGGGCGCCGTCGCCGAGGGCCTCGAAGGCGGTGGCAGCCGCGTCGAGCGCATCGAGGGCGGCCGCCATGCGGCCGGCGCCGAGTTCGGCGATGCCGCGCGTCCAGCTCGCCAGCGCGTGCAGCACCGGCGAGTGCGACTGCCGCGCGGCGGCCAGGTCGTGCAGCAGCTCGGCAGCGCGCTCGGCGCGCGCCGGCGCCGTGTTCCATGTCTCGTAACACGCCGCCTTCAGTGCCCAGCCCAGCCGTGCCGCGTCGTCGGGCGATTCGGGCCACGTCGGCGACGGTGCAGCGGCGTCGTCGCGCACCCAGGCACGTGCCTGCTCGAGCACCGCGTCATCGGCCGCCGGCAGCGTCATGCCGCCGCGATGTCCAGCGCAGGCAGCTCAACCTGCAGGCCGTGGCCTACCAGCATCAGCTGCCAGCGCCCCGCGGGCACGGGCCCGAAGCGGAACTCGGCGCTGTCATCGAGTGGCGCGCGCTCGTCGATGCCCTCGCCGGCCAGCCGCACCTCGCCGTGGAACGCAGGCCCGAGCACCTGGCCGCTGATCACCCAGCCGCCGCCGGCCGGGCTGGCAGGCGTGATGCGCACGTCGATGTCGCGCCCCTCGGCGGCATACAGCAACTGCCGCGTCCCCGGTCCGGCCGAACGCAGCCCCAGCGCGAGCGTCGGCACGGCGCCGGTGTCGGACACGAGGCGTGCCAGCACGCGGCGCAGCGCCTCACCCAGCGTCGGCTGCGGCGCTGCCGCCGCCAGCGTCGACGCGCCCTGCGCGATCACGCGCTCGACCAGCCAGTCCGGTGCGTCTTCGAGCGTGCGGCTCGCGCGCAGCCACTGCTCGATTTGCTCGTCGGTCGGGTCGGTCGGGGTCGTCATCGGGCGGCTTTCGGTCGCGGCAGGGATGGCAATGGCACAGAGGACTGAGGCAGCGATTGGATACGTACGGTTACAACGCCTGCAGCGCCCGGCGCAACTTGTCGAGGCAGCGCGCGCGCGTCGGGCCGATGCTGCCCTCGGCGATGCCCAGGCGCGCCGCGATCTCGGCGTAGGCCAGCGGCGGGTCCTGCAGGAACAGCAGTTCGACGAAGGCACGCGAGCGCGCGTCGAGCCGCTCGAGCGCGCGCCGCACGCGGTGCTGTTCCTGCAGCGACTGCAGCTGCGCCTCGGGCAGCGGCGTCGGGTCGGGCCACTGCGCAAAAGGGTCGTCGTCGGCGTCGGCGTCCATGCCCGCAGCGATGGGCATGGTGACGACGCGCTGCTGCAGCGACAGCAGGCGCAGTGTTTCGCGGCGCGCCGTGGTCACCAGCCAGGCACGAACGCGCGCGGCGTCGTCGAGACGGGGTAGGTGCTCGACCAGCCGCGTGAACGTGAACTGAAAGACGTCGGCCGCGTCGGCGTCCGACAGGCCGGCGCGGCGTGGCACGGTGTAGACCAGCCGTTGGTAGCGCCGCACCAGCGCGGCCCACGCCCGTCGGTCGCCTTCGCGGCACAACGCGACCAGCGCGGCGTCGTCGAGCTCGATCGGTGTGTCGCTGGGCTCGGGGCTCGTGGAGATCGGCAAGGTCGTCGGCACGTTGGCGGCGGGCCCGGAAGTGTAGCGACGCCGGGTGGACGGCAGCGTCACGGGCCGAGTGCAACCCTCCCGCGCAGGGGATTGGCACCGGCCTCGCGGGCGCAACGCTCACCGTCGCGGCGGCGCACGACGATGGCCCGTCCGGCGCCAGGCAGTGCAGGTGGATGTCGAGGTTGGCGGCCGAGGCAAAGCGCTGATGAGCGTCACGGTGCCGCTGCCAGCCTCGCCTCGCGCTCGGGAAGGCATCGAGCGCCGACCCGTCGAACTCGATGCCGGCCCTGGCCGCCAACTGCAACAGGTTGCCGTCGCCGAAGGCCGGCACCATCGGCCCTGCGCGCGGGGCTCAGCCGCTATGCGTGGTCTGCTTGCGGCAGTGACGCTCGCAGGGGACCGCGGCGCCACCCGGCGCCCGGTGCGTTGGCTGCACCCTGGCTTGCACGCGTGCCTCCCGAAGTTGTGGCCTCGGACGGTCTCAAGCCGGGCACCGCGCCGCTATCGCCTTCAGGCCGGTGGATCGCTACCCCTGGGTGCCCACCTTCTGGTGACGACCTCGTCGTTGCCTAAGCGAGCGCTGGGTGAGCCCGGGTCGAACGCGCCAAGACCAGCGCCAGTGCCACGCCGGTGTGCGTGCTTGCCGCCACCACCTGCTCCGGCGTGCCTGCCAGCACCACGCGGCCGCCCTCGCCGCCACCCTCCGGTCCCAGGTCGATGACCCAGTCGGCCTCGGCGATCACGTCCAGATCGTGTTCGATGACCACGACGCTGTGGCCGCCGTCGACCAGCCGGTGCAGCACGCGGATCAGCTTTTCCACGTCGGCCATGTGCAGGCCCACCGTGGGCTCATCCAGTACGTACAGCGTGTGCGGCGGCTTCTGGCCACGGCGCGTGATGTCGTCGCGCACCTTGCTCAACTCGGTCACCAGCTTGATGCGCTGGGCTTCGCCGCCGGACAGTGTGGGCGAAGGCTGGCCCAGCGTCAGATAGCCCAGGCCCACGTCCTTCAGCAGCTGCAGCGGGTGGGCGATGGACGGCATCGAGGCAAAGAACTCCACCGCCTCGTCCACCTCCATCTGCAGCACCTCGCCGATGCTCTTGCCGCGCCAGCTGACCGCCAGCGTCTCGGCATTGAAACGCTGGCCGTGGCAGCTTTCGCAGGGCACCTTCACGTCCGGCAGGAAGCTCATCTCGATGGTGCGCAGGCCCTGGCCTTCGCAAGTGCGGCAGCGGCCGTCGCCCGTGTTGAAGGAAAAACGCGCCGCCGCGTAGCCGCGCGCCTTGGCTTCCAGCGTCTCGGTAAAGAGCTTGCGGATGATGTCCCAGAAGCCGATGTAGGTGGCCGGGCAGGAGCGCGGCGTCTTGCCGATCGGTGTCTGGTCGACCTCGAGCACTCGGTCGACGTGCTGCCAGCCATCGATGCCGTCCAGCCCTTGCCAGTTCGGCTTCGCTCCGCGGCTGTTGATGAACTGCAGGTTGGCCAGCAGCACGTCGCGGGCCAAGGTGCTCTTGCCCGAGCCGCTGACGCCCGTCACCGCCACCAGGCGGTGCAGCGGCACGGCCACGCCCACCTGCTGCAGGTTGTGCAGCGTGGCGCCTTTGATGTGCAGCGATGGCGCCGCCGGGTCCACCGGCCGGCGCGGCTGCAGCGGGTGGCGCAGCGGGTGGGCCAGCAGCCGCCCCGTCACCGACGCAGGCGCGGCCGACAGGTTTGCCGCCGAGCCTTCGGCCACCAGCGTGCCGCCGCGCTTGCCGGCGCCCGGGCCGATGTCGATCAGGTGCTCGGCATGGCGGATCGTGTCCTCGTCGTGCTCCACCACCACCAGCGTGTTGCCCTGGTCGCTCAAGCGTTGCAGCGCGTTCAGCAGGATGCGGTTGTCGCGCGGGTGTAACCCGATGGTCGGCTCGTCGAGCACGTAGCACACGCCCTGCAGGTTGCTGCCCAGCTGCGCCGCCAGGCGGATGCGCTGCGCCTCGCCGCCGCTCAAAGTGGGCGCGGCGCGATCCAGCGTCAAGTAGTCCAGGCCCACTTCTTCGAGGAACTGCAATCGCCCGGCGATCTCGCTGATGACATCGCGGCCGATGCCGGTCTCGCGCACCGACAGGTGGCCCGCGCGCATCAGCCCCTCGACCCAGAGGCGCGCCTGGCCCACCGACATGTTTGCCACCTCGCTGATGGCCTTGCCGTCGAAGCTGACCTGGCGCGAGGCCGGGTTCAGCCGCGTGCCGTGACAGTCGGGGCACGGCGCGTCGACGATGCCCTCGACTTCGGCCTCTTCGGAAGGAAAACTCTGCTCGCGGCCCTTCGGGTCATCGTCGCGTTTCGAATCGTCGTAGGCCTTGCGCTGTTCGCGCGTCAGCGCCAGGCCGGTGCCGACGCAGGTCGTGCACCAGCCGTGCTTGCTGTTGTAGGAGAACATACGCGGGTCCAGCTCGGGGTAGCTGGTGCCGCACACCGGGCAGGCGCGCTTGGTGGAGAACACCTTCACTGCACCGATGGACACGGTGCTCTGCCCCGACTCCATCGCCGCACCCAGGCCGTCCAGCGGGTGCAGCAGGTGCATCACGCCCTTGCCCGCCTCCAGCGCCTTGGACAGCGCGGCACGCAGCTCGGCCTCGTTGTCCGGCGTGATCACCATGTCGGCCACCGGCAGTTCCAGCGTGTGTTCCTTGAAGCGGTCCAGCCGCGGCCAGGGGTCCAGTTTGAGGAACTCGCCATCGACCCGCAGGTGCGTGTGGCCGCGCGCCTTGGCCCACTTGGCGAGATCGGTGTAGACACCCTTGCGTGCCACCACCAGCGGCGCCAGCAGGCCGACATGTTCTCCGCGATGGTCGCGCAACAGCTGTGCGGCGATGCTCTCGGCGCTCTGCGGCCGCACCGGCGCGCCGTCGTGCACGCAATGCTGCAAGCCGAGCTTGACCCACAGCAGGCGCAGGAAATGCCAGACCTCGGTGGTCGTCGCCACCGTGCTCTTGCGCCCACCGCGGGAGAGGCGCTGCTCGATGGCCACGGTCGGTGGGATGCCGTAGACCGCATCCACCTCGGGCCGACCCGCCGGCTGCACGATGCTGCGCGCATAGGCGTTCAGCGATTCGAGGTAGCGGCGCTGTCCCTCATTGAACAGGATGTCGAAGGCCAGCGTGCTCTTGCCCGAACCGGACACGCCGGTGATGACGCTGAACTTGCCCCGCGGGATGTCCACGCTCAGGTTCTTCAGGTTGTGCTCGTGCGCGTTGACGATGCGTATCGACTCGTCGGCCACCGGCCGCGGCGCGCGCTGCGCCTTCACCAGCCACTGCAGCGGCACGCCCTCCTCCACCCGGTGCTCGCCCAGGCCCAGGCTGCGTTCGTAGTCGCGCAGCGCCTGGCCGGTAAACGAGCCGGCAAACGCCTTCACGTCCTCCGGTGTGCCGCAGCACACCACTTCACCGCCGGCCTCGCCGCCCTCGGGGCCGAGGTCGACGATCCAGTCGGCGGCACGCACCACGTCGAGGTTGTGTTCGATGATCATCAGCGAATGGCCGGCGTCGAGCAGTTTGCGCAGCGCGCGCATCAGCTTGGCGATGTCGTCGAAGTGCAGCCCGGTTGTGGGCTCGTCGAACAGGAACAGCTGGCCCTTCTTCGCCGCGGGTTGGCGTGGCCCGCTGGCGGCATCGGCCAGGAAGCCGGCCAGCTTGAGCCGCTGCGCTTCGCCGCCCGACAGCGTCGGCACCGGCTGGCCCAGGCGCACGTAATCCAGGCCGACATCGACGATCGGCTGCAGCCGCGCCAGCACCTCGCGGTCGTCGCGGAACAGCGTGGCCGCCTCGTTGACGGTGAGTTCCAGCACGTCGGCCACCGACAGCTGGCGCGGCCCGCGCACGATCTTCGCGTCCAGGATCTCGCTGCGGAAGCGCCGGCCGTCGCAGTCCGGGCAGCGCAGGTAGACGTCGCTGAGGAACTGCATTTCCACATGCTCGAAGCCTGAACCGCCGCAGGTGGGGCAGCGCCCGTCACCCGCGTTGAAGCTGAACATGCCGGCCGTGTAGCTGCGCTCGCGTGACAGCGGTGCGTCGGCAAAGAGCTTGCGGATCTCGTCCCAGGCGCCGACATAGCTGGCCGGGTTGGAGCGTGCGGTCTTGCCGATCGGGCTCTGGTCGACGAAGACCGCGTCGCTGAGCCAGTCGGCGCCGAGCAGCCGCTCGTGCTCGCCCGGCGATTCGGTGGCCTTGCCGAAAAACCGCGCCAGCGCCGGGTAGAGCACGTCCTGCACCAGCGTGCTCTTGCCCGAGCCGGACACGCCCGTCACCACCACCAGGCGCTGCAGGGGCAGCGTCACCGTCACGTTCTTCAGGTTGTGCTCGCGCACGCCTTCGAGGATCAGCTTCGGCGTGGTCTCGTTGACGAAACGCCGCTGCCCGATGCCCACCTGCTTGCGTGCGCCGAGGTAGGCGCCGGTCAGCGTGTCGGCATGGCGCGCCTCGTCGGGCACACCGTCGAAGACGATCTGCCCGCCCTTCTCACCCGGGCCCGGGCCCATGTCGATCAGCCGGTCGGCGGCCAGCATCACCGCCGGGTCGTGCTCCACCACCACCAGCGTGTTGCCGGCATCGCGCAGCCGGTGTATCGCCTCGACGATGCGGTTCATGTCGCGCGGATGCAAGCCGATGCTGGGCTCGTCCAGCACGAACAGCGTGTTCACCAGGCTGGTGCCGAGCGCCGTGGTCAGGTTGATGCGCTGCACCTCGCCGCCGCTGAGCGTGCGGCTCTGCCGGTCCAGCGTCAGGTAGCCCAGGCCGACGTCGCACAGGTACTTCAGCCGGGTGCAAATTTCGTCGTGCAGCAGCTTCAGGGCCTCGTCGTGGTTGGCGTCGCGCAGCGGCAGGCCGTCGAAGAAGCGGCGCAGCCGCTCGATCGGCAGCAGCATCAGGTCGTGCAGGCTCAGGCCCGGCATTGCTTCCAGCTGCGCGCGGGTCCAGGCCGCGCCCACCGGCAGGTTGCGCTGCGCCGGCGGCAGCGCGGTGTCGGCGCTGGCCTTGTCGCCCAGGCGCCAGAGCAGCGCCTCCAGCTTGAGCCTTGCGCCGCCGCAGGCGGTGCATGGGGTGTAGCTGCGGTACTTGGACAAGAGCACGCGGATGTGCATCTTGTAGGCCTTGCTCTCCAGGTAGCCGAAGAAGCGGTGGATGCCGTACCACTGCTTGTTCCAGTTGCCGTTCCAGTGGGGCGAGCCGTTGAGCACCCAGTCGCGCTGCGCGGCGGTGAGCTGGTTCCAGGCAGTGTCGCGCGGGATGCCGGCCTCACCCGCATAGCGCAGCAGGTCGTCGTGGATCTCGGCCCAGGCCGGCGTCATGATGGTCTTGATGGCGCCGTTGCGCAGCGTCTTGCGCGGGTCGGGAATCACCAGCCCCAGATCGACGCCGATGACGCGGCCGAAGCCGCGGCAGGTTTCGCAGGCGCCGAAGGCCGAGTTGAAGCTGAACAGCGCCGGCTGCGGGTCGGCATAGCGTTGGTCGCTTTCCGGACAATGCAAGCCGGTCGAATAGCGCCACAGTTCGGGCTCGGCTGCTTCGTTGAGCTTGTACACATTGAGCCGGCCGCTGCCGCGCTTGAGCGCCAGCTCGATGGCTTCCATCACGCGCACCTTCTCGGCTGAGCCCAGGCGGAAGCGGTCGGCCACCACGTCGAGCAGCTTCTTGCCCTCGGCATCGCGTTCGGCCTGCACGCGCGAAAAGCCGCTGGCTGACAGCCACTGCTCGATCTGCTCGGACGAGGTGTTGGCCGGCAGTTCCACCGGGAAGGTGAACACCAGCCTGGGGTCGTCCGTGGATCGTTGAAGCAGGTCGGCGTAGATGGTCTCCGGCGTGTCGTGCCGCACCGGCAGCGCGGTCTGCTTGTCGAACAGATTCGCCGCACGCGCGAACAGCAGCTTCAGATGGTCGTTCAGCTCGGTCATCGTGCCGACCGTGCTGCGGCTGGTGCGCACCGGGTTGGTCTGGTCGATGGCGATGGCCGGCGGCACGCCGTCGACACGGTCCACCGCCGGGCGGTCCATGCGCTCCAGGAACTGCCGCGCATAGGCACTGAAGGTCTCGACGTAGCGCCGCTGCCCTTCGGCATAGAGCGTGTCGAAGACCAGGCTGGACTTGCCCGAACCGCTGGGCCCGGTGACCACCGTCATCTCGCCGGTGCGGATGTCCAGGTCCAGGTTCTTGAGGTTGTTCTGGCGGGCGCCGCGAATGCGGATGAGGCCGGTCGACATGTCGCTGCGGAACCTGGGAGAGAGGGCGAAGCGGGGCATTCTAGGAGCCCGCCCGACATCGCGCCGGGGCCGCGCGCGAGGCGTCCTCCGCGCCGGCCGAACCCGCTTCAGGGCGCCGGCGCGCGGCAGCTGCTTCCCAGCGGCTGCTCGAAATCGACCTTGGGCGTGAAGCTGGTGTCCAGCGGGTTGGCCTTGACTGCCACGATGTAGTAGCGCGTGCAGGGCTTGACGTCCAGCGTGAAGCTCTCGACCGCGCTGACACCGGCGCCTCCAGGCGGGCCGCGCAGCAGCAGGCGACGCACGCCGGGCTCGACGAACTTGGGCGTCACCGTCGAGCTGCTGCCGTCGACCGAGGCGATCTGCACCGGGTAGGTGTCGATCGGGGTGAGAAAGTAGCGCTCGCCCAGCAACTGCGACGTGGCCGGGTTGGTGGCACAGCCCTGCACCAGCGCCACACCAAGGGCTGTCATCCAAGGCCAGGTCTTCATGGACGCCTCCTGCAGCTCACGGACTCAACGGCACGGCCGCATCCTTGGAAAGCGCGGCCGAGCTGTCCACGACCCTCCTGGGCGGCGCGGCGGCATTCAGGAACTTGCCGATCTCGGCCAGGGCCTCGCGCGCCTCGGTCAGTTCGGGGTTGAAGATCTGCCAGACATGGACCATGTGGTTCCAGCGTTGCAGCCGCACCGGCGAACCAGCGGCCTGGGCTCGGTTGACGTAGCGCTGGCTGTCGTCGAACAGCATTTCCACCTCGCTGGCCTGCACCAGCACCGGCGGCAGCCGCGACAGGTCGGCGCGCAGCGGCGAGATCAGCGGGTCGTTGGGCTTGATGCGCGTCTGCAGCCAGCCGAACCACAGCAGCAGCGCCTGCGGCACGCGCGCCATCGAGCCGAACAGCGGACCCAGCATCGGGTCGCTGTGCACGTTGGCGCGCATGCTCGGGCTGCTCAGCGTGGCATCGGTCAGCGGCGACAAGGCCACCGCGGCATCGGGCGCGCGCAGCCCCTGGTCACGCACCCAGTTGATCAGCGACAGCGTCAGGTTGCCGCCGGCCGAGTCACCGGCCACGAACACCGCACTCGCCGGTGCCTCGCCCTGCGGGCCGTGCTCGAGAAGCCAGCGGTAGGCGCCGCGGCAGTCGTCGATGCCGGCCTGGCGCGGGTGCTCGGGCATCAGCCGGTAGTCGATGGCCAGCACCGCGCCGCCAGTCAGCTCGGAAAAGCGCGAGGTCAGTGTGCGATGGCTCTTCGGGCTGCCCATCATGAAGGCCCCGCCGTGGATGTAGAGCGTGCGCCGCTGCGGGTCAGCGCCGGGCGCCAGCACCCACTCGGCGGGCACGCCGGCACAGTCCACCGCGGTGATGCTCACGTCGAGCACCCGGTCGGCAAAGATACCGTCCATGTACTTGCGCAGCACCGCATTGCGCTGGCGCATCGGCACGCCCTTGAGCAGCTCGCGGATGCCGCCGAGCGAAGCGATCACCGCCTGGATCTCGGGCCCGGGCGCGTCGCCGCGCGAAAAGCGCTCGCCGACCGGCCGGTCGAAGGCCGACATGTCGGCGCCGCGCAGATGGAAGACGGCCACCGCCCACACGCCGCCAATCACCACCATCACTACCAGCGTCAGTTCGAGCACAACAGGTCTCCGGAGTCACGCCGCCCGCAGGCTGCGGGCAGATCCGATGAGGCGAGCATATCGCCGCGCAGCGGCGCGGGGCTGGATGAACCTGTCTAACGCGCACCCGCCTGAAGCAGGATCTGCACCATCGGCTGGTAGCCGCGCGAGCGCGCCAGCGTCAGCGGCGTGGCGCCCTGGCCGTCCGCCAGCTGGGTGTTGGCGCCGGCTTCGACCAGGGAGCGCACCGTGGCCACATGCCGCTGCCCGCCCTGGCCGAGCACGATGGCTTCGATCAGCGCCGTCCAGTGCAGGTTGTTCACATGGTCGAGTGGTGCGCCGGCCTTGATCAGCTGGCGCACCACGCCGTCGTGGCCCAGGTGCGCGGCGGCGATCAGCGCCGTGCCGTCGTAGCGGCTGGTGATCAGCTTCGCGCTCGCGCCGAGCGACAGCAGCAGGCTCAGGCTGTCCTCGTCGTCGGCCACCGCGGCGATGGTCACCGCGTCGTAGCGGTCGTTCTCCAGCGCGCCGAGGTCGGCGCCGGCCTGGGCCAGCGCGCGCACCGCCTCGCGCCGCTTGGCAAAGCTGGCCACGTGCAGCGGTGTACGGCCGTGACCGTCGCGCGGGTTCGCGTCGGCGCCGCCGGCGAGCAGCTGCGCGATGCGCGCCGCATCGCCCTGCCAGGCAGCCGCGTGCAGGCCGGTGAAGCGCGCGGTCTCGGCAGGCGCGGGCGGCGTCTGCGCCATGACCGGCAGCAGCAGCCAGCCCATCGCCACGAGCGGAGCGTGCAACAGCAGGCGGCGCAGGTTCATGCGGGCATTCTTTCACCCGCAATGGCGATGGTCGAGAGCTCCGCCCGACCGCAACCCCGCTTCGTTCCGAGTCCTGCTCGAAGCCCGGGAATCCAGTGGCAGCTTGCGGCGCTTTGCTGAAGTTCGATGTCCGCTGTACGTGCGTGACTTTCGTGGTGGCGAAGACGGTGCGGGGCAGGCCGCGACGCTTCGGTGGAGCGGTAGTCTGCTCCACTGCCCTGCGATGCTCGCGACCCTGGCTTGGCGCATAACTCGCTACGCGCTGCGCGCTGCGCTCGGACAGACGCGCCAAGTTTGATGTTGAAGCGCGCTGCGCGCGCGGCCAGGGTCGCTGCGCTTCTCGGCGCCCCACAGGCGCATCGCGTCCTGCCCCGCACCGTCTTCGCGGCAGCGCTCGTGGTGTTCGGTCCCAAACAGCCCCGGCACCGACTTCGCGTCGGGCGGCAACCCGGCAGGGGCGATTTCTGCGGCG
>Ga0316600_10000534_pt1 | contig 18136 bp, 21 predicted proteins | sample OWC_soil_day5_CT_FD_207652 | JGI IMG/M metagenome (GOLD analysis project Ga0316600, IMG submission 207652) | Wetland soil microbial communities from Old Woman Creek delta, Ohio, United States - OWC_soil_day5_CT | ecosystem: Environmental > Terrestrial > Soil > Wetlands | place: USA: Ohio... | reverse complement strand
CATGTCTTGCCACAAATGGTTTTCGGCCATGCTGGCCGTGGCGATGGCATGAGCCAGCCAGCGCGACTCCCTGTTTCCAACGGTCCTGTACTCGACCAGCAAGGCCAGCAGATCGCTGAATTCATCCACTCTTTCGGCCATGGCCGGTTCATCCGTCACAAGATCGAGCACAGCCGCACCCGGAAAGTACCTGTCAAGCAGGGCCCGAAATTCGCGCCCTTCCAGGCCGGCAATCGGAACATGGTAGGGAGGCTTGCGATGCGATCGCATGCTGATCACACCGGCCAGCGCTAGCGTGACGATGTCGTCGGGGATGAGTGCCGCCGACATAAGGGCGAGATAATCCATCTCTTGCGTACCCATGACTTCCTCCCTCCGTAACACAACGGCAATTCAGTTCAGATCTGTGCGGGTTCGTTGGTAATGCACTTCTTGGGACACATCTTGGAACAAGCCTCACAGCCGATACAGTTTTCCTTGTGGGAAATCACCATGATCTTCTTGTCGTATTCATCGTCATCCTCATCCTCGTCGACGTCGACATTTCCATTCCCGTCCGCGCTGACGAGCGACAACACATTTTGCGAACATGCCTTGAAGCAGCGTCCGCAGCCAATGCAGTTTTCCGGATCGATCTCGGTAACGAATTGCGGTGCCCACTCTTTCCCTGAGGGAAACGTAACGGTGAAATTACCCATTTTTCAGTCCTTTGTAGTTATTTGATAAATCAATTGCCGTAATTCACGACATCCGGAAAGGAAGTGACCATATCGACGCCGGCTTCCACCAGCTTTTCCCCTTCAGCTGCCATCTTTTCCAGGCTCTCGAAGCCGAACCGATGCACGTCCCGCATGTGACGGCTGATCACAACCAGACGCCCGGCAATCAGAACGAGACGTCCAAATCCTTCCTGGTGCAACTTGAGCATGGGAGATGCAGCAACGCCGGTAAGCCGTTCAATCGCCATGCCGACTGCAGTATAGAAAAGCTCGACCCGATGAAGCGTCCGAGCATCGGGATCGCCGATGATCGGCAAATTTCGCCGCTGCTCCCTGGTAACGATGTACGGAGCCAGCAGTTCTTCATCGCTCTTCTTATCCCAAACACCATGCCAGTCCTCAGCTCGCCATTGCTTGACCAGCTCCTGGATGAAGGGCGAAGAAAGCGCCTGGGGTACAGGCGGGATGGTTTCGGCAGAGTCAGGCATAACCAGCCTCCGTATCGAAATCGGCCGGCCGCGGCTGGTCCTTCAGCATGGCCTTGCGCAACCACGGCGGCGGCGTGCCATTCATGACTCGCTTGATGCTGTCGAGGAGTTCCTGGATGGTTTCGTTACCCTTGGCCTTGATCGGATGGATTTTGCTGGCGACCACGCGCGCGGCGGCAGGGCCGCCAATATCGGCGACGTAGACAATCGCGCAGTCCTTGATGGCGTCGACCTTGGCGGCAATCTTGTCTTCATTGTTGCCCTCGGACGCCGCCTCACCGAAAGAGACTGTCCTGACAAGCGACTGGCTGTCAGCGTTCAGGTCATAGACCATAATATTCTGAGCCCAGCCAAAATGCGCATCAACCCGCCTGAAATCCTCTGTGGCAAAAGCGATTTTCATAGTCACTCCTCATGTTCCCGAATCGGTTGTTCAACTTTTTCTGCGAATTCGCAGATGCTTGTTTCCGGCAATGACCACTGCCCGGGATGCGCAGTATGGCCGTTGGCCAGGAAAAGGTTGCCAATGGCAAAAATCAGCGTACGCGTGCCGCGATAGCCAACGGACAGGCAATGGGCGGCGCCGAGCCTGTCAAACAGAGGCAGACCAGCCCGGTGAAATGGGATATCGAGACGAGCTGCAGCTTGGCGCCCGTGAGAATGGGTAATCAGCAAATCGCATTCCGCAGCGCCTTTTTCCAGATCCTCCAGATCCCCCAGAAGGACGTTTTCCGCCGGTACGTTTTTGAGGGCGGGCGAATCCGTCGTGGACACGGCGCATTCGATCACGCAGCCCATTTCGCTCAGGCTCTTGGATAGCGCGAACAGCAAATCGGGCTCGGCACCGATAGCGATCTTTTTGCCGCCGCAGAAGAAATGCGCATCCAGCATGGCGTCCTGCAACTGGCTTCGCTGGCGACGGTATTTTGCCGGGACCGGGACGCCAGACACTGTCGAAAGGCAAGCCATAAACCGGTCGTTCGCCTCGAGACCGGTCAACCGGTCAAACAGAAAATAGGGCACACCCGTGCGTGCCTCGAGTTCGATGGCGCTGGCGCGCATCTGCTCGCCGATGGCCAGCGTGGCGGCCGATTCGCCCATGGCAGCAAGATCGGCCATGGTCGTCCCGCCCATCGAGGTCGGGCTGAAATCGTCCGGAATATGGCCGTCCAGCGAGCCGGAAATATCAGGCAGGATGACCGGGTGGAGCCCGAATGATTCGACCATTTCGCGAATTTCTTCCAGATCGCCTGCGGTCAAATGGCAGCCAGCCAGAATATTGACCTGCTTATCGTTCCTTCTCTCCGAGTGACGCGTGAAAGTCTTGACGATGGACAGGACCGTGTTCGCCCAGCCATCCTGGAACGAGCCGATGTAATCCGGCGTCGACACGTGCACAATCGGCGTGTCCGCCAGTTCGGAATGCTGCTGCCGGATCAGCTCCAGGTGGCCCGGCACGTCGTCGCCGCGAGTTTCCGTCAGGCCGGTCGAACAAATCCCGATCAGTTCAGGCTTGGCGCGCTGGCGGATATTCAGAATCGCCTGCTCAAGGTTTTCATGTCCACCGAGTATGCTGGTCACCTCATTCATCGCCGTCGTCTGGATCGGGATCGACTCACGGAAGTGACGTACCAGAAGCACGAGCCCGAGCGAGGCGCACCCCTGAGACCCATGCATGACCGGCATGCAATGCTTCATGCCGAGAAAGGCGTAACAAGCGCCCAGCGGCGCGCTGAGCTTCAGCGGATTGACGCAAGCGGCTTTGGATGATTTGATCACAGTTGCCATAATGCCCCCTAAAACTACACCCTCAGATTCTCATCCCATGGGGCAGGAGCACGTACCTGCTCCCATACCGGGTTGTGCAGCGTCTTGTCGATTTCCTGCACGAGCCTGACCATGCCTTCATATCCGGCATAGCCGTGGTGCCGTTCCTGGTTGATGTCGAGCCATGGCGTTTTTGCCTTCAGAGCGACAAACTGGGAACGTCCTCCGGAAAGCATGATGTCGGCACGGGCTTCCTTCAGCATCTTGTACATTTCCCGCGGCGCCATGTTGTCGATCATGTGCGCGTCATCGCCCATGATTTCGGCGATGCGGTCCTTGTCTTCCTTGGTCGATTTCTTGACGCTGGTCCCGACGACCTCCATGCCGATGTCCTGAAGGGCGGAGACAACCGACCATGATTTCACGCCACCCGTGATCAGCAGGACGCGCTTCCCCTTGAGGCGTTCCCGGTACGGTTCCAGCCGTGCCCACGCGCGCGCCTCTTCGACCGCAATGAGGGCTTCGGCCCGTGCCAGAAGACTTTTCGGCGCGCCCCGGCTGACCAGCAGCCTGGCGATCTGACGCAGGGATTCGGACATGTCGCCGATGCCATAGAACGACCCTTCGAAATACGGTATCCCGTAACGCTCTTCCATCTTGCGCGCAACATTGATCAGAGCGCGCGAGCAGACCATCATCGCCGCCTTGGCGCGGTGCGAATAAGCCACTTCCCGATAGCGCGAATCGCCCGAGATACTGGAAAGCACGCGGATACCGATCTGGTTGAACAGCGGCTTGACCTGCCACAACTCGCCCGAAATGTTGAACTCGGCAATGATGTTGATATCGAACGGCGAGGTGAAGTCAGGCTCCTCGGTGCCAATCACATAATCGAGCAAGGTCTCTCCGGCAAGCTTGTTGCCGAGATTTTTCTGGCCGACAAATCCTGGCACGTTGACCGGAATGACGGGCTTGCCGAATTTGCTGCTGGCGGCCTTGCAAACCGCCTCGATGTCATCGCCGATCATAGCGGTGACGCATGTCTGATAAACGAAAACGGCAGGCGGGTTGTACTTTTCGATGATTTCGCGAATCGCCTTGAAGAGACGCTTTTCGCCACCATAAATAACATCGAACTCGCCGATGTCGGTTGTAAAACCGGTCCTGTAGATCTGCGGGCCTGACGACAGCGAACTCCGGTTGTCCCAGGAATTCCCCTCGCATGCAATCGGACCGTGCACGAGATGAGCGACGTCCGCAATAGGCTGGAGCGCGATCTTCGCGCCATCGAATGCACATCCGCCAGCTGCCGCCCCCGGCTTCAGCTGAACGGAGCAACCTTTCTTGCGCTCTTTTTCCGATTTCGCGGTATTGTGATTACACCCCGGCTCGTTGAAAACGGACTGAACCTTAATAGACAAATTGCCTTGCATGTCGCCCTCCACTTCTCCACTGAGCGTGGACCATCTCCTTCCGGCGCGCACCCGATACAGTCCGGATGCGCGCCGGAAAACTACTTTATTAACGAACCAGGTCGAAGCTGTAGTCGTTCTTGCCGACGTCGCTGGTATTCGCATCGAGCGCGTCGAAGTGCTCGTCCAGGATCGAAACCAGAACCCGCAACCCGCCTTCATAACCCCAGATCGGGAAACGGTGGTGGTGGTGACGGTCCGTGATCGGGAAGCCGAGGCGGATCAGTGGCACCTTGCAGTCGCGCTCCAGATACTTGCCGAACGAGTTACCGATAAGGAAATCGACGGGTTCGGTAAAGAGCAGCGAGCGCATGTGCCACAGGTCGCGTTTCGGGTAGACCTTGCAACCCTTGCCGAATGGAGATGCATCAAGAATCGCCTGAACCTTGGCAGCCCATTCCTGGTCGCCGTTGGTGGAAAGGATGTGCGCCGGTTCGCAGCCGAGCTCCAGCAGGAAAGCGGTCAGACCGATCATCAGGTCCGGGTCGCCGTACAGCGCAAACCGTTTTCCATGCAGATAGGCTTGGGAATCCGCGATGGCATCGATCAGGCGCCCGCGTTCCTTCTCCAGCTCGGCCGGGATAGGCTTGCCGGTGAGGCGTGAAATCTCCATCAGGAACTTGTCCGTGCCGCCGACACCCATCGGATGGTTCATCATCACGACTTCCTGGCCTTTGCTCGCGATGTATTCGCCGGTCTTGGTAGCCGAATACTCTTGAAAGACGATGGTGGCCTTGGCATTGATGGCCGCTTCCACTTCCGCCTTGGTCGTTCCGCCGTCGTACATGCGGAACTCACCGTCAGTCGGCGTATTCCACGCATCGGAGGGATCGCACAGTACGGTGTAGTCCACGCCCATTGTCTTGAAAAGGCGGCGAATCTCGGGCATGTTGCCAACGACGAAGCCGTCGAAACCGCCGATGAAGTTGATCGATTCGTTCGGCGTGCGTTTCAGGGCCGGGACCGCGCCCGCTTTCCCATCCCAGAAATAGGTCAGAACACCTTTCAACTGACTGTCATAACCGGTGATATGGCTGCCGACAAACGACGGGGTGTGTGAAAAAGGAATATCGAAGTCCTTCGGCACAACCTCTTTTTCACGGGCATTCTTGACAAACGAATCCAGGTCGTCGCCGATGACTTCCGCCATGCAGGTGGTGCTGATCGCGATCATCTCGGGCTTGTACAGACTGATCGCATTCGACAGGCCATCGATCATATTGTTCATCCCGCCGAAAACGGCTGCATCTTCGGTCATGGATGACGAGACAGCGGACGTCGGCTCCTTGAAATGGCGCGTAAAGTGCGAGCGGAAATACGCCACGCAACCTTGCGATCCGTGCACGAACGGCAGGGTCTTTTCGAAGCCGACCGCGGCAAAGACAGCGCCGAGAGGCTGGCAGGCTTTGGCCGGATTGATGGTCAGTGCTTCACGAGCAAAGTTTTTGTCCTGGTATTCCTTGGTTTGCGTCCATTCGCAGATCTTGATGACGGCATCTTTGGGATGGCCGTTTTCAAACTCTTTCTTGTGTTCGAACAGGGACTGGTATTCCTCCTGGCGGAACAGGCCTTCGTGGTCCAGTATTTTTTCAGCTGATTGGGGCATGATGAAATCCTTTACATCAGGTTTGAGTTGCTAGGATGAGGTACTGCGGCTGCCAATGGGACAGCCGGCTTCCGCTCTTCCGCTATTTGGTCGACTGGTCCTTCCAGGGCGCCTTGCATATGCCCCAGACCGGGCTGTTGATTGCCATGTCCATGTCGCGGGCAAAAATACTGAATCCGTCATATCCGTGATAAGGCCCCGAATAATCCCAGGAGTGCATCTGGCGGAATGGAACGCCCATCTTCTGGAACACGTATTTTTCTTTGACGCCGGAACCGACCAGGTCAGGCTGAAGGCTTTCGACGAATTTCTCGAACTCGAACGCCGTCACGTCGTCGTAGATCAGCGTGCCGTCCTTGACGTCGTGCGTGGTACGCTGATAGTCGTCGTTGTGGGCGAACTCATAGCCGGTGCCGATGACTTCCATGCCGAGATCCTCGTAGGCGCCGATCACATGGCGCGGACGCAGACCGCCGACGAACAACATGACCTTCTTGCCTTCCAGGCGCGGCTTGTACTTGGCGATGACGGCATCCATCTGCGCCTTGTATTTGGCAATCACCTTTTCGGCGCCCTCCTTGATCTTGTCGTCGAAGTGGCTGGCAATCTCGCGCAGGCTGTCGGCAATCCTCGATGGGCCAAAGAAGTTGTATTCCACCCAGGGAATGTTGTATTTCTCTTCCATGTGCCGGGCGATATAGTTCATCGAGCGATAGCAGTGCAGCAGGTTGAGCTTTGCCTTGGGCGTTTTTTCCATTTCGGCCAACGTGCCGTCGCCCGACCACTGCGCAATCACACGCAACCCCATCTCTTCCAGCAGAATGCGGGAGGCCCAGGCGTCACCGCCGATGTTGTAGTCGCCCAGAACGGCAACGTCGTATTCCGTCGGGACGAAGTCAGGGTGCTTGGCATCCGCCGTGTTAAAGACCCACTCCCGGATGGCGTCGTTGGCGATATGGTGACCCAGCGACTGCGAAACACCGCGAAACCCTTCGCAGCGCACCGGGACAATGGTGTGGCCGCCATATTCCTTCGATTTTTTTCTTGCAACGGCTTCGATATCGTCGCCGATCAGGCCGATCGGGCATTCAGATTGCACCGAGATGCCGCGGTTCAACGGGAACAGCGCCTGGATCTCGTCCATGAGTTTTTCCAGTTTCTTGTCGCCGCCAAAGACGATGTCCTTTTCCTGGAAATCCGACGTGAACTGCATCGTGCCAAAGGCATCGACGCCGGTCGTTCCGGTAAAGTAGTTGCGGCGCGATCCCCAGGAGTACTGGCCGCAGCCGACAGGGCCGTGGCTGATGTGGACCATATCCTTGATTGGCCCCCACACTACGCCCTTGGATCCCGCATAGGCGCAACCGCGGATGGTCATGACGCCCGGAATCGATTTGATGTTCGAACGGACGCCGCAATCGGAATTGCCCTCCTCAAACGTGCCCAGGTGTCTGGCACGACGCTTTGCGAATTTGTCAGGATAGGCCTGAAGAACCTCTTCTATCAGTTCCTGGTTGCGCTTCTTGATGTCTTCGACTTGTTCGCGCGTCTTGGTGTCTTCAATTGTGAGGCTCATCTCGCCCTCCAAAAAGTAATTAACAGTTTTTTCATTGCTTTCACAGAGCCGCCCGCACCATATCGGCGGGCGGCGTTCCGCTCACGCTTATGCTGCAGCCTTGCCAACCAGCGACTCGTCGACGCTCGGCATGATGCCGTGCTCCATCAGAAGTTCTTCCAATTCCTCCATCGAGAGCGGGGTCGGGATGGTTCCCTTGCCAGCGTTTTCATGGATCTTCTTGGCCAGTGCGCGATATTCACCCGCCTGCTTCGAATCGGGCGCATACTCGACAACCGTCATGCGGCGCAGTTCAGCATGCTGAACAACGTTGTCGCGCGGCACGAAGTGGATCAGCTTCGTGTTCAATTTCTTGGCCAGAGCTTCCGCCAGCTCGAGCTCCTTGTCCGTCTGACGTTCGTTACAGATCAGCCCACCCAGGCGCACACCGCCCGAGTGCGCATATTTCAGAATACCCTTGGAAATATTGTTGGCTGCGTACATGGCCATCATCTCGCCGGACATGACGATGTAGATTTCCTGTGCCTTGTTCTCACGAATCGGCATCGCGAAACCGCCGCAGACAACGTCGCCAAGCACGTCATACGATACGTAGTCGGTGTTATCGTAGGCGCCCTCTTCCTCCAAGAAGTTGATGGCGGTGATGACGCCGCGTCCGGCGCACCCTACGCCCGGCTCCGGTCCGCCTGCTTCAACGCAGCGAATGTTCTGATAGCCGGCCTTGATGACGTCATCGACTTCGAGGTCTTCGACTGCGCCGATTTCGGCGGCCATGCTGAGAATGGTGTCCTGCGCTTTTGCGTGCAGGATCAAGCGAGTCGAGTCCGCCTTCGGGTCGCAGCCAACGATCAGGATCTTTTGACCCATTTCGGCCAGTGCGGCGAGCGTGTTCTGAGATGTGGTCGATTTGCCGATGCCGCCTTTCCCATAAAAGGCAATTTGTCTTAATGCTGGCATTTGAATCTCCTTAAAATATGATTGCAGGTTGGTGATGTTTGCCGATTAACCAGATGCACATTCAACCGGTTTCCAGCCGCTCCGAAACTTCATGTAGTTCTTCGTTTACCGAGTTACACATTCAGAAAACAGGGTCGGTTTGACCTACTTATTGCAATAGCCATGCCAACTCAAAATATTCACACAAGTATTTGATTTTTAAATGCTTATTTTCTTGACGGTGTAAATCCAGGCATGATTTCCCCTTGTGGAGAACAGTACAAAGGGGGCTCAATGTGTAGGGAAGCAAACAGTCGGAGAACCAATTCGATGGAAATGGATAACGGAGGATGACTTGACGGTAAAACCAGGATCGGCATCTTCCGTGGTTGGAAGACAGAATGGCACCAGACTCCATGCAGCGGCGCCAATAAAAAAGCCGGCTGCGTTTCAATCCGCAGCCGGCCTTGTAGAAAATGAGAGGGTTTTGTTGGATAGAACAGCTCAGTCGCCCAGCTTGCGCGCATCAACCGAGATGGGTAGCGCCGTATCCAGCGCCATGTCAGGCAATTCAAAACGCCATCCGTTCGCAAGCGTCACAATACCGCCCCACATCGACTCCTTTTCCATCGAAACGACGGGTTCTTCCAGATCTTTTTTTGCCACATAGACGGACAGGTTGCCGGCTTTGTTCTTTCTTACCATTATCTTCATTGTCGACTCCCGTTCATGAGTAATTAAAAAGTGCTTGGCTTCATTGCCAGAATACCCTGGCGTAATCTTCATTCAGGCAGTCGATCAGCAGCCCGAGCCGGTCAGACATGATATGCAGCCTCCACCGGTTGTAGTCGTGATCCTTGCTGAACAATTTCCATCGTTTCACGGGCTCGTCGTATTCGATCATCGCAATATCGATCATCCCGCCTTGAGGCTCGACCGTCCGAGAGCAGCAGGGGCTGACCACCAGGTAGCCACTGTCCACGGGAACAACCTTGACCGTCACATAGCGATAGCGCGTACGCTTTTCCAGCATATGCGCTATTCGCCTGAGATCAAGCTCGTTCGGGTGCCGTCCTCCAACCGTCTCATTCGTCGACGGAGGCGGCGTATTGACTGTCGGAACCATGCCTTTTCATGTACATCATGCCGGGACAATCTCATCTTCCATGCAACCGACAACACGCTCACCGGGAAAGGCGACCAGGTAGACAGGCGTATCTGTTTCGACATGCATGCCAACCTGGACCACCTCCCCCAAAGCGCCCTGCTCGACCAGCAGGAAGCCTTCATCGCAATCCGGATAACTCCCATCGTTGAGAAGCGGGACGCTTGCTGCAACTTGCTGCCCCCAGGAGTATCGAGGAACAGGTGATGTTTTCATTCGCACTCCCTATTTTCAAATCCTCTGAGCGATTCCAGTTCGCGCCTTTTCATGCCCACCCGATAGCCGCGCGACACGAACTCGACGCCATAAATGTAGTATTGCTGCAGAAACGTACCGATGCTCACGACATATCCAATGTCGCCTTTCTTGACCAGGACCTCTCCGATGTCCCGGCCCACGAAAGTCCCATCGTTGCGGACGGTCTTGCAGCTGCGAACCTTTTCGCCATAATCGAATGCCGGTGGTCCGTCCAGTTCCACGCGGTCATCGTCGCGGTAAAGGGTCTTCATAGCTTGACGATGGTCTTTTTCATGGGACAGGAGGCGACGCACTGAGGCTCGTCGAATTTCCCCTGGCATTCGGTGCATTTTGCAGGGTTGATGACGCAAACACCGTTTCTCTCGCGAATGGCGCGATTGGGGCATGCCATCTCGCAAGATGAACATCCCGTACATTGCGATTCAATGATTGTGTAGGCCACGGTTTTCTCCTTGCATCAAAAAGAGTCATTAGGGATCAGGCTGCCGAGATGTAGGCTCCCTGACGAAGTTGCGCATCGCCACGAGACTGATGCGTTATTTCGCCGGAAGCGACTCTCTCAACGTACGATTTCAAATAGGCAATGGCTGCAGCCTCGATGAATTCAAAGGCATACTGTTCGACTGGCTCGATGCCAGCCTTCTTCAGCTCGGCACTCGGACAAGCGCCAATCTTGGCGACAAGCACGGCATGGCAGTCGTTTATCGCGCGAATCACCTTGGGCAGTGCATCATCTTCATCATCCTGTCCGCCTTTGCAGTACAGGTCGACGCGGCGATGCCCGATGAACTTCACTCCTGACGACGATGCTTCGTAAACCTGGAATTCGCTTGCATGTCCGAAATGCTGATTGACCTTGCCATCGCTCTTGGTCGCCACCGCGACCAGTATCCGGATGTCGCCGGCTACGCCCTGAAGTTCCGCCAGCCCGTCCATTTCCGCCTCGATTCTTTCCTGGCGCTGGCGTTCCACGATTTCCTGGTATTTCTGATGTACATCCGCATTGAACGAGGCCGGCATGGCATCGACCTTGCCGGACGTGAACTCGGCACTCCGGTCTTCGCCCAACATGCCGACGGCATCAGCCCGGCACTGCCGGCAATGCCGCATCACATTCAGATGACCATCGCATTTATCCTGCAGCGCCTTCAATTCCTGCGCGCTCGGACCTTGCAGACCCTGCAACCCGAATACAGTACCGTGCTCGGGCGCCGAAATCATGGGAATGATGTTGTGCAGGAACGCGCCCCGCTCCTTGACGGCGCGATTGACTTCAACCAGATGCTCGTCGTTGATGCCCGGAATCATCACCGAATTGATCTTGCACAGAATGCCACGTTCGGCCAGCATCTCGAGCCCCTTCATTTGTTGCTCATGCAGAATCTGGGATGCCTCGATGCCGGTCCAGCGCTTGTTCCGGTAAAAAATCCACGGATAGATATGCTGTCCGACCTCGGGATCGATCATGTTGATCGTGATCGTGACATGCTCGATGTTGAGTTCCTGTATCTGGTCGATATAATCGGGGAGCAGCAACCCGTTCGTCGAAAGGCACAGCTTGATGCCGGGAGCCTGTTGCGATATCAGCTCGAACGTCTTGAACGTTTTTTCCGGGTTGGCCAGCGCATCTCCCGGACCCGCTATGCCGACCACGCTCAACTGAGGGATGGCCGCCGCGACCGCCAGCACTTTTCTGGCGGCCTGCTCGGGCGTCAGCTTCTCGCTGACGACACCGGGCCGCGACTCATTGGAACAGTCAAATTTACGATTGCAGTAATTGCATTGGATATTACATGCCGGGGCAACGGCCACATGCATACGTGCAAAGTGATGATGGGCAGACTCACTGTAGCAAGGATGGTTCTTGACTTTCTCCCATACTTCGGGAGGCATCGCCCCTTGTCCCGCCGCAGAACCGCAGCCCTGTCCCATGCTTTGACTCTTGGCGCATCCGCCGGGCGCGGAAGATTGTCCTGACTGCCCGCCTTGCGCCGGAATCTCCTGCAAACGAAAAAATTTGGTTGGCCGCATGTGTCGCCCTCAACAAGAAAGTGATGCTTAACGCTTTTGCCTTCCATTAAGCTATTTCCGTGCCAGCGCACAAAACCCATTTAAATCATAGACTTGAAGAAACACAAATTCGCAAGTCTCCTGTCGCATCCATAACAAGCGCAAATGATTGTTGGCCTCCTGTCGGAATTGCGACATAAGTGGATTCCCTGATTTTTTTGTTCATTTCCTGCCTTGCTTGCCGCTTGCGAATCGAGTCGGCAATTGAGTCGGACTATGCATGAATTGCCCTGATAGCGGTTTTTTTACCCCAAGGCGGCCGGATGCGGCCGATAGCGGGATGCCAAATGCACAATCAGGAGCGCGCCCGTAAAGCGATGCTGTACGGGCGCGCCAAAGGGAATGCCGTCAGATGAAGCGCCAGGCCACATCCTGAAACCATCCAAAGGGAGGGGATACGTGCCTATTCCTTGGAAGGCTTCAAGGGCGGCATGTTCTTGGCGGCCGCCTTGCGCTTGGCCGTGTTGGAGCGTTTCAGCGCCTTTTCATCCACCAGGAACAGGGCATCGGTCGGGCAGGCGCGTACGCACTCCGGCCCATTCTCGGAAAAGTCACAAAGATCGCATTTGACGGCGACTTTGGCGCCTGGTTTTTTCGAAGCGGTAATTGACGTAGGAGAGAATGAACTCCCTTCCGGTTTACCTTCATCCGTCTTGGGATTCGGGCCGGATGCGCCAGCTTTGGCGCTGGGATTGGATATGGTGATCACGCCAAACGGACAAGCAAAAGCGCACAGTTTGCACCCAATGCAGCGTGCCTCGTTCAGTACGACTGCATTGTCATTCATTGTAATGGCATTGACCGGGCAAACGTCCGCGCAAGGAGCGTTTTCACAATGACGGCAAGCAATTGGCAGCGAAATCTCTCCATCGCGAACAATGGAAATTCTGGCCTGATCTTGCAAACCGTGCGCCTTGTGCGCCTCCTTGCAAGCGGCCAAACACGTATTGCAACCAATACACAGTGCCGGATTCGAATAAACAAATCGATTCATTTTCTATTCCCCCACGAAGACTCAACTGATGTCTAGCATTTCTTGTGCCATGCTATTAGCGGAGAAATATGGCGAATCAAATCATTTAAAATCAACAACCTATAAAAATTGTACTTAAACAGACAATTGAAACAAAAACGACAATGGCCGACACCGCAAGCTCCCATCTCATCCTGCGCCATACAGAAAAAACGAAGCCGCATGCAGATGGCTGGATTCGGGCACTGGAGCGATCACGATCAGGCATCGGTAATATGCAACGCATGAACCCGAATGCTACCAAGGCGACTGACCGTTCACGGAATTATCTGCCCCCTGATTTCCCCGTCAGGAAAGGCGTCGCTGTGAACATTCAGATAAAGGTTGCCCGCCTTGAAGCTCTCAAACTGATCATCCGTCAGGATGGAATCCGGAATGGCTGTCCAGGTGTTTTCCGACGATTGGGTGAAAGTGATAATGATCGGCCCGTCGACACCGGCGGCTCCCGTATGAATATGCGCCGCTGTCGCCTCGATGCCAATGGTTCTGATTTCACCGGTAACGACCTTATCGGAGGAAACACGGATGGCCGCCTCGCCCGACGCGGGGGTCGCCACGGGCGGAACCTGCTGACTGCCATCCAGCAGCACCGTTATCTCTTGGCTCATGGCTGAATCGGGCATCAGTCCCGCCAGGACGAACACGGCCATCATCTGAACCATCAGTGACTTTACGAAACGCACTACACTCATGTCACGCCTCCCGTTGCATCCGTGCGGACGGTTTGCTGAATCAGAGCATGCTATGGCAAGAGAGACATACTCTGATATTCGTCAAACAAGCGATAGCGGAATGGCGAGACTGCCGGAGCAATAGCAAATCCTGATTACCGATCGTCCGTCCGCTAAAGCTATCCTCCCAGGCATGCCTCCCGACAGTCGAACATTCATCCTGCTCAAAGAAGAATCGTTCTTCGCTTCCCGGCACTGAACCAAAAAATTGCTTTTTGAATCTCAATCGGCATATGGGACAAACGGGGGTGATGATGCATAGAAACGACTTTTTCAAGATTGCCGTCGCCATTGTCTTTATTGCCGTCGTGCTTGCCCTGTTCTTCATGCCTCGCGCGGCGGCAGATGACGTATCCGGTTTTGCCGATGTGCAGGAAGACGGCACACTGATCATCAGCGGGCATCCTGTGAAGCTGTATGGAATTTATATTCCGCCTACCGGACATACCTGCCAGACATCCATCCGGCCCATGCCATGCGGATCAAGAGCGCAACTGGCGCTGAACTTCAAGATCGAAGGTGAATTCGTCCATTGCACGCCGATAGCCGAAAACCAGGATGGCAGTATGACGGCGAGTTGCAGAGTCGGCAGCGAGGATTTGAGCGAATGGATGCTGCAAAGAGGCTGGGCGGTCACTTTGCCCGGCGCTCCGTTTTCCTTCACAGCGATGGAAAACATCGCCAAGTCCAGGGGCATCGGAGTCTGGGGCATACCAGTAGAGATACCGGTACCAAGACGATAGCCTAACCCAATCATTACATTTGATGGGTTTCAGGATCGAGTACGGCTTAATGCTGGCGGTGTATTCCGCGAATCAGGCGAACCATTTTTCTGGCTGCAAGCGGAAACAAGGCAAGAATCAGCAGTGACCCGACCAATTCAAATGAAAGGATGTCTTGCACGCTATCGACCTTGCTCAACTGCGTTCCTGCATTGACGTACACGATCGTTGCCGGCAGCATTCCCACCTGGCTTATCCAGTAATAGGTCCAGGGGCGCAGCCTGGTCAAGCCCATCATCAGGTTGATCAGAAAAAAGGGAAATACCGGGACCAGCCGCAGCATGAAAAGATAAAAAACCCCACTTTTCTCCATTCCCGCATCAATAACGCTCAATCTCTTGCCGAAATGGCTTCTGATCCAATCCTGAAAGAGATAGCGTGACATGAAAAAGGCAAACAAGGCTCCTACGGTAGACGAAAACGATGCGAGAATCACGCCGGTCAGCAGTCCGAACAATGTCCCTCCGGCGATGGCCAGGACGGCGGTTCCCGGTATGGATACCATCACGACGAAAATATAAAACACACTATAGGCCGCCATGGTTCTGAAGGGATGGGCGCGATAATAGTCGCGAAAGAATTGCTGGCCCGATTTCACCAGTTCAATACTGAGAAACCGGTCGAACCCTAGCAAAAAAAAGGCAGCGACCGCTGTCACCAGCAAAATGACCAGGATCATTTTCGTGCGATTCATCCTCGTGGCGTTTCCTTGGCAGGCTGGCTGGTGTGGATGGCAAAGCAGCTTGAGCGAGGCTACAGCAACCTCGGGAAATGTGCCGCTTCTGACAGTTTACTGTTTACAACTTGCCGATGCCGCATGCTTGGCGCAAAAAAAGGCAGATAATTGAGCTATCAGGCAATTCTCAACGATAAGGCAGGCCGGATTTGACCGATATCACTCAACCTGCGAGAAAAGAAGGTAGGTTCAGCCATATCGTTTGCCTGAACAGGCGCCCTTTCCGCAAATTGACTGCCCGGATCGGTTCGCGCTAGACTGCGCTCGCAATTGCCCCTTTGCGCTTGATTTTGGCAAGCTTTACGCATGGCCTTTTTCATCTTGCGCGACGGGCAAGACCATTCTCATCCGACACCTTAAACATTCCATTTTGTTGAACCCAAATGAATCAAAACGAATTAAAACTTGCCGTTGCCCGTTCTGCGATCGATTATGTTCCCTCCGGCGAAATAATCGGAGTCGGCACAGGCTCAACCGCCAATTTGTTCATTGACGAACTGGGCAAGATCAAGGACAGGATCAAGGGAACGGTTGCTTCTTCCGAGGCTACGGCAGTCCGGTTGCGCTCGCATGGAATTCCCGTGCTTGACCTGAACGAGGTGGATTACATTCCCGTCTACATTGACGGAGCCGATGAAATCACGAGTCAGGGAGCCATGATCAAGGGCGGCGGCGGTGCACTGACCCGTGAAAAGATCATAGCGTCCGCATCCGACAAATTCATTTGCATTGCAGACAGCACCAAGCTGGTCAATGTTCTCGGCGCCTTTCCTCTTCCTGTCGAGGTTATTCCAATGGCTCATTCGGTTGTGGCACGAAAGCTGGCCGCTCTGGGAGGCAATCCGCGCCTGCGGTTGAAGGATGGCAAACCGTTCATGACGGATAACGGCAACCTGATCATTGATGTGGCAGGTTTGCAGATCGTCGACCCCTCCGGAATGGAAACCGCCATCAACAATATCGTTGGCGTCGTCACGGTCGGATTATTTGCAAGACAGGGCGCAACCCTCTGCCTCCTGGGAACGGAAAATGGCGTGCAGACTCTGAAATTCTGAGCAAAACCTTTTTTACCTGTTTTTACAGCAGTTCGGTGACCGTCATTACGGTATCCTGTTGGATGATGCCGAACTAACCACCTGTTTCACAATCATAACTTCTCTCGTTTTTCGTTGAAGCCGGCCGCCCCGGCTTCATGGTTGTTTTCAACCCTCAGATGAATTGGAGAAATTATGTTTTTTCATAACAAGCGTTTGCAATATACGGTTCGGGTCAGCGAATGCAACCCCGGGCTGGCCAACCTGATGCTGGAACAGTTCGGCGGACCGCAAGGCGAACTGGCGGCGGCCATCCGATACTTCACGCAAGGGCTTTCCGACGACGATCCGGGCAGGAAGGACATGCTGATGGATATCGCCACGGAAGAGCTGAGCCACCTGGAAGTAATTGGGACTATCGTTTCCATGCTGAACAAGGGTGCGAAAGGCCCCATGGCAGAAGGCGCGCAGGAAGAAGCCGAACTTTACCGCTCCATAACCGGTGCGGGCAATGACAGCCATATCACCCAGGTTCTTTACGGTTGCGGCAGTCCGCTGGTCAATTCGGCTGGCGTGCCATGGACTGCGGCCTATATCGACACCATCGGTGAACCGACTGCGGATCTCCGCTCCAACATTGCCGCCGAGGCACGCGCCAAGATCATTTACGAACGACTGATCAATCTGACTGACGACCCCGGCGTCAAGGACGCCCTGACATTCCTGATGACGCGCGAAATCTCACATCAGAAATCGTTCGAGAAAGCACTGTACTCCATCGAGCACAACTTTCCTCCAGGCAAACTGTCGGGAGACTCGAACTTCTCCAATGTGTACTTCAACATGTCCCAAGGAACCGGCGACGAGCGAGGCCCGTGGAACCAGGGGGAACAGTGGGAGTTTATTTCCGACAGAGACAAGCAACTGGCTGTGGACGGAGGCTCCGGCGAGGGCAGCGTGGAACTGAGCGGCGACGAGAAGAGCCTCCTCCGGAAGGCAGCAATGCGCATGTCCTCCAATCCGAAAGCAAACCCGGTGACAGGCGCAGAATTGGGAATGAAGGGACAAACTCTGCAGTAGGCCGTTGATTCGCTTTCGCGCCGGGCAGTTTCCAAAAGAACCATGTATGATTTCTCTATCTAGCTCATGATGGCCGGGTAGACGCCGGGTGACGTGTAACGGAGTCGGCACCCACCCGGCAAGACACGTTGTTGGAAAGAGGACGATATGGAAGAATCCGGCCTTCACCTGCTAAACTTGGTTCTCTTTCACGAGCAGACAAGGAAACTTCACGTACGCCGTCTGATCGGCGTGCTGGTCTTGCTTGGCGGCGCAGCCGCGCTTTGCATCAAAGGATGCAGCCTGCTTGTCTAGCCGAAATCGATGCCGGGCTGCATCATGGCTTTATGAGTGAGAATGTCATGAAGATGCTGGCCTGGGAGGCCGCCCCGGTCGCCCTGATTCAAGCGCCGCTTCAAAACCAATATCAGACAGTCAAATAACGACTGAACAACTTGATTGCCATTAAAACAAATACAATAAATTGTAATTCCCCTTGACGTAAAGAAATATCGTTTCGTACACTTCGGTGGTTATTATCAGCCGGCTGAGGCTTGACCACGACCATGGCGAACCGATGAATTTCTTCAAGATCAAGAGCACCGCACTGGTGGCAGCATTGTTTATTTGCGCCCCTATCATTTCGCAAGCCAACGATATCTCTCTTCCCCGCAACGGAAAAGATTTACAGTTGGCATCCCTTC
>Ga0316600_10000533_pt1 | contig 18141 bp, 10 predicted proteins | sample OWC_soil_day5_CT_FD_207652 | JGI IMG/M metagenome (GOLD analysis project Ga0316600, IMG submission 207652) | Wetland soil microbial communities from Old Woman Creek delta, Ohio, United States - OWC_soil_day5_CT | ecosystem: Environmental > Terrestrial > Soil > Wetlands | place: USA: Ohio... | reverse complement strand
CACCGCGCGATTATTTGAGCACTTATATGAAAATTGGTACAATTGGTGCTTTGGCACTTGGGATAGTTTTTGTTCAACCAGAAATTCATATGCCAGCAATCACTGAGTTTATTAGTGGCGGTGGTCCTGTTATACCAGGTCCAGTTTGGCCGTTTGTTTGTATCACGATTGCTTGTGGCGCGATTTCAGGTTTCCATTCCATTATTGCTACAGGTACGACACCAAAAATGGTAAGCAATGAAAGAGAAATACTACCGATTGGTTTTGGTGCAATGCTTGCAGAGTCTTTCGTTGGTATCATGGCCTTAATTGCTGCAACTAGTTTGATTCCAGCAGATTATTTTGCCATTAACAGTGCACCGGCAGTGTTTGAAAAACTAGGCATGACGATAAAAGAGTTACCAATGTTATCACAAATGGTTGGTGAAGATGTTGCTGGTCGTCCAGGCGGAGCAGTATCATTGGCTGTAGGTATGGCACATATCTTCTCGAAGATTCCAGGACTAGAAAGCTTTATGTCATTTTTATATCATTTCGCAATTATGTTTGAAGCTTTGTTTATTTTAACGATTATCGATGCGGGTACTCGTGTTGGTCGTTATTTATTACAAGAAATTGGTGGGATGATTTACAAACCACTAGGCGACGTACATTGGACTCCAGGGATTATCTTCACAAGTGCGTTAATTTCAGGGGCTTGGGGTTATCTCGTATTTGGTGGTTCCATTGCATCGATTTGGCCACTATTTGGTTTATCCAACCAGTTATTGGCAAGTATGACGTTAGCAGTCGGTACGACGGTACTCTTAAGAATGGGAAAAGCGAGATATGCATGGACAACGATTGTCCCACTATCCTTTATGATTGTGACAGCATTAACGGCTGGATTCTATAATATTTTTGAACTTTATTTACCAAAGGGGCAACTTTTACTTGCGGGTGCAAGCGTAGTCATGATCGTCCTCATCGTTTTCGTTATCATAAACTCTGTTAGAGTTTGGTTTAATATAATGAAAGAGGAGAAACAAGTGAAAGCTTCTGTTTAACTTTAGAAAATAGTTAAAAACTAAAAGCAGTGAATTGCAACGAAAACAACAAGTCGGCAAAAGATGAATCTAAGGCAACTTCTAATTCGAAGATCGCTTTGAAGGCTAAACTCCCTGCGGTCAAACAAAAGCCTTCAAAGCTATGTGCTGGTATGATTCATCTATATTGCCTTTATTGAACGTTTTCTTATGCAAATCATCTGCTTTTTCTTAATCCTAAGTAGGTATAGTATATTTGCTGTTATTGTATTGGTGACTTGGCTACAATTTCAATTTCTGTTTCATGTTTGGCAATAGCATGTTCAAACATTGCATCAGAACTATATGTATTCCAAACGGCTTGAATATTGGCAATGTATTTGTCTTTATTAAATGGTTTTGCCAATTGATTTTTTGTACTTTCTATAAGTTTATCGAAGAAAGCATCAGGTAAGGTTATTGTACGCATTGCGAGCAAAATATCTAGGTGGCTATCGACGAGATATAAACTGATTGTTTTTTCTTTTACATCGAGCAATTTTGGCTGCTGATCTTCTGTATGAAAATGAACGGAATAAGGACTGTCTCCCCAACCATTAATGATCCCATCAATTTTATATAATAAGAAAATAATATCCTTTTCTATAAATAGCCCTAACTCAAATTTCCCTGTGCGAAATGCTTCAATCGCAATTAAATCGACCTTATTCAATTTTAAAATAAACATTGCTCCATTGATATCATATTGAAAAATACCACCATCGCCCTGCGCTTTTATTGGAAGAGGAAATTTTTCTCCTACCTGAAAACTTGTATATGACATAAAAACCTCCAACTATTAAAACTTATGCATAATTATTTATCTACTATATCACATTTTGCCATAAATAAAAAAGATGGTATGAATGTTTCGTGTATTTCACAATAAAAAAGTAAGTTTATCTTACTTTTGAAAAGGGGAATGTAATTTTTAGGCGAAGTAAGCAATGATAAACCAAATGTAAGGAAGTGTTTTTATGGTTGAATCTGTATTACTCAATGCTTTAGCGCAAGTTGTTGGTTACATCCCAAAGCTGTTAACAAGCAAAATTGGAATGGTAGTTTGTGATAGAGAAAAATGGATAGCTTCTAGTGCTATTGATGAAATAAAACAGCAAATTGTGATTGGTGCGCCAATCAAACTAGGCTCAGCAGCTTATGATGCAATGCAAAAGAATCATCGTGTCGTTGTGGAAGTTGCAAAAGAAGTTTATGGGATTCCTTATATTGCGGTGAGCATACCGATTGTTGAAAACGGTGTGGTGGTAGGTGCTGCTGCAATTCATGAATCTTTAGAACGTAAGCAAGTATTGCAAGAGACTGCCAATAATCTTTTCGATGCAGCGAACATGATGTCGGAGGCAATGCAGGCGATTTCATCGCAAGCAAAGCAGTTGTCGATAGCGAGTCATAGTCTCAAAGATTTGGTAAGTATAGCGAATCAAGAAGTAAGTGAGACAGATTCGGTCATTAGCTTTATCAAAAATGTTGCGAGTGAAACTAATTTATTAGGATTAAATGCAGCGATTGAAGCTGCACGTGTTGGTGAACAAGGTCGTGGCTTTGGTGTTGTGGCAACAGAAGTTCGTAAATTGGCTGTAAATAGTGCAAGTTCAGCAACAGAAATCACCCAAACATTACTGCAAATTAGTGAGTCAATTGGGCGCATAAACAATGAAATCGAAATTGTCGATTCTGTAAATCGTAAACAGGCCGATACGATTGAAAACATTGCAGGGCAAAGTAAAGAATTGCAAGATATTGCAAAAAGACTGGCAGAGATTGCTGCTGGTTTAAATAAGGATAATGATTAAATCATAAAAGTTATGTAGTGCTAGGTTTTTACTAGCACTTTTTTTATTAACTATAGAACGATGTCAAAAACATCTATAAATATAGAAAATACTAGTGATAGGAAAACAATATTATTTATGATAGAATAGTCCTAATATGATTAAAAACTAGACTGTATTGATTAAAGATACAGCAATGATAAATAGGCAAGGAACCTAGTAAAACTACGTTGAGATTGTTAGGAGGTTCATTATGCTACAAGAAAAGTTAGCGGTTTTCTTTGGAAGTAATGTTCCTTTAAGAGAAAGATTATATTATGGAATGTCTGCGGCGGGCATGGTAAGTGCGATTGTTGGTCTTATTAGTACGCTTATGGTAGGACTCTCGCTTGGTGGAGTGTTAGCGGCAGCATCTAGCGTTATAACGTTAATTGTAATATTAATTTATGCGGTCAAAACTAAAAATTTTGAACGGGCTTCCATCTTTAACAGTACGGTTTTTAATCTTTTGATATTTCCGATCAACTTTATCTATGCTGGTGGCATTGACGGTGGAATGCCGATATATTTTGTTATGGGGATATTTGTTACTTTTTTATTACTAAAAGGGAAAATTAGAAATCTTTTAATTTTATTATTTTTAAGTGTTTATATAGCACTTTTTCTAGTTGCGTATTACAATCCAGATATAATAGTACCGTTTCCAAGTGCAGAGGCTCGTATCGTAGATTTGATGTTTGCTATGGTTATCGTCTCTCTCTTTACTGGTGTTGTAATCAGTATTATAGGATATGAATATTCTACAGAACACGAAAAGGCGGAACTATTAAATCATCGTTTACATCAAGTTGCAATCAAAGATCCGCTTACGAATTTATTTAATCGTAGATATTTAATGCATCAATTGAAAAATCAGATAGAAAAATCGAACCAAGAAGAGTATCCTCTTGCCTTAATTATTTTTGATATTGATTTTTTTAAGAAAATCAATGATACATATGGGCATTTGATTGGTGATGAAGTGTTAAGGAATTTTTCGAAAATGATTTCCAGTCAAATTCGCGGTAATGATATTGTAGGTCGCTACGGAGGCGAAGAATTTTTCCTTATTCTTGTTGAGACAGATAGCGAAGATGCACTTCGTTTAGCGGAAAGAATAAGAAAAAAAGTATCGAATAGTATATTGTCAGAAAAAGTTGCCCAGTCAATTACGATTAGTGGTGGAATTGGTATTTATCAGCATGAAATGAGTGTTGAACAATTAATAACGGCAGCGGATAAGAATTTATATAAAGCAAAATTCCAAGGACGTAATAAAATTATTAGTGAATAATTTTAAGTTGTGCCAAGTAATTTTATAAAAGCAAAGATACAGCCTGTAATAATTTTTATATTATTACGGGCTGTATCTTTTGATGACTAAATTTTTAGACACAAGGATTTTTTAATAGGCTTAGGATCAAATTTTTATTAAAAAACTAGTTGATTTTAAATATGTAAAATAAATGTATTAATTTGGAAGGATATGTCTTGTCGATACAGAATAAAAGATATAGTATTCAAAAAGTTAATCAGGCAATTCATTAATTTTTGTTTAATAATACTCAAATTTGTAGGAGATATTATGGAAAATTTACCTTTGGCATTTCTTAGCTCATTAGGTTCTATGGTTGCGATTGTTGGCATATATAGCTATATTTATACTATATATCGAGAAAAGTATATGGGAATATGTGCAATTAGTTGGAGTATGTTTTTATCGCGATATGTTTTGTTTGACTCAGGAATTTTTGAGTGGAAACAATCAGTATTGGGATTATTTATATTTCAGATGATCATTATCTGGAGTGTATTATTATTTTTGTATGGTACATATGGTTTCTTTAATAAGTCATATGATAAGAAGTTAGCAGGTTATAGTGGTATAGGCATAATGATAATTTTGATTATTATGGATTGTTTTGTTTCTAATTTAGCGTATAAATTGATAATTCCAATCTGTTTAGGTGCATATGCAGGTATGTCAATTGGATGGATTTATATTAAAAACGAAAAAGTCCAAGGTTTTGGAGCTTTATGTGTTGGCTATGCATACATTGGCTGGAGTCTTCTTAGTATTTTCATGCCGTTTGCTATTAATATTAAATGGTTTTCTCCTCTGGGGTATGCTTTAGGAGGCTTATTTCGTTTAATTATAGCTTTAGGGACATTGATTGTTTATTTTGAAAAAAATCGTAGGGATTATATGAAAAAAGAATCAGAGTATCGATTATTAGCAGAAAATGCTATCGATGTAATTTATTCTTATCAACTATTACCAGAGCGAAAACTTAAATATATTAGTCCAGCAGCGTTACCTACTACTGGTTATACAGCGGAAGAATATTATAATAATAATGCTTTGCTTTTTGAGATTGTTCATAGTGAGGATAGTCCGATGCTAAAGAAGTTTTATAGTAATTTAGCTAATTTAAATGGTACAACATTAACATTGCGTTTGATTACGAAGCAAGGCATGGTTATTTGGGTAGAACAAAAAAGTGTGCCAGTTTATGATGAGAACGGTGAAATTGCCGAGATACAAGGGATTATCCGTGATGTTACGGACAGAAAAGATCTGGAAAATGTTGCGGCGCAGTTTGATCGTATGAATATGGTAGGAAATATGGCGGCAACGGTAGCGCATGAAATCAGAAATCCGATGACCACTGTATTAGGCTATATACAAGTTTTAGGAAGAAAAGAAAAATATAAAAACGATAAAGATAAATTTAAATTGATGGTCGATGAACTGCATCGAGCCAATGATATCATTCGAGAATATTTATCTTTATCCAACCAAAAGTTAGTTAATTTAAAAAAAGCGTCCTTAAACAATATTTTAAAGTCTATTTATCCCTTACTTGAAGCAGATGCAAATTCTTCAAGGGTAAAGATAAAACTAGATATAGTGGATATTCCTGAATTGCTATTGGATGCGAATGAGATTCGGCAGTTGGTACTGAATCTCGTACGCAATGGCGTTGAGGCTATGCCAAAGGGTGGTGAATTAACGCTGGGAACAAAATTAGAAAATAATGAAGTTATTTTATTTATCAGTGATCAGGGTACAGGAATTGATGAAGAAGTCCTTGAAAAATTGGGAACCCCGTTTTTTACGACGAAAGATACTGGTACTGGCTTAGGACTTTCCATTTGCTATCGGATAGCGAATCGGCATAATGCAACGATCAAAATCAATTCGAGTAAAGCTGGTACTACGTTTAGAATTTGTTTTAATCGCAATTTAGCGTAGAAAGAAACTATAAGTGTAGTTGTTAAAATAAAAAAATCCTCTTAAGGTTGCAGAATTTTGCAATTTTAAGAGGATTTTTTTGTCTTTTTTTTCTTTTTGTCCAAAGTTTTACTTTTTTTGCAAGGATACTATAAGGTAGCTACCGTATCCCTTAAGTCAAGGGGGTGATCGTTATGAAAGTGTGATTCTTAGTTAAATCCTAAAAAGCATACACAAAAACTATGATGAGAAGAGGTTACAAAAATGAAAAGAAACAATTTAGAAAAAATCACGAGTGAAGAGGAAATGATAGGGGAAGGAGTCCAAATCTGCATTGCAAATACTTTAGCCGAAAAAAAAGCGATATATCAATTTCGATATAAAATTTACGTTGAAGAAATGGCAAAGGACAAATTGAATCTAATCTATCATGATAAGGAAATATCAGATAAAATGGATGAATGGGGTATACTTATTTATGTAAAAAATGATAAAGAAGTGGTTGGTACAGCAAGATTAAATTTTGGAAAAATATCAGATTTTCCTGAAGAGATTGTTGAAAAGTTATCTATGAAGGATTTTTATGAATATTGTGTTAGTAGTAATATTGATGATCAAGTGGCTTTTGTTAGTAAATTTATAGTTGCGGAAGAATTTAGAAGTTCTTCAGTTGCTTACTTAATGCTAATTGAATTTTATAAATTTTATTTTGAAAAAGGTGGGGCATTTTTTTTTGCAGGATGTAATTTGCATTTATTACGGTTTTATGAAAAAATGGGCTGTCATCGTTATGGTAAAAATTTTAATGCTTTTGGTTATGGGTTATTATGCCCAATTGTGGCATTAGCTGAGGATGTTAACCACTTTCGTACAATAAGATCACCTCTTTTTCGTATAGCCGGAAAAAAAATAACTATAAATTCAAAAAATGTGGAATGGTTCCATGAGAAATTCACGGAAAAATTAAATATTGTGAATAGTCAATTGGTTACGACAGATGAATTATGGTCAATTTTATGTGAGCGTTTACATGCTTTACCTACGGAAGTCATCGAAATATTGCATGATTTATCGATAGAAGAGGCAAAAAAATTTCTTCATGCCTGCGGTAGTATTGTTCAATGCGCACCTGGGGAAGCCATTACGGTACAAGGCGATGTAAGTTATTCGTACAATATACTATTATCGGGGCGTTTAAAATCGTTAACTTTTATAAATCCAATAAAAGAATACCATATACCTGGTCAATATTTTGGTGCCAATGGGTTAACCGAGCATCATAAACATTTAGAAGAAATTGTGACGGTAACTCAATCAGAAATATTGGTATTAACTGGTTTTACATTCCCTAAATTTAGTAAAGCTAATCTAGACATTGCCCATAAGATAATGAAAAAAATTATCACTATGGCAAGAAATCCCGTATTTCATTTAAAATAACGATAACAAATACAAACTCCTCCAATATCATTAAGATTTTGGAGGAGTTGTTAAATTTTTAAAGCAAATGAAAAATGTAGTGCCTGTTTGGCTAGTATCAATGTTGATCGTAGCATGGTGTCTATTTGCTATTTGATAACAGAGAGGTATCCCGAGGCCCGCCCCTGTTTTTTTTGTAGTAATGAAAGGGGTGCCTAATTTATCTAGTATATAGGGGGCAATTCCGAAGCCTTGGTCATTGATCGACAAGACAACCTTATCGTCTTTTATAAAGGTTCGGAGGGTTAACTTTCCCCCCTCGGGCATGGCATCGACGCTGTTGCTTACAAGATTTAATAGTAATTGGCGTATTTCCTTTTCATCTAGCGATAAATCAGGAAGGTCTTGGAGATCGAGGATTACTTTTATCTTTAAAGAAGTGGTATGTGCTTGGAGCAATGGCATTGAATCTTGAATGATGGTATTTAAAGAACAGATTTTCAAATTAGCTACTTTTTCTCTAGATAAAGAAATATATTTTTGAATAATGGTATTAACTGTGTCGATTTCTTCGAGCATTAGTTTGAATTTAGCGGTATTAGCTTTGGTTATATCTTTTTTTTCTAGGACTTGAAGGTAGCCGCGGATTGTTGTTATGGGATTTCTGATTTCATGGGCGACAGTGATTGCCATATTACCAACCATATTAATTCGATCAGGCAGAAGGTATTCTTGATTGATGATATCAAATTTATTTTCTTTTATTAGGCGATACTGAGTTTCGAGGTCTAGTAAATCCATTCTGGTTTTCTCAAAATAGACCATTAAAGTACAAAGGGCAATAGCGAAGCGTAATATGCCGCCCAGTAAATAGCACCAAGGTAGAAGGTAAAAGCCATCGAGAATGAAAATTGTAAATAAGCCGAGAATACTCCAAATGATATAGCAATAACCAGTAATCCATCGCCCAAACCCGTTTAAATTTAAATATTTAATAAACAGCAAACCTACCCAAATACCGGCAGCACAAGCAAAGCCGACAGGGAGTAGCAATATATATAATAAAGACGGCGTTAGAGTATTTAAAATAGCATTTAGTGCAAATGTACTAATAGCTACGTACAGCCACATTTTATTGAGAGATTTGTTGATAAAGTTATGATTTGCCCACAGAAACGTTATACTATTTATATAAATAAATAGTTCATAGGCTAGCAAACCAAAGGTAGAGTCCTGCCAAGGCATAAAATTTGTGTTGAAAATTAGATACCGACAGAGCAGAATAAGCCAACTTAATGACCATAGCCCCATATAACGTTCACGGTATACTGAATAAAGGTATATATAGATAATAATCATTGAAATAGTACCAATTGATGATACAATTACTGATAAAGAAAGATAATCCATAACGACTCCTAATAAAGCTTTATTTTACAATTATTACATATACTGTGAATGTTCTACATGGTTTGCAATTATCCTTCCAAATTATTGTAATAAATAATTTGATTTGCAAATAATAAAAAATTAAAAAATGAAATTTAAGTCCTAGAACTTGTCGAAAGCTGTATGAATCAACGCAAAGAATCCGTTAGAAATATAAAATCTAACGGATTTTTGTTTGTGGTTCATTATAAAATCATTTAAAGAGTAAACTTAAGCAATTGGTAATTTTCCTGCGTCTTGTGTATTTAACCCTAGTGGCTGTTCAATTTTTAAAAGTTTCAGCCAACTGCGAGTGGAGTCGCCTAGGATGATACCAACAAGGATAAGTAGTAAAATCGTGATTACTCCGTTGATATTACCTAACAAGTCACCGCGATTGAAAAAAGTAGAAATACTATAGAAACCAGCAGTGAATACGGTTACCGTTAAGAAGATCAGTGGTAGGAAAGTGATAAGTCCATAGGCTTTCTTCTTTCCTACTTTTAAAATAATCGTTGTTCCAATGGCAAGAGATGCTACAGCTAGAAGCTGATTAGCGATACCAAACATTGGCCAGATAGAGGCAACGTCACCGCTATATAGTAAGTAACCCCAAGCAAAAGAAATTAGCGTACTGGTAAGAAGAATGCCAGGCCACCAATGAATTTGTTTTAATGGTTTATAAGTGTAGGTGCCTAAAACATCTTGAAGAACATAACGACCAACGCGGGTAAAAGCATCGATTGTTGTCAAGATAAAAAGAGCCTCAAACATGATGGCAAATTGGTACCAATAATTCATTAAATGTTTCATTTCACCGATACTAGAAAAAATATGAGCCATGCCAACCGCTAGAGATACTGCTCCACCTGGGCGATGTGCTACCTCAATGCCGACCAATTGTGTGAGTTGATCAAGATCGACTGTTTGCAAATTCAATGTACTAAAGACCTCGGCTGAGGTATTGATTGCAAAATAATCACCAGGCGTCAATACTGCAGCCGCAATTAAGGCCATAACAGATACGACACCTTCAACGAGCATTCCACCATAAGCGATACCACGTGCTTGGGTTTCTAGTTCCATCATTTTTGGTGTAGTACCAGAACTAATGAGAACGTGGGCGCCAGAGATAGCACCACAAGCAATCGTAATGCAGACATAAGGCCATACTGGACCTGGAATGATTGGGCCGCCACCACTAATAAATTGCGTAGTAAATGGCAAAGCAATGGTAGGATGGACAATTAAAATGCCAAGGGCTAATGCCCCAATGGTACCTATTTTCATGTAAGAACTTAAGTAGTCACGAGGAGCTAAGAGTAACCAAACTGGTAATACCGCTGCAGCAAATCCATAGATCGGCAGAGCAATTGATAATTGCTGTTTAGTCAGTGTGAACCAGCTAGCAAAGGGCGAATTGGCAACGTAATTTCCGGAAAAAACTGCAAATAAAACGAGTAAAAATCCGACTAGCGAGCCAGAAAAAATTGAACCCGGAGAAATTTTAAACATATACACGCCGATCACCATGGCAATAGGAATCGTCATAAATAAGGTATAAACACCCCACGGATTTTGATAGAGCGCATTTACAACGACGATACCAAGTCCAGCCAAGGCTACTACAACAACAAAGACCACGGCAACCGAGGTAGCTGCGCCAGTAATTGGCCCGATTTCTCTTTTGGCAATGACCACAAGAGAATCACCTTTATGGCGAATCGATGCGAATAAAATAACGAGATCTTGTACAGCGCCAGCAAAGACAGAAGCAAGTAAGATCCAAATAAATGGAGGCCCCCAGCCAAACTGTGCTGCCAGAATAGGCCCAACGAGTGGGCCAGGTCCCGCGATCGCAGCAAAATGGTGACCAAATACTATCCATTTATTTGTTTTTACATATTCGCGACCATCCTCATATTGAACAGCTGGAGTAATGTTTTTATCATTCAATGTGAGTACTTTTGCGCAGATAAAAGCAGAATAATAACGATAAGCAAGAAGAAAAAAACACACGGAAACGATGATTAATGTAACTGAATTCATAGAAATGCTCCTTTATATAATAAATAAAAAATACATGATTTCTATATTAAATCAATTCTTGAAATATAACAAATAATAAATACTATAGTATCGTGGAGAAAAACAAAGCAAATGCGAATAAATGTAAACTTTACACTGTAATATTGTATACACAAATATTTTTTTTTATTGTCGCGAAAATGAAGAATTGTCAAAGGGCAAGAAAAAAATAAATCTGGCTCTTTATCGAAAAAAATATTTACTTGTTTTGTTCTAATACTGTAAATATGGTATATTAAAGTTCAACTATCCAAACTTTATAAAATAGTCTAAGTTTTACCGTGAGGTGTAATTGATGTTAACTTATAACAACAATTCAGATACAATGATTATTGTTCTTCATGAAATTTATGGAGTGAATAAACATATCGTTAATGTGTGTGAAACATTATCAAAATATCAATATAATAGTATTGCGCCGAATTTATTGAAGGATAATATTGTATTTAACTATGATCAAGCAGAACTTGCTTATCGTAATTTTATGGACAATGTCGGTTTTGAGGAAGCAATAAAGCAGATAAAGCAAATTCTTTGTAATGTAAGACCACATTATAAAAGAATTTATGTAATGGGTTATAGCATCGGAGCTACTCTCGCCTAGTTATGTAGCCAAACAAATTTATGTGATTTAGTTGTTGGCTTTTATGGTTCAAGAATCCGAGATAATCTTGCAGTAATACCAAAATGCCCAACGCTATTGTTTTTTCCAACAGATGAAGAATCGTTCAATGTAGATGACTTGATTGTGAAGTTAAGTTGTTTAGATAATGTTAAGGTTGAAAAAATACAGGGTAAGCATGGTTTTGCTGATAAGTTTTCGAAAAATTATAATAGACAGTTGGCTTTTAGCGCAACTAAAAAAATCCTGTTATTTTCCAAATAACCTTTTCAAATTAAAATTTTTATAGTAATTTTAGAAGAATGCTTTAAATAAAAAATCTGTACAATTTATTCATGTATATTGTCGCAAAAGAAACGCCTTTTACAACCAATAGCGGATTGTAAAAGGCGTTTTGTAGTTTATTTCTTCAAGTGATAAGGAATCGTGGAAACGATAACATTCTTCTTTAAAATGAGTAGCGTACGTAAAATCAAACCTGTTTGATTATGGAGAAGCCTGTGCCACCATTTTTTTGTTTCAAATTCAGGGATGAGAATTGTAATATAATCATTCGGTCCTTTTTCTTGTGAAAGTTCTTCGATGAAATCAATCAAAGGTTGTACGACAAGACGATAAGGGGAATATAAAGTTACAAGCTCAATACCAGGATTCCAGCAATTCCATTTTTCTCGTACTTTGTGCCCGACTTCTTCATCAATCGCAACGTGTACTGCCAAAACATTATCACCAATTGATTTTGCATATTTTAAAGTTTGGGTAATAACGCTGGTTGGGCTAGAAATTGGCACGATTACAATGTTTTTACCAGCATGAATTTCAGTGGTGAAAGCAGGATTCATTTCTTCATCTGGAAGATGAAGTTGCTCTGCCATATCGTTATAATGTCCTTTGATTTTCCTAAAGATAAAAATCATGATAGGAATAAAGACCAGTACAAGCCAAGCACCGTAGAAAAATTTACTGATACCGATGATTAACACGACGATACCAGTTACGAGTGCTCCCACAGTATTGACCAATGCACGCAGAATCCAATAACGACCCTTTTCACGACGCCAATGAACAACCATACCAGTTTGTGCAATCGTGAAAGATAGAAATACACCGATTGCATAAAGTGAGATAAGATGATCGGTATTACCTTGATAAAGAAAGATTAATACGCCAGCGGCGATACTCAAGAGCATAATACCATTAGAAAAGCTGAGGCGTTCGCCACGAGCGCCGAGATAACGTGGCATATAGCCATCACGAGCTAAAATCGATAGAAGCGGTGGAAGCCCATTAAAGGAAGTGTTTGCCGCCAAATAAAGTACCAACATTGTGGTGATTTGGATATAGTAATAAAACCAGTTACGCCCGAAGGTCAATTCCGCTATTTTAGATAAAGACGTAGCGTCTTCAAGCGGTAATATATGAAAATGCATAATTAAAAACGATATGCCGATAAACATAAAGCCAAGGATACCAGACATCCAAAAGGTTGTTGTACTGGCATTTTTTACGGAAGGCTCTTGAAACATTGGCACGCCATTGGAAATAGCTTCGATACCGGTCATAGAACTACAACCATTCGCAAATGCGCGTAATAATAATACACCAACAGTCCAGTCAAATTGTCGTTCTAATGATTCGGTAGGAATGATAGCGGCTTGCTCTGTAAAAGCTTGATAGATTCCAGTGAAGATTAAAACCAATATGCCTAAGATAAAGGCATAAGTAGGAAAAACAAAGGCAGTGGAAGATTCTCTCACTCCCCGTAAATTTATTAGCATCAGGATGAAAAATAATACCAGTAAATCAATAGATACTTCATAAGCTAATAAATCGGGGAATGCTGAAATAATCGCGACTGTACCTGCTGAAACACTAACAGCTACAGTTAATGTATAGTCAGCCAATAAGGCAGCAGCTGCCGTTAGGGCAGGAAGTTCACCTAAATTTTTAATGGCTACGGAATACGATCCGCCACCACCAGGATTGGCTTTGCCAACTTGTACATAGGAAATAGTTACGATGCTGAGTAATAGTAAGATGGCTATGGCAACATGACTTAAATATCCATAAGCTAAAAGCCCAGGCACAGCAAGAATAATCATAATCTGTTCCGGTCCATAAGCGACAGAAGACAGTGCATCAGAGGAAAAAATAGCAAGAGCTTTAAACTTGGTAAGTTTTTCATGTGAAATTTCTTGGTTGTGTAGCGGCCTGCCGATTAATAATCGCCTAAGCAAACGCATCATAGTGTATATTCGACCTCCAATTAATAGTAGCACTATTTTTAATAAGATTTATTTAAAAAAATGCATTGCATTTTGAATTGTTCTCTATAAAGCCTTAAAAAAGCACACAAAAAAAGACCTGTGGGCGGTCTTATGCCCCTCATTTTGGCCGACGAAGTTAGCTGACGGGTAGGATGACAAGAGAGAACATCCCTTCTACCAAATGATAGAATTAACCCCAAAAAAATTGGTTCCTCCGCTTCTTAATTCAAGAATTAAGCCACTATTTACATGTGAATTACATTATACACCTTTGACCATAGAAACAAAAGAGAATAAACAACGATAAATATGCAATAATAGGATCCATTAAGTTATAAATAATGTTTATCATTACCTACCGTGAATTTTGGTTGATTTTCTCTTATTTACTCTGATTATCTGTTAAATTTTAATTGGAAATTTGAAAAGAGAATTTGAAAGATCTCTTGATAGGTTAAAAAGCTGGCATATCTCATTAAAGTATACCAGCTTTTAAAAATATAGTTTGTTATAATCTTCTTGCGGCTTCGAAAGCTAACGGCGATCGTTCGCACTCTTCTGGTAACATCGTTACTTGGAAGCATAATTTAGAGCCCATCATTTTTTCGCTGGCATAGCTTAAGCCATTAGATTGGCTATCAAGTAATGGATGGTCAATTTGTGCCGGATCCCCAAGTAAGATTATTTTGGTGCCGATGCCGGGGCGGGTTAATACCGCCTTTGCTTGGCGAGGCGTAGAGTTTTGCATTTCATCGAAGATCGTCCAATATTTTTGTAGGGACCGACCTCTCTGGTAGGCCAAGGCTTCTGTTTGGATGATACGTTTTTCGAAAAGCATGTTAACGGTATCTTCTGTTTGCAAAAAGTCTTTGTCTTCCTGCGGGCAATTTCCTGACATCAAGGTAAATAGATTGTCTTTAATCGCGCGCATATAGGGTTCTATTTTTTCAGCCTCGGTTCCAGGCAAAAAGCCTATTCCCTCGTCGAGCATTGCATTTGGTCGGCAGATTAGAATGTGTTGATATTGTTTTGGCTGGCAATCCATATAGTAATGTAGTCCAACTGCCAAAGAATAAAAGGTTTTAGCGGTTCCAGAAATTCCTTTTAAAATAACTAGTGGTGCTTCTTCGGCACTCATCATGAGGCATTCTTGCATGAAAATCTGACCCACATTTTTAGGCGTGACCCCGAACGGGTTACGACTTTGATATTTTAAGTGAATTACTTTTTCTCCATCAAAGCGACCTAGTGCCGTATGCCGATCATTATCTGTTGATTTGATCAGCAAAAATTGGTTTGTCACAAAAGTCGCCGGAACTAATATGTCTGTTGAATCATCAAAACTATATAATTTATTTGGATCGATGAACTGCTTGTCATCGTTATGGAAAGCATTGATTATATCGCTGGATGTATAAGCAATGATGCGTCCAGTGTACTGCTCTTCTATGCTAGCAACTTTATCATTACGAAAATCTTCAGCTTGGATTTTTAGGATAGATGCTTTGACACGCATATTGGTATCGCGGCTCACTAAAATAGTTTGCTCTCCACTTTCGGAAAAACCTTTACAGACTTGGAGAATTCGATTATCAGATTTATCTTTGTCCCAATAAATAGGCATGGAAGTGGCGGTATGATTTGCCTCTAAAATGAGAGTTCCGCCGTTGTTATTCAAAGGAACTCCTTCTAACAGATTACCTTGCATTCGCATGGTATCAATAATACGACTAACATGGCGACTGTTGGCACCGCGCTCTGTTGATTCCTTTTTAAATCGATCTAGTTCTTCAATAACAACTTCGGGAATTACCACTGTATGTTCGTTGAAAGCATATAAAGCATTGGGTGAGTGCAGCAAAACATTAGTGTCTAAGACATAATATTTTTTCAACGGTAGCCCCCCTTAATATCTTCTCTCTTTTAGTATAGGCTATCTGAATAATTGCTGAGTTAGGAATTTATTAATATTATGTTAATATTTTGCCCGATAAAACTGTAAAAATCCCGTCTAAGCAAGCCTCCCTATCGTCTTTAAATTTATAGTAATTACTTATTAAATAAATATGATATTTTATAGTATATGTTGTTTTTACAAAAGACAATTACAGTAATCATAAAATATAGTTAAAATATTATATGATTGAAAAAGAAAAAGGAGCAAATTTCATTAAGAATTTTACTGCTTTTATGAAGGTTTTTTTAAACTAAATTTAGTTAAATTTATATGTAAACTGATAAGTTTTAAAAACTCCAGAATATGCTTGTGATAAGCTTAAAAACATGTTGATTTACATAATAAAGAAAAATACAAAAGTGTGTAAACCATGAATTGAAAACGGTGAGATGAAGTGCTTTCAAGAATTAGACAATATTCGTGACGATGGTCTGAAAAGCATATTGGTTTTTATTGTATTTTTCTTATAACTTTTGATAGGTATCGCTACTAGCCCGGCAAACTACTGTAAGTATTGAGAACTAGGCGTTTGTGGAATAAATTAAATAATTTGAATAAATATGTCTTTTTATAGATGTATATAACTTAAGTTCACTTTAAACTTATAGTATGTCTAGTATAAAGAGTAAGAAGTATAAGGCGTAACGTGGAGAAGGAGGATATAAATATGGAAAAAAAATTAGCGACACCAATGGATCATAGCACTTCCGCGGGAAAGAAAAACACGAATGATATTGCGGTAAAGAGGGAGTTGGCAAAACGAAAAGCGGCGGAAAAAGTCCGGTCACGTTCGTTGGCAAAGCAGCAGCAACTCGCTGAACGTATTGCAACAGCCACTGAACAGCTTGCTGCTGGTATTGATCAAGCAAGCAATGCAGCAACTGAGTTGGCAGGAACAATGGAACAAGTCGCCAGTGGTGCAGAGGAAGCTTCATCAGCAGCGGAGCAGGCTCGCGTAGCAATAAATCAAATCGAAAAAGCGGCGATTGTTGCTGATTCTCGTAGTCAAGAATCGCTGGAAAGAGTAAACAAATCACAAGTTTTAATACGTTCTACAACGCAGGGTATTGAAACCCTAATTGATGGTATCAAAACTTCTGCAGATAGTAATTTACAATCTACCAAGCTTATCAGTGAATTAGAAAATCAATCAGCTGAGATTGGCAATATTGTGGAAGCAGTAGTGAGAATAGCCGATCAGACCAACCTTTTAGCCCTTAATGCTGCTATAGAAGCAGCGCGTGCCGGAGAGCATGGTCGAGGCTTTGCTGTTGTGGCGGATGAAGTAAGAAATTTGGCTGAGATATCGGAAAAATCTGCTCGCGACATTCGTCATCTCGTAGGTGAGATTCGGGATAATGTAAAAATAGTGGTAAAGGACGTAGAAGAAGCAGGTACTGCTGCCAATGGCGAGGTAGAAAAAGCCAAAAAGATAACTATCGATTTAGCAAAGATAGAAAAAGATATGGTGCTTACTCAACAAGGAGTTAGCGAGATTACGCAAAATGCCAATGACGCCAATCAAGGGGCGGGAGAGTTTCTTACTATAGCTCAGCAGGTAGCGGCGGCAAGTGAAGAACAGAGTGCGGCAACAGAAGAAATTACCCAGACACTTACCGAGCAGAATAAAGCTTTTGAAGAGATGAGTACAGCGGCAAATGAGTTGGCACAGTTGGCTGAACAATTAAAAATGTCGACGGATGCTCAAAAGTCTTCTGAAGAGTTAGCTTCAGCTTCCGAAGAACTATCGGCAAATGTAGAAGAAGCAAGTGCTTCGTCTGAACAAATTATGACAGCGATGGAGCAACTGAATCAGGGTGCTCAAATGCAAGGCGAATTAACGGCTAAAGCAGTAACGATTAATGAGCGTCTGGCTGCTGCGTCACTGCAAATGAAAGACCGCGCACAAGAATCAGAAAAAATAGTACAGGAACTGCAAAACCTACTTGGTATTAATAAAGAAGGCGTAGACAATGTTATCGCTGGTATTTCTAATGCAGCGGCAAGTGGTCAAAGTTCTGTTCAAAATATTAAGCGCCTTGAAGATACTACTCGTAAGATCGATAAAATTGTAGATGCCATTGTAAATGTAACCATTCAGACCAATATGCTGGCGGTAAATGGATCCATTGAGGCGGCTCGTGCTGGAGAATATGGCCGTGGTTTTTCCGTAGTAGCTGGAGATATCCGTACTTTGGCCAATGAATCTGCCGTCAATGCGGATAAAAT
>Ga0316600_10000532_pt1 | contig 18160 bp, 15 predicted proteins | sample OWC_soil_day5_CT_FD_207652 | JGI IMG/M metagenome (GOLD analysis project Ga0316600, IMG submission 207652) | Wetland soil microbial communities from Old Woman Creek delta, Ohio, United States - OWC_soil_day5_CT | ecosystem: Environmental > Terrestrial > Soil > Wetlands | place: USA: Ohio... | reverse complement strand
ATTATGTATTTGCATATCTAATTATACCATGAAAGGCAGGTTCTTCGGAATCTGCTTTTTGCTTTTTAAGAAAAAAAAGCAGGGTGCTACAAAACCAACTTACGTTAGTTTTGCAACACCCCCTTTGAATCACCGATCTAAATTAACACTATTGCAGGTATCAGTACATTATTATTTTGTCAATGGAGTATCTGCTATTTCACTATACAAAACACCTCCATGATAAAAACATTCATAAACTTTAATATTCTGGCAGTAAATTTCCTCGTAGCCCTGGAACCACTCCATATCCCCAATTACCTTAGTTTTGTATGTGTACTCTCCAGATTGATAAAATTCCGGACCTCTATAAGGTAATTCTTTTGTTGCTGATCGTAATACTTCTTTTAAGAAATTACCGCTAAATCTCTCATCTAAGTTTCTTCCAAAATAGTTCATTGAAAATATTGCTTCCCCTTTTTTCCAGATAGCTTCCTCTCCGGAAAACTTTTCCCCACCTAACCACGTATCATAATATTGGTAATCGCCTTTTGTGTAGGAATAATCGTTTGAACCAAGCCTTGATGCGGCGCAAGGTTCAGCATGGCCCGCATAAGTGTTTTTGATTGCCTCTAATTTAAATTGTATTAGTTGGTCTATATCATTATCATAGGTGATTTCTATAGATTTGCTGCATTGAGTGTCTTTGACAAGGTAATCTACCGTCATATGAAATAATTCACTTAATTGAATTAGATTCATTATGTCTGGGTATACCATGCCACTCTCCCATTTTGTGACCGCCTGACGGGATACATTTAATTTTTCGGCTAATTCTTCTTGGGTGATGCCTTTAGATTTTCGGATAATCTGTAATTTGTCTGAGAATGTCATTTTGTTGATCCTCCATTTTTATGATCACTTTTTATACAGAATATCATGTGTAGTGGGATTTAGAAAGCAGTAGATGGTTGCATGAAAGATACTATAGGTTACATTATAGATAGCAATGCAACGATGAATCTTTCAAAGGAAAAGTACAAATATAGTATCAACCTAGAAATAAATGGCTTATTGATAGATAACCCATCCAGAAACCAGCGGAATTCCAGGTCAGGTTTAATGAACCTCTTTCTGAGTCCATTGCCACCGGAACTTCCGTAGGCACAACAAACCATTAATTTAATAAGCGCTATTCCCACACCTTATTATGTCTTACAGGCTGTAACCTGGGGTACTCTTCAATATATTGTTTATTTATATATATTAAACTAAAATCTTACATACAACATACTATCAAGCTTTTTCTTCATCAACTTGCATCATTTTTTCAACAACCTCTATTTCTGACAAAACAAGTTTCACTTCATCAGCTAAATACACATCTGTCACGTACCTATTTAACATAAGTTTGGCATTGTAACATCGATCTCTTATCTGCACGCAGATATCAACATAGTAGACTCTATTTTTATATTGCTTAATTAAAACCCGTAAACATTGGAGATAATAAATAAAATAATATACTCCCTCTTCTGCAAACAAAGATATTCTCTCTAACGGGTATGTCTTATAAATTGCATCATAAGCTTTTTTAATAAATTCTGGCTCCTTTTTTGCCTTTGATACTCCAATAAAGAACATCACTTTTCGTATTAACGGCTTGTATAACTCATCATCCTTATATGCATTTAGTGCACTAATACTTTCGTCATCCAGCTTCTGAACAGCATTCTCAAGTATAGTTCCAAATTTCACTTCGCGTTTTAAATGGCTAAGTCGGATATCCTCACCCTTATTAGAATTAAAAATATCCTCCTCTACTTGTTCAAGCCAGCCATTCTTTGCGTAATCAGCGCCTAAGTTCTTGTAAAACTTTTTAACACGTTGAAGTTGTTTTTCTGGATTTTCAAGATCTTTAATTCTTTTTTCTGAAATTCGGCATCCTTCTAAAATGAGAATGTAATCTTCATACCATGGTAATTTTTCAATAATATCCATTCTTTACCCCTCACTCTCTTGTGAAATCTTTTTTAACTGATTTCTCCAAATCTTAAAGTAGTCTGACTTGTACATCTCGTCAACAAATCCGCTCAATTCAGCATAAGATTTAAATTTGCTAGTATTTTCTATGTATTTACATGCATCCTCTAACGAACGCCAGTGCAAAGTCTGACCATTGCTTCTTGTGTATGAAAATACATAATCTTCTCCCATATAGAAATACAATTGCACCGACGCTTTTATAGCACTTCTATACAGCGGCGTACGTCCTTTATTCTCTCTATGGCTGCAAAAATCAATTATTGCATTTTCCATTTCAAGTGCCAACGCTTGGCCTTCTTGATCATCAATACCAGCAAAATATACTTCTGATAGAAGATGCTGCTCACACCACCTTCTAACATCTATACCATCAATGTATTTATCAAAATCTTTCAAACGAGCATCAAATTGAAACATATTCTTTACCTTAATGTACTTATAAAGAACTTGTCTTGCATATTCCTTCTTTGTATATGTTCGATCTCTCCAATAGATTTTCTCCATTGTAGGATTTAAGTGATACAGTAATTTAAAGTATCGATAATCGATATCTTCCGAATCCTTTTTCTTACTAGAATCTCTAAGCGCATTTCTATCAAGCAAATAGTAATCTACATATTTGTTTGTTCCTGAAAGACATTCTTTAAAAAATACATTTAATTCTGGCAGATCCTCATTCGTGACAACAGTAAAATATCGAATTCCTGTATCCCAGTTAATAGCCATGTTTTCAATCAGCTTTTTGAAATTAAATTCTTCATCTTCCTTATCATAGAGCTCTCCTGCAAATTCAAATACAATACTTGATCTATTTACATAGAGTTCTTTAATCTGCCTTTGAACGTATACTTTGCAACCATCAAACTTATCCTTGCCTTCTTTAGACGCATAAAAATCGTCAAACCATGAATAAGTCCTATATCTCGCTTCAATAATCTTTATATACTTAAGGATTTCAGAAGCCCACTGGTATAGCGGACCTGCTTCAGGTTCCCAACTTCCAATTAGAGAAATCTCTTGAAGATCCTCACTCTTATGTGCAAATACTGTATTTCTCAATGTACGAAGATTTTCTAGGGATTCCTTTTCTGCATCAGCCTGATGTGTAAGAATATCTTTCCCATTTCTAGTTAAAAAATTAAGCTCCTTAATTAAAGTCTCAATTGATGCTTTCTCATCTTTAAGTTCTTCTGCAATATTTGCAATTTCTTCAAGATCTTTTATTGAAGAAATATGACTCGAAAACAACTCGACTTCAGAAGGTGGAACCAGCTCAGAATCCTCCTCCTCATACTCGTCTTCAAAATCCTCCTCTTCTGACTCTTTTAGTGAATTATGGTCACCATCATTATCTTCATCGAAGAAGTCATTTACTTCCTCAAAATCTTCCTCTGATACTTCGTCATCTTCTTTAGCACCATTTTCAAGTTGAAATTTTATACTTTCTAATAGAGTCTCTTTTTCTTGAAGCTCAGCAACCTTAGCTTTCTGTAAATCAATCTTAGCTTGCAATTCATTTCTTGATAAAGCCAACACATCTTTACGTACAAAATCATTAATTACAGAACAACCATTTGTAATATCAAACATACCAATATGGCCTTGTTCTAATTCTTCCTTTTCACGTTTCAGATCATTATTAACCTTATCCAGCTTCAAAAGCAGGCCAGTCTGTACCCATTCTTGCAGACTCATTTTTGTATACATCTCAATTGAGTACAATACTGCCTTAGTAGTTGCTTCATACAAATTTTCCTTAACGGACTGAAGCTTCATTTTTCCAACTTCAGAATCAGCGGTATACATCTGTCGTGTAAAGGTTTTCTTTTCAGTTATATCCATAATCAATCTCCTTTAGTTATTTTTTATAATCCAAATAACCTTGCAAATATGCCTTTCTTTTGTGGTTCCTGATGTTGTGGTTTTGGCGCAGGCTGTGGAGTAGGTGCGGGCCTTGGTACCGGACTAGGTATAGGTTGAGGTCTTGGAGTAGGTGTAGGTACCGGATTTGGTCTTACTGGTTGTACAACTGGTCTGGGCCTATTTATCATATTTGGCCATCTTAATGATGGCTTTGGCTTTACAAATTCCTTTACAAAAAGCTGTCCTTTAAAACTTACATTTGCGGTAAATGCTACTTCCTGTCCTGCCTGATCACCATATCCTGATGGGATATAATCCATTCTACTCAAATCTACGCGATAGTCTTGTCCATTGTGGGTCACATATCCAAAATTTTTATCACGCGCAAAAAACTTAACTTTTCCATAAAAAATAGTATCATTTTTCTTCTCATTTGTTGCATCGCCAGTAATAATTGCTAATTCCAACAAGATTTTCGAAAAATCAGTTAATCGCTTAGAAGGATTTTCATTTGTCAGCTTGCAAATAAGCTCATCTATCAGTTTTCCGCGACCACGTTGCGCACTCTGAATTAGTTGTCGTGCTTCGCTCGCATTATAATAATCATATGCACCTGAATATATTTCTTTTTCATCAAATTCTGTCTTTCCAAGCATAATACTTGCAATCAATACTCCCAGATTAAATGCAATAGCTGATATTACGCTTTCTTGCATTCCGAAATTGGACTCTCGCTTATTAAATTCAGGCGCACTATACCCCATTAACTGTCTTCCAAAATTAATATGGTTAACATCATATCGATCTCCACTAATTGAACATATTCTTCCTAATCCGATAAATCTGGGCTTATTGTCTCCTAATAAAACAATATGATCGGGACTTAATGCAGTATATGCATAGCCCTTTTCGTATAATTCCATTTCAAATGCGAGAATATCCCCCACAAGTCTCATAACAATACCTACATTGATATTTTCAGGAGATTTTGAGAATGGCTTACCATCTTCTAATCTATAGAATGATTTATCCCAGCTACTAGCTAACTTGTCAGCTAAAACTTCTCCAGGTATATAATCAAGAATTAAAATAGGTTCATTTTCTTTTAACTTCTTGACATCCCCCGAAAAATCATCAAATGTATTAGTAACCCAAAAGAAATCTAAAGGCTCTGGAAGCATATTAGATGCAACATTATTAAGAATATCAACTTGCGCAGTTAGAGCTCTACGTCTTATTTTGATTGATTCAACGTTATCAAGATCTCTCTCATCATATAATACTGTTTTTGCAAGAACAGTACGCTGTAAGAAATCATCTTCGCACAAAGACAAGCTAGTTTTTTGAAGTTTTGCATCTCCTGGCTTAGAATTAATAAACGCTTTTGTGCTATTACCAACCTCATTTTTTATAAAATATCCTGCATTATGAAGCACCCAGCGATCCATTAAATCTGTATTATTTGCCTTTAGTATGAGTTTCGGCTTTTTATCTTTACTAAGAAAATATCTCATGTCCGTCCCCCTTATTCATATTCTTTAATCTTATCTTTTACATCTTTGAAACATTTATTAACAATATCCGATCTAACCTCCGACATTGTCTTGAATCGCTTCTCTCTATCTCGTTCTAAACATTTCTTTAAAACTGCATATGTTTCATCTGAACATACATTTATTAATGCTCTCTCTAATGGAATCTCAGAATCTTCAGTTTCCAAAATATCGGCCATATCAAATCCTGTAAGAAGCTGAAATATAGTTACTCCAAATGTATAGATATCACACCTCTGATCAAGATTCTTTATCATGGCATTATTTCGTGCTTCAGGAGCTTGAAATCCGAATGTTCCTAGTCCTGGACTTCCACTACCAATTTCACTATATCTTTCCAGCTGTCCGTTTGCATTTGTTCTCGTTTTTAACTTTATTCTGGTTATTCCTCCAAAATCAAGAAGCGTTAAAAATCTATCGTGTGAAAGAATAATATTTTCAGGTTTTAAATCTTGATAAATATAATAATACTCACCATTTTCATCACTTCGAGGTTTATGAAATTCAGAGAAAATTGTTGTCAATTCTTTTGCATATTCTAGAACAGCTCTTTCCCACTCATAGTAACACTCGTATCCTCTTTTTTGACATAATTCCTGAATACCGCCTTTTACCATATCCCACAAATTAGTACCATTAATAACTTGCATAACTATATATGGTTCATCATATACGTATTTGTCTTCTATGTAATATTCATTTCCTGAAATATCTTTATGCGGACCATAAATTGATGGCGAAAACCCAAATACAATGTCATTCAAAATTGGCATTCTCGATTCTCGATTCTGCTTAAACATCTTTAAGCATTCTGCCTCAAATATTGTTTTCTCACGAATCTTATTAATTTTATCTAATCTTGATTTATCCCCCTTAAATGAAAACAGTCCTGGTTCACCATCATATCTCCTGCTCTTTATCAATACCTCGTGATTGTCTAATCGTGTATCTCTCGCACGATAAATTATTCCGAATCCTCCTGCTACAGAAAGTATTTCATATAATTCATAACGATCTTCATCTCCAACATACACTGGAGCAAGGAATTCTTGATATCTACCGGTATTACGGGAAAATACTTGTATGTTATCGTCTCTTATTTCTCTTTCCCATACCATTTATTCTTCCTCCACAAACTGTAATAGTATTTTCTTACTAAGCAGAATTCCGTCCTCTGATTTTAGAAGTACTTTTTTTCCATATTCCAGCGCCTGGTCAATATTATCTTGATCCATAATTCTTACAGAATGATTTCTTGATAAATTGGTAAGATAATAGCCTTCCTTTTCTTTTATAATGACCGCATGCTCTCTACTTACTTCTTTTCCAGCATATTCTGTAAGATCAATATCCACATGAACACCATCCGCAGCACGACCAATTCTTGTAATATTTGAAAGTTCAAATTCGACATCATCATCTTCTAATAAGAGATACAAAAAAGCATTCGTATGGCGCTCATCTTCTTCAACGTTTTCCTCTTCGAAAAAATCTTCTTCTATAGGCATAGTATCTTCAACTGGCAATTCATCTTTTATGACATCATCGATACTCTTCTGTACCTCATTCTTTTTTTGATAATCCTTCTCCACGTTTTTATTTGTAGGATTAACAGGCTTCCGATAATTACTTTTTTTAGGTTTAATCTCAATTTCGACTACTTGAAGCAGCGCACCGCACATACAATATCTATTCTTTGCTGTTTCTGAATATATTTCCATGCACTGTGGCCGCACACATCTCTTGACTGTACTCTTTGGCATAGCTGAATCCTTTCAATTAACGTCTTCTTCTATTCTTTAATCTATCTGCAAATTTGGATTTTTCCTCACTCTCAAGATCATCCAAAATTCCTGTCTCCTGAGCCTGAGAAGAACTACTAGTTGCTTTATTAAGAACAGCTTTTGAAATACTATTTGTTTTCATATACTGTTCAAGCATATCTAAATATGCCTGAGCCTCAATAGGCTTCTGTAGTTCCTTATAAACATCAATAATCTTCTTGATCCACTTAATCGTCTCTTTTGTATCTCCTGCATTAAATGCTTTTTCTCGTTCTTCATCGAATCTCTTTACTTCAGCAAGTCTAAACAGAATATTAACATCTCCATTTATTTCACTAGCTTCATCTTCTTCAGAAGTATAGTTAATCGGAACACATACTTTTATTACCTGCTCCTCATCATTATGCTTTCCTGGTACAAAGAAATGAAGTTCGGCACTCATCGTATTGATTGGCCCTTCATAATCTTCCTCTACTCCAGGTAGTTTTACATTAAAATAATACTTGTACATCTGATTCTTTTCAATCTGACCAAGATTAAGTTCAAGAAGCTTATTATCTACACCTTCACGATTTCCAAGATATACATTATCAGGAGTACCACGATAATAATCAAGAATTCTTGTACCTGAAGTTAATCTAAGCATGAGTTTAACATTGGTAACTATAATAGACTGAGACTGTTCAAACATTGACGCGAAAACGGAGGCGAACTCGTCTGGATAACTTATCAGAGTAGTAATACCACCAGAAAATGATGATATTTTTTGAAGATAAGGAAAATTAACATCATCCTTACCAAATCCCATACTTTCAACCGCTATATTATGATCAGCTAAAATCTGACCAGCCATTACGCCTTTGCTCTCAGTATCTTCACCAGTAGGTGTTCCATCTGTAAAGAACATAACTCTTTTTGGCATAGTATCCACATATTTTGAAAGCACTCCATCAGCTAATAACAAAGCTTCTGATATATTGGTGTTCATTCCATGATGCCCCATTACATTATCAAGGTGTTGAATTATTTCATTTTTATCGGACGCTTTCAAATTATCAAATATTACACTGGCATTATCATCGTAGGAAATACAGGAAAGAGTGTCTCCTTCTCGCATTAGATCAACCACTTTTTTTGCTGATGCAACTGCTATATGTAATTTACTTATACCACCTTTTACAACATAGTATGTCTTACCATCTTCACCTATAGTTGTTTCTCCAGTTCTTACAGCATTAGTGGAATCAACAACAATTGCCATAGAATCTGATGTATCAATTAATAGACAAATGTGCGTGTTCTGGGCCATTCCACTCTTTTCAAAGTTTCTTCTTAATTCATCGCTGGGTTTAACAGATGCGCAAAGCTTTACATTCTTTTCTATACCATCGTTTAACAGGTTTTCATAATCAAAATCAAAAGATAGTTCAAGCTCATTTGAGCTAACCTCACCCTCAGTCTGATCAGCAGTTCCAAAAAAATCAAAATCACTCATTGCCTGTTCCTCCTACTTTTATCAAAATCATTGAAAGATTATCTCCGCCACCATTATTATTGTCTTTTTTAATAATATGGCTCGCGATCATTCTTAATGGCTCTTGCCTTATAAGCAGCTTCACAAGAGCAGCTTCTTTATCCCAATCTGTATCTGAGAGCTTTGTGCCCATATAATCCAAAACGCCATCAGACGTTGCAATAATTATGTCATTTTTTTGTAAAGTCATAACATCAACATGACGCTGTTTGTAGTATTCAGATTCTGTCCTTGAATATTCACCACCTACATATAATGTTATGCAATCCCGACCTTCCATTTGGCGAAACTCTGTATAAGACATTCCATTTTTTAAAGCTACAAGTCCTGCGCTATCTGGACTATATAGTGGAACTGCAGTTCCTTTTCGAATTAAATATAATGGTGAATCACCCAAACAATATGTATACATTCCACCTGCAATGATAAAAATGAATACAAATGTGCTTCCCATAATGCGTCCCGATTGATTTTCATATTCGCATGCTTTTTTCCAAATACCCTTATTACTTCGTTTGACTATCTCATGGACAAGATTCTCAACCATTTCAAAAGAAACATCATCAAATGAATCATTGACAAATTCTTCCAAGACACCTTTAAAATTCTCTCTGATAATATTGGATGCAAAAAATCCTGTTCCAATATCACAGTTTGAGATACCATCTGCTAATAAGTACGCTCTAACTTTTTCTCCGCAAATTTCTTTCTCCCACTTTTCTATGGAGTCTTCATTCCACTCATTTTCTACTCTACCAGTGTTTTCCATGAATTCCTTTTTGCCTTTGCCGACATTTGTTTCCAGATAATCATCAATTTGAATTCCTTTATTTATCTTACTGATTTCTAATTCACAGCACTTTTCAAACGATAATCGAGCATCCTTAATTTTTCTCTTTCGTTTTGTTGGATACATATTTAAGGTATCCCCCAGCCACTGATGAAACCTTCTAATTTTTTTCCCTTCATATACGAAAGCTCCATTGGTAATTGTATATCCCCAGAATAATTGAGCATCAATGTTTCCTATCGAATATTTATTTCTAATAATTAATCTATTAAAAATAATAGCTGCAAGATATACATCAGTCCTTTCATCAATAAGTTCCTCATTTTTATTCTTAATTTCTGGCGCTGCGAACTCACCTACAGGATACCCTTTCGAAAGTTTATTCTTTGATAACAATGGCCTTACTACTCTTAACACCATTTTATTTGAATCTCTATTCAAGAGGAAAAAATCTTCTAAATCACAACTTCCAATAATAAAACCATGGCTTTGAATCTCTTCAAATATCGTTAACAAACGTTGTTCAATTTTAATATATTCTTTTACATTCTGATTTACTTCGTCAGCAAGGTACTCAACCAAGTTGCATCCGTCTGGTATTCGAAATGTAAGTTCCCATCTACCATCTTTTAATGACTGTGTATCTGGATACTTTAAGAATCCTCCACAATCTTCCTGTATAATAACCTGTATCGGTGAAATATATGAATAATAACCATCTGGACTTAGCACATATTTCTTTTGTATTTTTTTCTTTTTATCAGGCTTCCTTAATGGGCGTCCACATTCTTCACAGAATATTTCTCCATCTTCATTGTCAGCCTCACAATATGGACATTTTACCATATACTACCTTCTTCCCTAATATACTATTTGTTAATCAATTCAATAAATAAAAGCATTTAATTATATTATGTATTTTAAGTTTTACCTATATGTATATTGCATGAATTCATCATTCACATTATTCTTTTTTATTATTAATAGAAGTTAAATCTTTTGCTTTCATAATCCAAATTTAAACCGGAACTGCCTATTTTCTAGATTATCGAAATTTACCATTAATCATGATATCATTAACATTTTATTCCTCTTTTTCTTTTTTTGTAAACCAACTTTTTAAAATCACCCCAATTGTCATAATTGTAATTACTCCAATAAATACTAAAATAGTAATATGACCTGCATGTAAAGAATTTCCATCCTTAGTGAACCAATTTATCAGATTCAGTGAATCTAAAAGTATTGATATTATCGTTAAAATCCCAAATCCACTCAAAACAAGATTTAGTTTTCTTTCTTTTTTGCTCTGTAATTTTAGTTTTTGCTTCTCTTTTTCTTCCTCTGCTTCTTCTCTCTCTCTTTGAATTCTAACCTTCTCTTTTTCCTTTTCTGCTTCAATCTTACTATAATTTTCTTTTACCATTCCTCGAAGAGAATCTAAACCAACAGTAATGCTCTTAATATCATTCTCTATGCATAATCTTGTCTTACTATACTGATAAAATCCGTTTTGATGTTGTACATTACTCACCGACTCAAATATACTTTTTACCAAAAATAAGTCAATCTGACTATTTAATGATTCAAGTGACTCTAAATTTCTCATACTAATCACGTTAATTTCTGCAGGCAATTTTGTTAACAATCTCGAATAATGAGCACATGAATAGTTTTGGTATAAAAGAAGAATATACATAAAGAAATAATCTCGTGTAAACTTTTCCGAAAATCCGTTTCTAAAAAAATCATAATTTGAATTTTTATCTGAAACAACATATGCTGTTCCTGATTTTGAGGTATAAAAGCATGTATTACCAAATGGTTGATATGTATTAATATTTATATCTTCGGGAGCATTATATTTTAAATCATAGCCATTAGCTATTCTAAAAGCCATATCACTGTTTTCAAATTTATTTGTTTCTGTTAAGAATACATATTGAAATAATAAAGCTTTATCAGGAATACGCATTTCCACTTTATTATCCAAACCAATATGCACTCTTTCAGCCCAAAATTGTATGCCTAATTCTTTGGTTGAAAAGAACTGTGCCAACCATATTCCAAGACAAAAGTCTTTACGTTCATTCCTTCCAATTCTTTTAGTAAACTTATCATCATGCGTCCTGGCTAACTCCTTAAAATCATGTTGAAATGCAAGATATTCTGCAATACTAACTTGAGGAGAAAATTCTATATCATACCATATGAAACCAACCCCATTTTTAAAAATTAAAAGTCCTATTTTATTACATGAAAAGTCTATATTTTTATTTCCATATTTATTAGTTTGATATTTTAATTTAAAAATATTACCATTAGAATCATATATAAAAGATTTTCCTAAATTAGTTCCAAATTTTTTATTATCTTCTGAATACTCTTTTAGTAAATTTGGTAAATATGAATATATATCCATTTCAGCTTGCTTTGAATTATCTTGCCAAAAACCATTTTCTATCCATTTTCCATCTGTTGGCATCTGTAGCTGATTAATAATATCAGCTGTATATTTATTTTCTTTCATAGATGAAGTAATACAATTATATCCATCATTTTCATAATCAAAATAGAATGGAATCACATAACGTGATACATATTTTCTTACCATGTTTTCCATAAATAAATCTCCAATCGACAATACTTAGTTTTGATTCTTTATATATTATCCATTTTTAATTCTCAAACCTTTTGGTTTCTCTTAATCAATTGGAATAACCCACATGTTTCCCATTTTTGTTGCTATAGGTTTACGCCCTTCTACGCACAATATATTTATTCTTCTTGCTCCTATCTCTCATTTTTCTGCTGCTTCTCACAATGTCATATAATCCCTCATTTTTCTACCCTCGTCTAATCGCAAAATGGCATTGTAGGTTCTCTACAATGCCAAAGTTAAACAGTTTTTTATAACATTAATATTTTAATATTTTAGATACACCCCCCTTATGATTATAAACAAGACCTCGAACAAAATCAATCAAATATTATTTAATTTTGTAACCGATGAATAACCTACCGTTCCAAATAACACTGATTCTGTGAAATAATAGAGGCAACTTGGAGTGACTATATCTAATCGGTTCTCGATTGTACATATTGAATTCGTTTACTACATTTCTTTGGAGCCATGTCCTTGTCTGCTGTCTGGCACACTGCCGCAGAAAGTTCTTTGAAGCGATACCGGCAAACCGACGCAAAAATCTGAAGCTGTTGGATATCAATTCCGAAGAGACGATCCAGGAACCGAAGATATCCAAACTGCAGGATAATGAGAAAAAGATACCTGCAGAAATAGGGCTTGCTTATTGCAACAAGTTTTTCTTTATTGAAAGACAGCTTAAGGATCTCCCCCCTGATGAGAGAATGATGAAACGTCAGGAAAAATAAGTACCTGTTTGGGGCAGCTTCTTTAAATGGATAGAAACAATCAATCCACTTGGAGGAAGTAAGCTTGAAAAAGCATTGAACTATGCCCTGAATCATAAAGAGACTTTGTGTAACTATCTGCTCGATGGCAGATGTGAGATATCCAACAATTCCGCTGAACGTCGTGTAAAAAGTTATGCTCTGGGTAGAAAAGCTTTCCTGTTCCACACCTCTGTAGCAGGTGCAGGAGCCAGTGCAGTCATGTACAGTATGATAGAAACAGCTAAAGCCAATCAATTAAATGTGTACCAGTATCTCTACATGGTGGTGCTGTATATGCCAGATTATAAAAATGAGCCCGCAGGCATAGAAAAGTTATTACCATGGAGCGATTTTATTAAGGAACACTGCGCAGGCCTGATCGATGTTGAAAATATAACACCAGAAAATCATATGCCATTACCGTTTTAACGTTTTGGTACACCAAGGGTGAATTATGCAACACGGTATCTTATTCATCGCTTACTATAAAAAGATATCCTTTTGACATTCAGGGTGTCACTTGGCATAAAAAAAGTTCGGGAACCCCTGTAAATACTAGGAATTCCCGAAACTGTCTGTTATTCAAACTCACGTCTTGATACTTTGATATATCATGAAAGCGTTGTTTTAAAAGAAAATTACACCCTTTTTATTCGAAAGTATGTTTGTTTTGCAATGTATGTACAATTTTGTAGTTCCATTTTAGTTCCACAAAGGCGGGTCCGGAATGCCGGATACTCGCCTTTTCTGCCTAAGTATTATATACAAAAAATTTATCTACATTATTAACTCTAGTTTCACTTTTTCAATAATTTTATTTCGCATATTATTTTCAGTTAATGGTTTTTTTATGCAATTTCCTTTATTAATCTGTTCTTCTATTAGTTTTAGTTCATCAAAATAATAACTTTCATCTTCAACTTCTTCATTAAAAAAGTATATAATTTCATTGTAATGATCTACTACAAACAATACATATCCATAATAATCTTCAAAAAATGTTAAATTATAATAAGGCTTATAACTAGTGTGTATTTCGACATATAGATTGGAAGCGTTACTAAATTTAAGATATATATCATTATTATCATAATTAGTATATCCTTCATCTATTTGAATGTGTTTTTCTCCAATAAAATTTTTAAATTTACTTGAATTAACAACATTTTTTAACATATATGCAGATTGTTTTATTTTTCTATTAGGATTCTTACAGCATAATTCTTGTTGTACTGTAATACCAGCTTCATACCAAGATTCTAAATTATCTATGACATCATTATATTCAAAATAATCATGTATATTTACGATTTCATCATATAATTCATAGAGTATAAATCCAAATGTTTCATAAATAACATTAAAAATCTTATCAACATCGTCATCTTTGTCAATCCCAAAATGTGTAACAGCATTACGATATTTTCCTAATAATTTTATTACGTTACATGCCTTTTCACTACAATGAAAATGTTTTACATATTCATCTATCAGCTCTGAATAAGTAATGGTTTGTACATTTAAATTCTTGATTAAATATTCATCTAATGAAATACTGCCATCTAATACTACTTCAGCTTTTGCTTTTTCCATTGTCACTTTCGTTCTATCTTTATATATCAGCATCTCATCTTTCTGTATTAGCAATGCTTTAAAAAGTAATTCAATAGAATTATGTAAATATATTATTGTCATCTTAAGATATCTATTTTTATATTTATCTAAACAATAAATATGTTTACGAAATAAATCCATTGTAATTTGAATAGAATCTACAGCATTATCCACTAACTTAAGTTTCATTAACACTCTCCATAAAAAGTATTTTTAATCTTTTCTAAAGCTTAATCCGTACTCCTTTGCACTCTCTTTCCATCATACAACAAAAATTTCCAAAAGAGAACACCCATCTTTCGATAGGTGTGGTAAGGGTCATGCTATGCTTATTATTGGGGCTATCAGCTTCCCGATCTGGACAGCTCAATCGAACAGCAACGATTTTATTTCTTATTATCATATCTCGGTTTTCCTCATATATTATACGATTTCTGGCTTTACAGTCGAACACAAGCGTTTTATTTCCCTCTATAATATTGAAATACCAATCCAGATATGCTATATTATTAATACAAAAGGAGTAACCGCCTAGAAGGTGGGAACCTTCCAGGATTTTGCACCATTCTAGCCGCAATCTCAAGCATTTGAGTTCTTGTTTTTTATACTCATGATTTATGAGTACGCCTTTCCTACGCCAATAGGAAGGGCTTTTTATTTAAAATAATTTAGAATTTCGATAACGGTCATAATTGCTGTAAGTAATAATATTATATTCTCTTTTTTCTTCATGAGCGTTACCTCCTTTCTAAACAGAAGGCTCCACCCTGTATTCGGTCACTCCTAAAAGCATATTACCATACATTCCCAACGCACACAATATTTATTTGGCTCCTGCAATCTGAGGGGGACAAATACCCTTTTCGTCCTTCATGACGAAAACCTCCTACAGTCTCACATCAGCTACAATAGCATGATCCGGCTGTAATCGGTACAAAGTACCGACCCTTTCCCCCATAACAACCTTTAAAGGGTTCCTGCGCTCGTCCCCATGACGAACAGGGGTATTCATTAAGTGAAGCCCCTTTACAACGCAGCACTTCTTTCCTTCCTGGCCTGTTGCGACCGTCGCAACTCCTCAAGCCACCGTTTATGCTCTTCCATTCGCTCAGCCAATTCATCCCTTACAATGACTGCCCTCTCCGTGGAACTGGTCCAGGTTCTATTAAAACGATTCACACCATTCCCAACAAGGCCCATGCTATAAATACGATCTTCTTCCGGTAAGAACTGCCTTAACCTCTTTGAGTTTTTAGGCTTCCTCAGCTCCCTCATGGCCTGGGCTTCATCTTGTCGGATAGCTTCACAGGAAACGCCGTATACCCTTCCGACCGCTCTCATGCTCATGTTGTCCTGGTACCGCTTCCGGATCACTTCCGGCTGCCGTCCATGTAAGCTGTCCACACATTCCCATATTACCGTCTTAAGCTGCTCATGCTGCAGCCGATCAAGCGCATCCCCTTCCATATCCTCACCAGAAGGGACGCTATCACCCAAGGAAAAACCTTCCTCTTCATATCCCTTCACAGGAGCGTCCAGGCTTCCCAGATTCGCCGTACAAGCGTTTTTATGGATAATCTCTAACCTGATCTATACTTAAGCCCATGTGGGCGGCTGTCTCGGCTTCTGACGGCTCCCGTCCATATTCTTTCATGAAGGAATCACAAAGCCGCTTATACTGCCGTAAACGTGCCTGACTCTGGAAGGAAAGACGCAGGGAAGAAGAGTTACGTTCTATGTATCTGACAATGCGCTGCCTGATCCAGTACTCCGCATAGGTAAGGAACTTATTCCCGGTGTCCGGGTCATAGCCGTCTATGGCATCGTATAGGGCAAGATAGCCCTCCTGCTCTAAATCCTCTACTTCTCCCAGTCCCCGGTGCTTCCAGGCGATAGAATGGATAAAGGCTTTCACCTGCTCATACAAAGCAAGCATATTCTCTGCCGGATCAATCCCGGCTTTAATCCTGATTACAAGTTGCTCGTTGGTCATGTCCTGATCTCCCCCTTGCTTCGTTCTCGCTTCGATTTCTTTGTTCGCTCTCTGTTCAATGCCTTTTTCCGGCCAGATGTCCGCTATTCGTTCGTTTTGGAAATACTCCAAAAAGTGTGCAACGTTATCATTTAAAAGTGTGCATTATAAGTCATTTTCAATGGAGTACTCCGCATTCGTCGTTTTGGATGTATTCCATATTTGAGTTGTTTTGGAAGTATTATTTTCTCTCGCTTTCCTCACTCTTCAATCATAATTCTCCGGGCTTCGTCCGGGCTTCAATGATCTGCTATACCATATATAAAAAGTTAGGTTTTGTAAGGTTCCACGTATCCTTGAAAATTACTTAATTTCTTTACACATAGAAAGTTCAGGTTTTCTCAGGTCCACGCACGCATAACGATGTCCCCATATTCCGCGTGTGTAACGATGTCCGGTTATTCTGTTAAAAAAGTTGCAAGGTTAACAAAAGTCAACATTTTACCTTAGCAAATCTTAGCATCAAAGGTTACAAAAGTTAGCATTTAGACCTCAACAATTCTTAACAAAACGCCCCAGGCAATCACAAAGGAAAGTCCGGGGCATTCTATATAATGACTATGCGATCAATTCCAGGTTGTCCCCCAGGCGGTCCGTTACGAACTGTACAAAGCTGTCCATAGACATAGAGACACTGGTCATTCCCCGATTGAAAGTATAGATGTTCATAGTCTGATCCACATTGTCCCGGAGCTGTCCCAGGAGCCGCCTGTTATACTCCCGGTTATCCGCAGGGATCAGGAGGGCACAATCTTTCAAGGCTATGCTTTCACTCTTAGCCAGGACCGTCTTAATGAGTGCCAGGGCGCTATAATCTCCCGTGTATGTATCAATGATGTTTTGTACGTCCTCTTTTTCGGTGACGGCTCCCATTTCCAACATCTTCACCACATTGGTAAGCCCTGCCTGATATCCTGCATCAAAGAGTTTCCCAGTGCTGCCCTTCTTCCATCTTTCAGCCAGACCTTCAAGGCCTTGATCTATGGCTGCTATGGCCTTATCGTGATAAAGCTGCACTGTAGGGGCAAAACTGTCAAGAAGCTGTTTCACAGCCTGTTCCCTGCCGATCTCTGTATAAGCTACATTCCTTTGTATCTGTGCCACCTGGGCTTGCACCGTTTCATACCGGTTCTTGAATTCCTTAAAAAGATTGATTAATTCTGTTTTCTTACTCATTGCTTATCCTTCCTTTCCTACTGGATCACTACATTAATTGCCTTGGGACCTTTCCCCGTCTGCTCCACATCATAACTGACACTCTGGCCAGTTTCTAAAGTCTTATATCCATCAGTCAAAATATCTGAATAATGCACGAACGCATTCTTTCCGTCTGATCCGGCTATGAAGCCGTAACCCTTCCTCTGGTCAAACCATTCTACTTTTCCGGTAAACATTCCTTCCACTCCTTCCTCTCTGATTTGGCAAATAAATAAGTGCCTTCGGCACCTCAACTCCCCTAGCCCCTCATTCATGAGGGGAATTAGGGGATTCCTTTTTGCAACTTTTCCTTTATAATGGTATTATGAATGTCCTGCAAAAGATTTTTATTGA
>Ga0316600_10000530_pt1 | contig 18218 bp, 20 predicted proteins | sample OWC_soil_day5_CT_FD_207652 | JGI IMG/M metagenome (GOLD analysis project Ga0316600, IMG submission 207652) | Wetland soil microbial communities from Old Woman Creek delta, Ohio, United States - OWC_soil_day5_CT | ecosystem: Environmental > Terrestrial > Soil > Wetlands | place: USA: Ohio... | reverse complement strand
TATATATATATGATTGTATTCTTTGAAGGTGTCTTTATTATGGGATCATTTTCTTTTCTTGGAGGATTCATTAAAAACCAGTATGACTTCAATAACCTTCTGATCGGGCTTATGATTTCAGTTTGAATTCCACTCGATACGCTCAATGACAATTTTAGGAATGAAAGGCAAGCACAAAGGGTTTACCGAAACGGTGGAAATCAGCGTAACGCCCATTCGCCCCGGAGTGTTTATGGTGGCCTGGCAGGAAGAAAACAAAACAACGGTATTTCACATCGAGGATTTTGAAAAAGGCATAATCTATGCCAATATAACCTTACCTGGCAACACCTCGCTCCGTTTGCAGGGACCTTTTAAACTGGTGAAATAGCGGCTTCATTAATCGATTTGTTATCTATGGTTCAGAAAAAAAGGTGGGATATCTCGAGGCCACTGAAACAGATTTAGTTTTACGATCCTAACAATAAAAAGAAACAGAAGATGCGGCACAAATTTGTTGCTTCTTCTGTTTCTTTTTTACTATTATTAGCAAAACCGAGAAAACATGTATTCTAGTATAAATTATCATATTAGGAAATTAAAATATTAAAATATTTCGATATAATCATTTAAATCTAGAAGGAATTTAACTTATATACATAGAAACTATTGAAATGATAAAAATAATCTATGTCAAATGATAATTGAGGAGAGGGTTATGAATTGAAAAAGAACGTTAATATTTCTGAAATTAAAAGTAGAGCTGAAGAATATTATCGTAACGGAGATTTTTATTGTTCAGAAGCTATTGTTAAAGCAATTAAAGATGGGTTTGAATTACCGATTTCAGACGATGCGATAGCAATGGCTTCTGGTTTTCCGGTTGGGATGGGAGGGTCTGGTTGTACCTGCGGCGCCGTGGCTGGTGGCGTAATGGCAATTGGTATGTTTTTTGGACGAACGAAGCCTAAGGACCCTAAAGTAACTAAAACGATGCAACTTGCAAAAGAGCTCCATAATACTTTTCAGGACAAGCATAATTGTCTTTGCTGTCGCGTGTTGACCAATGGAATGGAGCTTGGGTCGCCTAGACACAAGAGTCAATGTATTTCTTTTACCGGTGAAGTAGCTGAGGCAGTAGCAAATTTAGTAGTGCGAGAAATTAAGGAGTGATTTTAATGAAAAAAACTAAAATATTGATTGCCATTATTTCTATTCTTATAGCAACGTTAATAGGAGGTGGCTGCGCAAGCCAGTCCGCATCACAGCAAAAGGCAGCCACTTCTGAACTTAAAGAACTTCGCATGGGTATTGTTCCTTTACCCCATTATGCCCATATGTGGGTAGCTAAAAAGAAAGGTTTTATTGATGAGGAATTACTAAAGGTTGGCTACAAGGTAAAGTGGCAGCCTTTTAATATAGGCGTTATGGTTAACGAAGCGTTCACAGCTGGTCAACTGGATATGGGTATTATGGGGGACTTTCCAGTTTTCATCGGACGCTCCTCAGGCACCAATTATCGTATTGTTTCTAGCGCCTCAGCAGGGCCACAAACTCTAGCTTTGGTAGCGAAGAAGGATTCAAATATCACAAATATCGCTGACTTGAAAGGCAAAAAAGTTGCTACTACCAAGGCATCTTATGGTCAAAAACTCTTGGTCATGCTTTTGGAGAAGAATGGCATGTCGATACAGGACATCCAGTTCGTCCATATGTCAATGGATGATCTAACGGTGGCGTTGCTTCGTGGGGACGTGGATGCTGGGGTAATGTGGGATCCCCTGATTACTCGCATGGAAGAAGCTGGAGAAATTAAGGTTGTTGCTGACGGAACAGGTGTTTATGACGCCAACGCTGTATTGATGGCTAGCGGAGATCTAGTTGATAAAAATCCACAGGTTATAGAAGCTATGTTAAAAGCGTTTCAGCGGGGAAATGAGTATCTTAAACAAAATCCTGACGAAAGTATTAAATTATTAGCGGAAGACATAAAAATACCGCCAGCACAAATGCGCAAGATTATCAATAAGTTTAACTATGATGCTGCCATCACCGACAAATTCGTCGCTGACATGAAGGATACTGAAGCTTTTATGCGCAAGAACGGTTTGATAAAAAACCCGGTAGATGTCGATGCTCTTATTCGTAAATAAGTAGGTGCAGGAAAGCTAAGCATCCTAGTTACTTGCCAGCGCAGTCATCTGTATTAGGCAGCATTGGCGGGTAACTAGGTTTGTTGAAGTATGAGGAGGCTATAAAACAGTGGAATTAGTGATACATCGAGCCGCTACCTATACCGGTAAATTATTGTCTTGTTGGACAGCCTGGAAGCGAATATTATTGCCCTGTGCCTTATTACTTATTTGGCAGGGAATTGCTGATAGCGGCTTAGTAAAATCCGTATTACTTCCTTCCCCGATACAGGTTCTTGAGGCCATGGGGATTATGGTAAGCAGTGGTGAACTTGTTGACCATCTGGGAGTTAGTATCCTGCGGGTCCTAGAAGGATTTGCGTTAGCCGCTATTTTGGGAGTGGGACTTGGCATGGGGCTTGGCATTTTCCCAATTATGTTTGAATTAATGGATGGTACGATTCAATTACTGCGGCCCATTCCTCCCATTGCTTGGCTGCCCATGGCAATTCTATGGTTTGGTATTGAGGAAGGCTCCAAGATCTTTATTATTACCCTGGGCGCTTTCTTTCCCATTTTTATTAATGTCTTGGATGGAATCCGACAGACAGACCATAAGTTTGTGGAATTATCGAAGGTGCTGGAAGTGCCACAAAGCAAGTTTATTATGAAGGTTGTTATCCCTGGTGCGCTTCCCTTTATTATTTCCGGCCTTCGCGTTGGGCTGGGGTACGCTTGGATGTGTGTGGTAGCTGCAGAGCTATCTGCTGGAATGAAAGGCATCGGATTCATGTTAACGGATGCCCGGTCTTTAGCTCAAACCGACAAGGTTTTTGTTGGTATGTTATCTATTGGTATTATTGGTCAGTGCATGGACAGTATGTTGCGGATAATGGAGAAAAAAATTATCAAGTGGAGGGGAGCTTTTACTGGGGTATGATGAAAAAAGAACACTTGGTCGTCGCTAAGCTAAACAAAACCTATCAGACTGATGGGCAGGAAGTATCGGTATTAGAAGACATTTTTCTTCACGTAGCCCAACATGAATTTCTGAGTATAGTTGGTGCCAGCGGCTGCGGGAAGAGTACCCTGCTCCGTATCATCGGTGGGCTTGATACTGAATACGAAGGCATGGTTACTTTAGGAGGGAAAAAAATCCTTGGTGCGGGTCTGGACAGAGGGATTGTTTTTCAGGAACATCGATTGTTACCGTGGTTGACAGTGCAGGAAAACATGGAGTTTGCTCTGCAAGAGGGGAGCCCTGAGCAAAAGAAAGAACTTATTGCCGAGCACCTGGAGATGGTGGGACTGGTCGGATTTGAAAAAGCCTATCCCAGCCAATTGTCCGGAGGAATGGCTCAACGGGTTGCGATTGCGCGGGCATTGGTTAATAAACCTGATATTTTACTTCTTGATGAACCCTTTGGTGCGTTAGATGCCCTGACGCGATTAAAGATGCAAAAAGAAATGTTAAGCATTTGGGAAAAGGGTAAAACCACCATGATTATGGTAACTCATGATATCGAAGAAGCTGTGTTCTTGGGAAGTCGAGTTGTTGTAATGTCAGACCGTCCAGGTACAATTAAAAAGGAATTTGTTGTCGATCTACCGCGTCCTAGAAATCGTTCCGATGCAGCCTTTCTTCAATTGCGAAAAAAGATATACCAGGAGTTTCGTGAAGATCTGACATAACATAAGATTTAAGGAAATCGAGGAAGTGGAGATCCTAAATGGATAAATTGGAACCAAGTATAGAAACAAATTCTGGGTATGTCGTGCCGGCTCTTATATTTACAACTGTAATTTGGGGGATCAACGTTCCAGTAATGAAGGTTGGCCTAACAGGGATGTCCCCTCTTATGTTTATGACTTTGCGGTTTGTAATCGCAGCGATCACAACCTTTGCTGTTTTGGGAATAAAAAGACAATTTAGGCGAATGCCAGGCAAAGACATTCTGCGAATAGCATCAATTAGTTTTTGGGGGTTATTCTTTAATCAAGTATTGACTTTATTTGGCCTGCCGAAAACCACGGCTGGGAATGCTGCACTTGTATTGGCTACTGTTCCAATTTGCGTAGTGCTGATCAATCGCGTTATGAATATTGAAGTGATTACACGAAGGGTAGCATTAGGGGTAATGACTTCGTTAGCCGGTGTATTTATTATTGTCTTAAGTGTGGCTAAAGAGTTTAGCTTAGCAGGGCCCCATATTTTTGGGGCTCTGCTGATCTTGATGGGACAATTTTGTTATGCATACTATACAGTATTTCTAAAGCAATTAGTCTCAGAGTACTCAATATATCAAGTTTCTGCCATCGTTATGAGTGTATGCTCAGTTTATTGTTGCTTAGTTACATTGCCGGAAATTGTGAGGATTGAATGGGGAAGCATCTCAGCAGTGGCTTGGTACAGCATTGCATTTTCCGGTATATTTGCATTATCGTTGGGAAATTTTATATGGTTTTGGGGAGTAAAAAAGATAGGAAGTGCAAAAACTTCGCTTTATAATAACGTCGTACCGGTAGTTTCCATAGCCTTTGCATGGCTCTTTTTAGACGAAGCCTTAAGTTTTGTGCAAACACTAGGGGCGGCAGTGGTTTTTTGGGGTCTATACTTAACTCGAAGTCAACCGCCTCAATTTGTACAGTTGCATAAACAGACGAATTGAGCAAATCCACTAAAGAAGTGATTGAGTTACTTCCAGGTTCGATATTGATTATCGGGGTGCGGCTACTACGAGTTGAAAAAGCTTATTCCGAGCAGTTGACATGAAGTATGTCGCAACAAATGTTTATTGACAAAGAATATTTTGGGGTACATTATATGGGTATATGAACATATGGTCATATGTCAATCTTCCTAGACCCAGGAAACGTTCTGATGCAGATTTTCTGCAGCTGCGAAAGGAAATTTTTAGGGAGTTTCATGAAGATTTGATATAACTTGGTATAGATATCGATCAAGAGCGATGCTAGGCGTGGCAAGGCGCTTCAGGATTTTGTCGGTGGCAGTATTTGTTTCTATGATACTAAGGTAAAATTGATAAAAGTGTAAGCAGAAAGAGGCGGGATTCCGCCTCTTTTCTGTTTACCGAGAAGTCACTTTTGTTTCATAGCGATATTCACTAAGTCTCAATAGTATGTATTTAGCTTTAATGCATTCTATGTTAACACAATATTAACATAGAATGCGTTGACTGAAAAAACAATCTTAGGATATGATAAAAATACATTTTAAATAAATTGCCGCCAGTAGATAATCCTGGGGGTTTGATGAGGTAGATTATATGAAAATTATTATCATTGGAGGTGTAGCTGCTGGCACATCGGCAGCAGCCAAAGCAAGAAGAAATGATGAAAATGCAGACATCAAATTATTTGATGCAGACAGTGATATATCTTATTCGGGATGTGGCTTGCCCTACTATATTGGAACCAAGATTGCAGGCAGGGAACAATTAGTTCCTAGGGATGCCGCATTCTTCAAGCAGAAATATAATGTAGATGTATACACCCGGCATCAAGTTTTAGAAATTCAGCCACAAAGTAAACTGATTATCGTTCAAAATTTGGCTACGCGCGAAATCTTTCAGCAGCAGTATGATAAGCTGGTTATTGCCACTGGTGCAAAGCCCGTTGTGCCTGCTATTGATGGCATAGATAAAGCTAATGTATTTTATTTGCGGAATGTAAATAGTGCCGACCGCATCTGTGAGCACGTGCTAACAACCAAGCCGAAATCGGCTGTTATTATCGGATCTGGATTTATTGGTCTTGAAATGGCGGAGAACCTAACAACTAGGGAAATTGCTGTTAGTGTTGTGGAAATGGCGCAGCAGGTTATGCCAGCTTTAGATCATGATATTGGGGTATATGTGGCGGATCATTTGGCGGAGAAAGATGTACAGGTCATTGTTAAGGATTCGGTGATTCGCCTCGAAGGAAGCCCTTTAATCACCAAAGTGATATTAAGCAGTGGTAAAGAAATCGACGCGGATTTTGTGATCATGGCTGTTGGTGTAAAGCCTAATGTAGAACTAGCCCAACAAGCAGGTATTGAACTTGGGTCAACAGGAGCCATCAAAGTGAATAGTAAAATGCAAACCAATATAGAAGATATATTTGCCTGTGGCGACTGTGCGGAAAGCTATTCTTTGCTTACCCAAAAACCTTTGTATCGTCCGCTGGGTTCTACGGCCAACAAAATGGGCCGCATTGCTGGCGACCAAATCACCGGTGGTGATTTAGAATTCCGGGGAATTTTGGGTACAGGTATAGTTAAAGTCTTTGATATGACAGTGGGGCAGACTGGTCTTACGGAAAGAGAAGCAAAAAAAGAGGGCTATGAGGTTGTTGTCTGTCATAATATCAAGCCAGATAAACCTGAATATTATGGCGGTCATGAAATGGTCATTAAGGCAGTTGCCGATAAAAACACAGATAGGGTTTTAGGTGTGCAGATTGTCGGAAAATCCGGTGTCGATAAACGAATCGATGTCTTTGTGACTGCTATAACATTTGGTGCAAAAACCGAAGATTTGTTTCATCTGGACTTTGCCTATGCACCGCCATTCTCCACAACCAAAGATCCTGTCATGTATACGGGGATGATTCTAGATAATGCCATCAGGCGTGGTAGAAGTCTGATTACGCCAACTGAGTTACAGGAAAAAATAAAAAATAGTGAAGAAATCCAGATTATCGATGCCAGGGTGGCCAAGCAATATACCGCAGCTCATGTTGAGGGAGCAGTCAATATTCCACATGAGCAAATCCGCGCAAAGATTGATTCTCTTGATAAAGAAACTGTTGCTATTACTTACTGTAATAAAGGGGTCACCGGGAATGCCGCCCAGAATATTCTCATTAACCATGGATTCAAGAAAGTATACAACTTATCGGGCGGTTATAAGAACTATAGCAAGAGTGATAAAAAATAGAGGAATTCTATCCCCAAAAAATGAATAAATGCCTATATGAATAGCATCGTAACAGCAAGGTTAAATAAAGCGGGGTGAATATTTAGTGGGCATTTATCGCTTCAAAACAGGAGAAGAGACTGTTGAATTATCCCTTAGACCCGATGTGAAAAAAATTTATATGGAGCCGACTACGAGCTGCAATTACTCTTGCATTACATGTATCCGGCATTCTTGGGGTGATGAGATTGGTCATATGCCCTGGTCGGTATTTGAAAAGCTGATAAAAGATATGGAGGAATTGCCAGATCTAAAGGCTGTTCATTTTGGCGGCTTTGGCGAACCTTTGTCCCATCCGAGAATTATCGAGATGATCACTGCGTGTAAAAAAATGGGATATAGCACAGAAATGATTACTAACGGATCTTTATTGACCGCTGAAGTTGCAGTCCAGTTGATTGACATTGGCTTGGAATGGATCTATATATCCTTAGATGGGCCAGATGAAGATTGTTTTAGCCATATCAGGCCAGGGGCTAGTTTTGAGGATGTAACACGTAACATTCGGATGTTGCAGACTTTAAAAAAGAATATGAATAAACAAGCTCCTCAGTTAGGTATCGAGTTTGTTGCAACAAAAACAAATTTTAGTAAATTGGCGATGATGAGAGGCATAGTGGATGACTTAGGCGCAAATCGTTTCATCATATCAAATGTCTTACCCTATCATGAGAGTATGAAAGATGAAATAATATACAATGGGGATGCTAACCTTGAAGGTTTTGGCTGGGAATCACCACTCCTTTCTATTAAGGCTGCTCCAAATTTTCAACTTCGGACACAACGTACATGCAAGTTTGTCGAAGATAAGGCTTTGGTCATTACATATCAAGGGGATGTCAGTCCATGTTATGCGTTTATGCATACCTATCATTGTTATATTTTTGGTCGTGAAAAAGCTATGCTAGCCCATAGCTTTGGCAATGTAGCCAATAAGTCATTACAGGAAATTTGGAGTGATCCCAAATATGCAGTTTTTCGCTGGTCGGCTAGAAATGCACAATATCCGTCTTGTATTGATTTTCGACAAGCCGATGGTTGTATCATGTCCCAAACCAACGAAGCCGATTGTTGGGGTAATAAGCCCTCCTGCGGTGATTGTTTATGGGCAAGGAATATTGTAGTCTGCCCCTAAATGTCTTACTATTGACGATATAAGAAAAAGGTTATATGATTAAAATTGAATATAGTAATATTTTATTTATCAGTAAGTAAAGTAACAAAAATTATTAGCGGAATCATAATGGGTATATTATTGTAGTAACAGAGACATAGTAAGTGAGTGTTCCTCAATAGTAAACGAAGTTAGTCGAATTGGAATATATTTGGCAATTTATGCATGCGTATATTCACATATAAATATATATATCATAATATATAGTACATTAATGTAAAGGGGAAATGAAAATGAGTAAAATTGAAATTTTTGATCCAGCGATGTGTTGTGCAACTGGACTTTGTGGAGTTAGTGTTGATCAGGAACTTTTAAGGGTGGCGACTATGATCAATACTCTTACTAAAAAGGGCGCTACAGTCATTCGATATGGTCTGTCTAGTGAGCCTCAAGCTTTCGTTGATAATAAGAAGGTCAATGAGTATTTGATGAAAGAAGATGTGGAAGTTTTACCGATCACAATCGTCGATGGGGAAGTCGTCAAGACCAAGGGATATCCTACCGATGAGGAATTTGCCAAATGGGCAGGTTTGTCCGAAGAAGAAATAGTCACAGTGCCTTCACCTAAAAAAGGTGGATGTTGCTGTGGCAGTGACGGATGTTGCTAAGTAGAAAATTGGAGGACCTACATGTATAAAATATTTAATCCCGATAATATAAAATTGACCAAGTATTTATTTTTCACAGGCAAAGGCGGGGTTGGGAAAACCTCAACCGCTTGTGCTACGGCAATTATCTTGGCTGATCAAGGGGAAAAAGTATTATTAGTCAGTACCGATCCAGCTTCTAATTTGCAAGATGTATTTGGCGTAGAACTTACTAGTAAAGGTACTCCCATTAATGAAGTACCAAACCTAGTAGTAGCAAACTTGAATCCGGAAGAAGCAGCTAGAGAATACAGAGAATCTATCATTGCACCTTATATCGGTAAGCTTCCACCAAGTGTTCTGAAGAATATGGAAGAACAACTTTCCGGTTCATGTACAGTGGAAATTGCCGCTTTTAATGAGTTTTCTAATTTTATAACCGATGAAAACATGCAACAGGAATATGATCATATCCTGTTTGACACAGCGCCAACAGGTCATACCTTACGTATGTTACAACTGCCATCGGCATGGAGTAATTTTATTAGTGAGAATACTCATGGAGCATCTTGTTTAGGTCAATTGTCAGGTCTTGAAAGTAAGAAAGAAGTGTATAAGAATGCTGTAATCACCCTGGCTGATGGTCAAATGACAACACTTGTCTTAATTTCTCGGCCAGAATATTCTCCACTACAAGAAGCAGAAAGGGCTTCTAAGGAACTGAGGGAACTGGGGGTTAATAATCAATTATTAGTTATTAATGGCATACTCGAACTGGATATTGAAAATGATGAAATAGCAGACAAACTATATGCGAAACAGCAAGGGGCGCTGCAGAATATACCTGAATCATTGCGTGATACCCAGACCTATAAAATTCCGCTACGTTCCTATAATGTAACAGGAATTAAAAATATAAGAATGCTGCTCAAAGAAGATTATTTGGAAGCCCAAGATTATAAGTTAACTACAGCAGAACTCCCCAAAGTAAAGGCACTAATTGAGGATCTTTATTCGTCCAAGAAAAGAGTAATCTTTACTATGGGTAAAGGTGGAGTCGGAAAAACTACCCTAGCAGCAGCCATTGCCATCGGTCTTGCCGCTAGAGATGTAAAAGTACATCTAACAACCACCGATCCAGCAGACCATCTGAAATTTGTCGTGGAAGCAGGTCATGGCATTCGGTTAAGTAAGATCGATGAAAAAGAAGAACTGCGTAAATATACAGAAGCAGTTCTGGCAAAGGCCAGAGAAACTATGAAGGAAGAAGACATTGCCTATGTAGAAGAAGATCTTCGTTCGCCCTGCACCCAGGAAATAGCTGTATTCCGTGCTTTTGCTGAGATTGTAGATGAGGCTGATGATGAGATTGTGGTGATCGATACTGCACCTACCGGTCATACTTTATTACTACTCGATGCTACACAAAGTTATCATAAAGAAATACAAAAATCCCAAGGTGATATACCAGAATCAGTGAAGAATTTATTGCCAAGATTACGAGATGCTACAGAAACAGAAGTTGTCATTGTAACACTTCCGGAAGCCACTCCTGTATATGAAGCAATGAGATTGCAAGCTGATTTAAAAAGGGCAGGTATTAATAATAAATGGTGGGTTATTAATTCTAGTCTATTAATGACCAATACCCAAAGCCCGCTATTAAAAGCAAAAGCCGTAAGTGAGATTCCATGGATCAATAAAGTAGATGAAATTTCCCAAGGCAATTTTGCAATGGTGCCATGGAAGGGTGAAGAAATAAAAGGCGAAAAATTAGTAGAATTAATTGTTTAACTATAAATAAGGATCAGTCAGTGTTTACTTATTAACCTTGAAGAATAGGTAAACCTGATTCTTCTTTATCTTTGATAAGGGAAGTTGCGTTAGATCAGCGGACAAAAAGATTTCGAAGTAAGAGGTGGACTCATGGATATTATAGAAGTGCTTAAAGCCTTGGCTGATGAAACGAGAGTTAGGATTTTGAATGTATTATACAAAGAAACTTTATGTGTATGCGATTTGGAAGAGATATTAAAAATTAGCCAGTCTAACGCTTCAAGGCATCTAGCAAAATTGAGAAATGCCAGGCTGATTATTAGTGAAAAGCAAGCCCAGTGGGTATACTATCGAGTTGATGAAAAAATACTCGAGAGATATTCTTTTTTGAAAGAGCTGTTGGCAAAGGAACTGGATAAAAGTCCACAATGCCAAAAGGATTTTAGAAGACTGAAAAAGTACAGAGATTGTGGCGGCAGCTGTGAGCGGATCGTCAAAATTGATGACGAGTAAAAAATATAATGAATAAATGAATAAATTCAATTATAGGCATATAATAAACAGATGGTGCCTATCTAAAAGTGAAGGAGGTATCAGTATTTATATTAATTATTTACAATATTGTAAATAATTAATATAATAAAATTGCAATGTAAAAGTACGGATAATTAGGGATCTGATTAAGGAGGAATCGTAAAATGTCAAATACTCAAAAAAAACTATCTTTTTTAGATCGGTTTTTGACCCTATGGATTTTTGTGGCAATGGCTATCGGGGTCGGGGGAGGTTATTTATTTCCAGAGGTGGCAGCGTGGTTAGATGCATTTTCAATTGGGACGACTTCAATCCCGATTGCAGTCGGTTTAATTGTCATGATGTATCCGCCTTTGGCTAAAGTGAAGTATGAGGAATTGGGGAAAGTATTTCGTAACGCCAAAGTAGTGAAATTATCCCTGGTTCAAAACTGGATAATCGGCCCAGTTCTCATGTTTGTGCTGGCGATTACTTGTCTAGCGGATAAGCCAGATTATATGGTTGGTTTAATACTAATCGGATTGGCTCGCTGTATAGCCATGGTAATACTCTGGAATTCACTCGCTGAGGGGGACAATGAATATGCGGCGGCATTGGTGGCGCTAAATTCGATTTTTCAGCTGGTATTATATTCAGTTTTTGCGTATTTCTTCATCACCGTACTCCCAGGGTGGATAGGATTTAAGGGGATGCAAATACAGGTATCCATGCAGGATGTTGCAATGAGTGTAGCGATATATCTAGGTATTCCTTTTGTAGCCGGATATCTAACACGACAATTATTACTGCCGGCCAAAGGACGCGAATGGTATGAAAAAACCTTCATACCCAAGATTAGTCCATTGGCATTGATTTCGCTGCTGTTTACAATTGTAGTGATGTTTTCCCTGAAGGGCAGCTATATTGTGAAACTGCCTCTGGATGTTGTGCGTATTGCTATTCCTTTAATTATTTATTTTGCTGTGATGTTCCTGGTTTCTTTTTACATGAGCTGGCGTATGGGAGTTAACTATGAACAAACAACGACACTGTCGTTTACGGCTGCAAGTAATAATTTTGAACTAGCTATTGCGGTAGCCGTGGCCATTTTCGGTATAAACTCCGGTCAAGCATTTGCCGCTGTTATCGGACCGCTTATCGAAGTGCCGGTGATGATTGCCTTGGTTAATGTGGCACTGCGCTTGCGGAAATATTTTGTAGTTCATGAGCAATTAAAAGGAAATGGGTAGAAGCTGTTAGTGTTGTTTCGAGGTTGTACCATACGATATAAGCAGAGGCGTTTAAAGGTAATAGTGGGGGTGTACTAGTAAGTGATAAAAGAGATGGATGACCTATATTATTATCTAGAAAAATTAGAGGAAGCTTATGACGTAAAAATTTCAAATTCTCAGGAATATTTGGGAATTCATGAGAATTTGATGAAACTGAAAGCGGCGATTTCAAACGTAGAGGTATTGGTAACGCAATTGATGTTGCAATAAGAAGGTCAAACAAAACGGTTGTGTTCAGAATGAACCGAAGGAGGAATAATTATGTCCGAAACATGGTACCCAATCGTCGATTTGGGGAAATGTACGGGGTGTCAGATCTGTGTTAATTTCTGCAGACAAGGAGTCTACATGGAGCAGGAGGGTAAGCCACTAGTCATCAAGCCCGTCGGATGTGTGCACGGCTGCAGAGGGTGCCAGAACCAATGTCCGTCAGGTGCCATTGAATATGCCGGTAGTGGTGAAGGTGGCTGTGAAGGTTCAGATTGTAATTGTTGTTAGGGCAAAGAAGGGATAAAGACCGCTTTCAAAAGGGATGGTTGCAGAAAAACTGTGACCATTCTTTTTTTTCGCTATAGGACATTATTTAGGTCAGTAGCATATAGTACATCGAAGGGCTATGTATAGTCCTGATAGGTATAAGGAGGGGGATTGTGTTGAAATATGAGTCCAAGGAATATTGGGCAAGTCTCATCAAAATGAGTCTATCACGCTTTTTTATTTTGCACGTACTACATAAACACGCTCTCCATGGTTACGAAATCACCAAGCAGGTGGCTGATATAACGTGTGGCTGCTGTGCTCCTACCGAGGGTAGCCTCTATCCGGTGCTAAGAGAGTTTGTTGATAACGAATTGGTGCAGTTTGACGTCCAAATGGTCGCCGGACGGGAACGCAAAGTGTACACGATAACGCGCAAGGGAGAGCGGGCTTATGTTGTTGCCAGCCAGGCTTGGGGTGAGGTGGCAGGTTATATCTTACAGGCTGTAAATACAGATAAGGTGTAGCAGGCAGTCTAATGATAAGGGGAGGAAGGTTTACATGTTTGAATTGAATAACCTAACGGCAACTGGTGAATATTTTCTTTTGATTACAGGTGAATTGTTGGGCTTATTTGTAGGGGTATCATTTCTCATTGCTGCGTTACAAGAATTTATTCCTGAAGAAACCTTACGGCGTTTTCTTAAACGGCCGTCCAAATGGTTGGGGAATATTTTAGGAGCATTTTTTGGCGCGATAACACCCTTTTGTTCTTGTTCGACGATTCCTATATTGGTAGGATTGCTTAATGCCGGTGCGCCTTTTGGCGCGAGTATGTCATTCCTTATTGCGTCTCCGCTCTTAAACCCCGTCATTCTTGGTTTATTTCTTATGTTGCTAGGCTGGAAGGTAATGATGGCTTATGCAGTAATTACTTTCATCGCCGCTGTTTTGGTTGGAGCCATATGGGAAAGTATGGGGCTAGCTAGTGATTACAAAGCAGGAGTACTACAGAGCGGTTGTGGGTGCAATTGCTCAGGCGTTCTAGAAACAATTGAATTGTTAACCTGGCAAGAGGAAATGAAGCGAGCCTGGGGGCAAACATGGATTTTATTCCGACAAGTATTTCCTTATTTACTTGTTGGTGCTGGCGTAGGCGCGTTTATCTACGGTTTTATACCAGAGGAATTTATTATCCGGGTAGCCGGCCCGAATAACCCTTGGGCCATACCGGTTGCTGCTGCGGTTGGCGTGCCGATGTATATTCGGGTTGAGACGGTGCTGCCGATCAGTTCGGTGTTGCTGGATAAAGGCATGAGTCTGGGCGCATTGATGGCACTGGTAATTGGCGGTGCTGGTGCCAGCATTCCAGAGATAACGTTATTGGCGTCTATTTTTAAACTAAGGTTGGTCAGTATCTTTGTGATTACCATTTTGGGTATAGCCATAATAGCAGGATATTTGTTCCAAGCCTTGCAGGCGACGCTTTTGTAGATTAGGGCAAGAGAATGTACTAAAGATAAGTGTATAGTTGAAGGTTCTGGTGCGAAAATTTTACAAAGTCAAAGATACCCTACCTTTCACCAGAAGATCAAGCTACGATACCCATAATCCTGTTTAGAAAAACAGAGTGGCAGATTGATTTTAAGGGCTTGTGGGTTTACGGTAATTTCATATGTATGTTTCATGTTCGCCTTCAACGTGGTTTGGGCGAATTTTCTATGGGGGGTGACGCACACTTACATGAGTTTCAAGACGACTATTAGACTCAAACCTATTTATAGTTGTTTTGTTGATTGCTGGGAAAAAAATTGAGCACGATGCATTAATCAAGCAGGAATTATTTGATATAAATAGAAGCTTTGATAAATAAAGAATTTATCTATGTAACTTAAATAAGGAGAGGAGTATTAGGATGAAGAGAGTATTATTGATTCTTATGATTAGTGTCTTTTGGTTGTTCAATTCGGTGTCTGTTTTTGCAGCTGAAGGTAAGGCGGATAATTCGCCGGATTGGTTTTATCCTTCTTGGGCAGCTGAAGCCAAGTATAATCAACCTATCGCTGTACTGGACACAGATACTGGTTTAGGGAGATATTCGCTGCACACAAAGGAGATCAGCCTTAAAGATCTCGCCCGTATACATGGACATCTGTGTGATGGATTGGTAATTAGTTATATCGAAATCAATGCCGTATTAGATAAACTATTCCCTAATGGTGTAGTCGATAGAACTGACTTACGAGTAGTTTCGAAAAACGGACCGTGTTGGGTTGATGCTTCATCTATGATGACTGGTGCTCGTATAAATTTCCAGACACTACGGATTGATTCAACAATTGGTGATGGCTTTATTATTCAGCGTATATCAACTGGGGAAGCATATGATGTTCACTTAAAGCCAGGAGTATTTCCTAAAGAACAAGCACAGCTTGAGAGTAAAATTCGCAAGCTGAGAAGCCAAGGACAATCAGTATCGGCTGAAGATATCGATAAAGTTGAACAAATGGGTGAAGAATTGAGCCGAAAGATCTTGAATTTACCACCAGAGGAAATTTTGGTAATAAAAGCTTTACCAGACTATAAATTTGTATTTAATGACATGTTTGGTAATCGTGGAGATATTATCAATAAAAATATGCTTAGAACGAGTAACTAATTTTGTGCAGACTTCTTGATTTCTGAAATAGCACAAAATTGTAAGTAATAATTCTATAGGAAGAATATCTTATTCATATATCCAGCAGAATTAAATAACTGTATTGAAAAGACGGCTCAAATTCAATCTTTGAATTTAGAGTCGTCTTATTATGGAATTAGAAAGGATAACGCTTTCCGATTCCAAGTAAGGGCAACTAAGGATTGATGCAAGCCAAGTTTTCTTTAATATACTAGAAAGTATAAAATTTATGAACCGCAGAGGGCTTATAATAATAATTTCTCTGTGTTCTCTGCGCCTCTGCGGTTAAAAGTTTTTGTCTATATGTTTCTTCCAGAGGACGTGCTAGCGTTGTTCTTATATTTAGGGTCATATAAAAATAATTTGATCTCCCAAGAATAAAAAACTTGTGTTAACTTAAATATGGTATTATGATATTATAAAAAAATAATATACATTTTATGGGTAAATTATTTTAAGAGGAGATAGATATGCATAATCATAGTAGTCACGGTCATGGAGGCAATGACCATAATCACAGCCATGGATTGCGGCGCGAAGGTAACAAGAAGAGTTTGACCGTTGCACTTATCATCACATTCGGTATCATGATTGCTGAGGCAGTAGGAGGGTGGCTAACTAACAGTTTGGCACTGCTTTCAGATTCGGGACATATGCTCAGTGATGTAGGGTCATTGGCATTAAGTCTCATGGCGGTTTGGTTTGCCGCGAAGCCAGCATCAACGAGTAAAAGTTATGGCTATCATCGGTTTGAAATTTTGACGGCTTTATTGAATGGCTTGGCTCTTTTTGCTATCGCTGGGGTCATTATTTGGGAGGCTTACAGCCGATTTAACGAGCCGCCGATAGTGAACAGCGTTCCCATGATGGCGATTGCTTTCATCGGATTGGTTGCGAACCTTATCTGTGCCTGGGTGCTTATGCGTCAAGGTGATGTAAAGGGGAATATTAACTTGCAGAGTGCGTACTTGCATATGATCGGGGACGCTCTTGGTGCGGTCGGAGCCATTTTGGCTGGTTTTTTCATGTATCAATTTGACTTGTATATCGCCGATCCGATCATTAGTATATTGATGTCGCTGGTGATTCTGAAGGGAGCTTGGTCGGTTGTAAGTCAATCGATTCATATTTTAATGGAAGGTACGCCAGGCAAAGCGGATGTGGCTGAGATTGCTGCTGCCCTTGCCGCTATTGACGGAGTGATTAATATTCACGATGTCCATGCATGGACAGTAACTACTGGTTATGAAGTATTCAGTTGTCATATGTTGGTGCGCAAAGGGGTCAGTTCATCCCAGGTATTATCCAAAGCCGTACCGATCTTGGAACAACGATTTGGTATTAAGCATACGACAATACAAGTGGTAGAGGGAGATGCCGATATGAGTTGTTGGGGCTGCAAAGGTGGGGTATGTACTTTTTCCGTGGCCCAGTAAAATATTAAAAAAAACGTAAGATAATAGAGAGGGTAATGGACTATGGAAGTTCGGATTAATGAGACAGCGAGTGATTATATCAGAGACAAGTTGCCGGATAATAGTATTACCCTAGAGGTAGTAGAACGACCAGGCGGGGTCTGAAGCGGGGGTGCTTGCGGGCAGACACCCCGCTTCCCGTCCGTGCGACGGAGTAAACCCAAGAACCCGGAGAATCATGAGTTGCTTGAACAAGAGGGTATTTTCATATATTATAAAGCTAGCATGGCAGACGTATTTAAGACAGTAACCATAAAATTGGAGAAATTTCTATTCATCAAATCCTTGGTGGCTACTGGGGAGAAGTGATTCAAGAGCTAGGTAGCAAATTTTGCTTAAAAAACTAGTAGGCTTTTTGGAGGTTGTTAGCATGGCAGAGGATATCGTTGTAAAATTGACGTCTGAGTTTTTTAAGACATTGTCCCATCCGGTCCGAATTAAAATTCTCCATTGTTTGGAGAAAGGTGAACTGTGTGTGTGTGATATTATTGAGGAACTCGATATTGAGCAGTCTAATTTGTCTCAACATCTAGGTATGATGAAAAAACAGGGGATTATCGACTCTAGAAAAGATGGTCAGAAAGTTATTTACCGCATTGTGTATCAATCAGTTATGGACGTGGTTGGGGCAGCTGAAAAAACATTGAGTGAGCAAATTAGCAATAGTCAGAGCATCTTGAAATTCTTGAAATAGTGTAAACTAGAAGTTGATCGTAGTTAATATTGACATTTCCAAATAATTACCATATTATAATATTATAATATGGTAATTATTTTTAGGCGGTGGTGGATATGTTTCAAACATTTGCGGATTACATGACCTACGAAGTGTTTAAGATTGAGCCTGGAACGCAGTTGGCTGGTGCGGTAGATTTTTTTATTTATGATTCCTTAAAAATATTTTTTATGCTGACCGTGATTATATTTGTTGTTTCCATAATTAGAACTTATTTTTCACCAGAGCGTACTAAACAACTCCTAAGCCATAAACGAGAATTTCTAGGCAATATTATGGCAGCGTTACTAGGCATTGTGACACCTTTTTGTTCTTGTTCTGCAGTACCGTTATTTATTGGCTTTGTGGAAGCGGGTGTGCCGCTAGGAGTGACATTTTCCTTTTTAATTTCTTCGCCGATGGTGAATGAAGTGGCACT
>Ga0316600_10000525_pt1 | contig 18333 bp, 18 predicted proteins | sample OWC_soil_day5_CT_FD_207652 | JGI IMG/M metagenome (GOLD analysis project Ga0316600, IMG submission 207652) | Wetland soil microbial communities from Old Woman Creek delta, Ohio, United States - OWC_soil_day5_CT | ecosystem: Environmental > Terrestrial > Soil > Wetlands | place: USA: Ohio... | reverse complement strand
ATCCCAGTTGAATAGTTGTCCCGTGCCTCCGAAAAACTCCTGCGTATAGGTGTCCAGGAGAAAGGCCGAGACACGGTAGTGTTTTAACGGCTCAAGGTCGCTCAGCTCCTTTACCCGTATCGCCTTTATGACTCTTCCGCCAAGCACACACGCCTTGGGCAATTCGTGGCCATGGAGTTGTGCCACATCAAGAGACGCATGGCGCATAATGGCCTCCACCTCCCCTGGCGGCATGTCAACAAACACGCCCACAGTCGTGACAAAAGGGGGCAGTCTCCGTATGATCTCTTTCGCCTGGTCAGGGGAGACACGGCGCGGGCTTTCCCTGTAAAAGACGAAGCCCACTGCATCGACCCCCAGATCAGATGCAGCGAGGGCGTCATCCACATTGGTGATACCGCATATTTTTACCTTGACCATCACCCTTCATCCCTGTGCAGAGGGATGACCCAGATCCCCTTCGTCGTTACCCGATCACTGGCAACTTTGCCAGTGACTCTTTTATCTTCTCATCCGGATACGCGTAATCCTCGAGTTTTCCCGAGAGATAGTCTGCATACGCAGTGAGATCGAGGTAGCCATGACCGCTGAGGTTGAAGAATATGGTCCTCTGTTTGCCCTCTTCCTTGCATCGCATGGCCTCGTCAATGGTCGCCCTTATCGCATGGGCGGTCTCAGGGGCAGGAATTATCCCCTCTGCCTTTGCAAAGGTGACTGCCGCCTCAAATACTGTAGTCTGCCCATACGCAACCGCGTCGATCAACCGGTCGTGGTAGAGCTGGCACACAAGAGGCGCATCTGCATGATAGCGCAACCCTCCGGCATGGATTCCAGGCGGCATAAAATCGTGCCCCAAGGTGTACATCATCAGCAAGGGAGTGAGACCTGCCGTATCACCAAAATCATATCTGAATTCACCCTTCGTAAGGGTCGGACATGAGATGGGTTCCACCGCTATGACCCTCAGGTCCTTCCCGTGAATCTTGTCCAGGAGGAAGGGGAAGCTCGCCCCTCCAAGATTGCTTCCTCCGCCACAGCAGCCAATGATCACATCAGGATAGTCCCCCACGAGTGCAAACTGTTTTTTTGTTTCCAGGCCAACCACCGTCTGGTGAAGAAGTACATGGTTCAATACCGAACCAAGGGAATAGTTGGTGTCGGAATGGGTTGCCGCATCCTCCACCGCTTCTGATATGGCGATGCCGAGGCTTCCCGGACTCCCCGGGTCCGCTTCAAGGATTTTTCTTCCCGAGTTGGTCACCGTAGAAGGGCTGGGGTGCACGGTGGCCCCCCAGGTCTCCATCGCGATTCTCCTGTAGGGTTTCTGGTCGTAGCTCACTTTCACCATATATACCGTCACCTCAAGGCCAAAGAAACTCCCTGCGAGGGCCATGGAAGAACCCCACTGTCCTGCTCCTGTTTCGGTGGCTATCCTCTTAATCCCGGCCTTCTTGTTGTAATATGCCTGGGGAATTGACGTATTCGGCTTGTGGCTGCCGGCAGGACTGACTCCTTCGTACTTATAATAGATCTTTGCAGGAGTACCAAGTGCCTTTTCCAGCCTGTGCGCCCTGTAAAGAGGCGAAGGTCTCCAGAGGGAGTAGATGTCAAGTACCTCTTCAGGAATATCGATCCACCGCTGGGTGGAGACCTCCTGCTCAATGAGCGCCATAGGGAATATGGCGGACAGGTCGTCAGGCCCCACCGGCTTACGCGTGCCGGGGTGCAGAGGCGGCTTGGGGAGATTTGGCATGTCCGCCATGATGTTATACCACTGCTTCGGGATCTCTCTGTCAGAGAGCACAATCTTTGTTTCCTTCATTTCGTCCTCCTTACCATAAATGTAATTCCTATGTCCGCGCAAAGCGGATTCATTCTCATTGCTCCTTTACCCCCTCAGTTCGTTGAGCTTTTTTCCAATGTCCCGGGACTTCATGAGCGAGGTACCGATGAGTACGGCATCAACACCGCGTGTATCCAGGTGCAGCACATCATCCCTCGTCTTTATTCCGCTCTCGCTCACCACAATCTTGCCGGACGGAATCTCCTTTTTAAGAGAAAACGTGGTATGTAAGTCCACAGTGAGGGTATTCAGGTCCCTGTTGTTTATGCCTATGATGTCCGCATTCAGACGCATCGCCTTCTCCAGCTCATCAAGGCTGTGGACCTCAAAAAGAACGGAAAGCCCAAGCTCTGCACAGAGATGAAGATACTCTTCAGCCTGAGACTTGCCGAGCAAAGATGAGATGAGCAGGAGCGCATCCGCCCCGTATACCCTCGATTCGTAGATTTGGTACTCATCAATTATGAAATCTTTTCTCAGTACAGGTCTTGTGACCGCTTGTTTTACCACAGGCACATGTCTGATATCACCCAGGAAGAAGTCCTCTTCAGTCAGGACAGAAATTGCATCTACCGCGTTTTCCTCATATATATGGGCAATGCCTGCGAGGTCGAAATCATCTCTTATGACACCTTCTGAGGGTGACGCCTTTTTTATCTCTGCGATAAACCGAATATGTCCCTCACCCCTTCTGATGGCATTGCGGAAATCACGGGGCCTTTCAATGTCAGGAATCCGTGCTTTTAGATCGCGCAGGGGAGCCGCGCCTTTCGCGTGAATCAGCCTTTCTCTCTTTTTCTCGGTTATCCTATGGAGAATGGACACCTATGGATTTTAAGGTAAACAAAGGGATTTTTACAACCCACTTCTTAATTTACAGGAAAAAGGATTCACATGGAAAAACCATCATCTGAAAGATTTCACACAATTTATTTGACACTAGTTGACTATTCCCTTAATATTAATTGCAGAACCATAGAATATAGAATAAGGATATAATGAAGGAGAAAGATTCTAAAATATCCTTTCTTAGGAAAAAACACCCACGATCATGGAAACTGATTTAAGGCAAAGGAGGTTTTACTATGTCTAAGAAAGATGAGAGGACAAAGCCTAAGTACGAAGCTCCGATCGTCGTCCCCCTGGGTGATCTGGCCAGAGGGGCCGGAGCTTGTACAGCCGGAAGTGGAGATACAGACACTTGCACTGACGGTGGTCTTGCATTAACTGCTTGCACCAATGGTACTGCCGCAACAGCTGCTTGCACTTCCGGGGGGGCGAATTAGGCCGCATTACGAAATTGATATCTCCTTATATCCTGTTTTCGCAGGCGGGAAGTATACCAAGATGAGCAATGCTCATCCCGGCACCATGACTCAAGGGCGAGGGGATTCATCTTTTTGGAGATCCTAGGTCGGGGTTTGTGCTAAAAAGTACGGAGGTATGCTCTATGAACCGAACGGATAGACCGATTGCTAATCCCATCGTTGTGCTCCGGGAGGAGTTCGACGACTGGGCCGTCCTCTTCAACCCCGATACGGCCGCTGCTGTGGGAATTAATCCTGTCGGTGTGGCGATATGGAAAAGGATGGATGGCAAGAGAAGCCTCAAGGAGATCGTCTTGGAGATCAAAACCAGTTTTGAAGATGCTCCAGAGGCCGCTCTCGAAGAGATCACCGCCTTTGTTGACAAGCTGGCTGAACACGGTTATGTGGGTTATGAACTGAAGGACGACACCGATCACCGAACAATTTGAAAGACAAGACGGAACCAGTGATATCCATGTTGATGCGTACTCCCCGCACTGTGGACATTGAAATCACCGCGCGCTGCAACCTGCGCTGCCGCTACTGCTACTTCTTCAACAACCCGGCTGTAGTTTACCGAGACCTGCCTGCGGACGAGTGGCTCAAGTTCTTCGACGAACTGGAGTCCCTTGGCGTGATGAACGTCACCATGGCAGGCGGAGAACCGTTTATCCGCGACGATCTGCCCGCACTCCTCGAAGGTCTCGTCCGCAACCGGATGCGTTTCTCCCTCCTATCCAACGGTGCGCTGATTGACGACGAGATCGCCGCTTTCATCGCCAGCACACGTCGCTGCGAGTATGTCCAGGTGTCAGTGGATGGTTCATGCGCGCAGACACACGATTCCTGTCGCGGCAAAGGCTCTTTCGACCGCGCGATCCGCGGCATCCGCACCCTGCAGCGCCATCGGGTGAATGCGGCGGTGCGTGTCACTATTCATCGGAATAACGTGAATGATCTGGAAAATATCGCCCACTTGCTTCTGGAGGAACTGGACCTACCCGGTTTCAGCACCAACTCTGCTGGGTACCTCGGCACATGCCGCCTGAATGCGGCTGATGTGCTGCTGAACAGACAGGAGCGTCAGGTGGCGATGGCAACATTGCTGCGCCTCACGCAGAAATACAATGGCCGCATCTCGGCAAGCGCAGGCCCATTGTCTGAAGGGCGCATGTGGCGCCGGATGCAGGAGGCATGGGCACAGGGCGCTCCAGCATTCCCCAATGGGGGACGCCTCACCGCCTGTGGTTGCCCGAGCAGCAAGATCGCCGTGCGCGCCGATGGCGCCATCGTTCCTTGCAATATGTTGGCCCATATGGAGCTGGGGCGCATCAACCAGGATCGGTTGTTGGAAGTGTGGCAACACAGTTCGGCCCTGAACCAGCTGCGTCGCCGGCATACGACTCCGTTAACCGAGTTCGAATTCTGCGCTGGGTGTTCATATACCCCTTATTGCACAGGCAACTGTCCGGGATTAGCCTACACTTTGACAGGCAAGGTGGACCATCCCAGTCCGGATGCTTGTTTGCGACGATTTCTTGAGGAGGGGGGCACAATCGTATAAGCCTGCAGAGCGATATGAGAAATGAAGAGACAGGGCAGGGTGCGATTCCTACGATCAACCTGCTGTATTTTTACCTGACCGAAGGGTGCAACTTGGCATGCCGCCATTGTTGGCTGGCACCCAAGTTCGACACCACCGGCAACCGCTATACAACCTTGCCGGTTGATCTGTTCGAGACCGCCATCCGCGAAGCCAAGCCGCTGGGCTTGAGCGGCGTCAAGCTCACCGGCGGCGAGCCGTTGCTACATCCCCACTTCATGCGTTTGTTGGAGATCGTGCGGCGGGAAGAGTTGGGCTTGTGGATCGAGACCAATGGCCTGCTGTGCACGCCGGAGATCGCCGCTGAGATCGCCAAATCTCCCGAGCGATTCGTATCAGTGAGTATTGACGGAGCTGATGCTGAGACCCACGAATGGGTTCGAGGTGTGCCGGGATCTTTTGAAGCTGCGCGACAGGCGGTGAACAACCTGGTTGCCGCTGGCATCCGGCCCCAGGTTATTTTCACGGTGATGCGCAGCAATGCCGGCCAGGTGGATGCCCTAGTGCACATGGCCGAAGAACTGGGTGCGGCCTCGGTCAAGTTCAACGTGGTGCAGCCCACCGCACGGGGCGAAAAGCTGCATGAAGTCCAAGCGACCCTGAACGTCGCCGAACTCATTGAGTTGGGGCGGCATGTAGAAATGGAACTGGCGCCCAAGACCAAGCTGAGAGTCTTTTTCGATTACCCGCAGGCTTTTCGAGCCCTGAGCCGCATCGGCAGAGGGGATGGGTGTGGCGTCTGTGGGATCTTGGGCATCCTGGGCGTCATCGCCAGCGGACACTATGCCCTATGCGGCATCGGCGAACAGGTGCCGGATCTGGTCTTTGGCGAGGTAGGGAAGGACCTTCTGCAAGAGGTGTGGCAAGAAAGCGCCGTCTTGAAAGCGCTGCGGGAGGGACTGCCCGAACGATTGGAAGGGGTCTGTTCCCGCTGCCTGATGAAACGGCGCTGCCTGGGCTCGTGCGTTGCCCAGAACTACTACAGAAAGGGCAACCCGTGGGCGCCAAACTGGTTCTGTGAACAGGCGGATGAGGCCGGCCTCTTTCCCGCTTCACGTATGGGAACGAGGTCAGCGCCCAGCAGGGAGTTAATCCAGTCTTAGTGAGTATGCACCAGAAAGGTTTTGAGCTTAATAATATAGGAAACACCCCTGGGAACGTTTTGTTCGCCGCTTATGTTGGCCCCAGCATGAATCCTACCCTGTGCGAGCCGGAGATGATGGAGATCGTGCCTTATGGGAGCAGGCCCTTGCGTATTGGAGATGTGGTTTTTTGCCTGCCGCCGAAGGCTGATCAACCGGTCGTGCACCGCGTTGCCCGTGTGACCCCGGCTGGTATAACAACACGCGGAGACAACAACACCCGAGAGGATCCCTACCTTTTGCATCCAAAGGACATCAAAGGTCAAGTGGTGGCCGCCTGGCGTGGCCGGAAGCGGCGGGAAATCTCTGGAGGCTTACAAGGTCGGTTAACAGGCCGTTGGTTTTGTTGGCAACGCATCCTCGACAGAGCAGTGGCTGGTTTGCTGCGCCCCCCTTATCGTGCCCTCTCCCGCCGGGGAAACATCGCCCACCTGTTGCCTCTTCGCTTCCGGCCTCGGGTGGTCGTCTTCCATGCCCAAGGACAAGATCAGTTCCGGCTTCTGATGGGAAAGCAAGTCGTCGGGCAATACGATGACCGGAAGCGTCAATGGCAGATCCAACGGCCGTTTCGCTTGTTTGTAGATGAACGGGTGCTCCCAAAGCAGAAGGAGAAGGATCTGAGCGGGTGACAATGACCCAAATACTTTCGCAAGGATTGCACCATAACCTCATCCTGGCTGATGGGAGCCGCTGGATCATAGCTGCCGGGGACGATGAGGCAGCATCCGTCGTCTCACAACTACATCATGCAATGCAGATGAGCGTAACGACAGGCTCAGTCGAACGATCTCATCACAGCGTTGTGCGCCGCCTTCTCGTCCTGGTTGATCCGCACAAACCCGAAGCATCCTCGGCAACGTGCTATGTCCCGTTACTATCTGAAAGCAGTGGCTTCGCTGTTTGCGTTCTGCGCCCAGCCGCTGACAGCGATGGGCTGTTTGTCCAGCTTGTGCAGCTCTCTTTAATCTTTGCCCACGATGCTCAGGCCCGCGGAGGAGTTCTCATACACGGCGCTCTCGCTGAACGGAATGGCAGCGGTGTGATCCTGGCTGCACCGGGCGGGATCGGAAAGACCACTGCCAGCAACCGGCTTCCGGCCCCATGGAAATCATTGTGCGATGACACCACGCTTGTGGTACGGGATCCCCAAGGGAACTACTGTGCGCACCCCTGGCCCACCTGGAGCCGTTTCCTGTGGGGAGGGTCAGGCGGCAGTTGGGAAGTGCAGAATGCTGTGCCTCTCAAAGGCATCTTCTTCCTGAGACAAGCGCTTGAGGAACGGATCGAACGGGTGGGTACTGGCCAGGCGGTCAGCCTGCTAGTGGAGTGCGCTGCACAGGCCTCGCAGCTCATGACTCGGGGCCTCGGCAAAGAAGAAACCCGCGGCCTGCACCTGGAACGGTTCAATAACCTTTGTGCCTTGGCCCGGGTCGTACCCACACACGTACTTCACATCAGTTTAACCGGCGCCTTCTGGCAGGAGATTGAGCAGGTGCTTTCGAGAAGCCATTGTGAAGGAACATGAGTAACGATCGGTCCTAATCAGTCACAATCACTCAAAGCAGGAAGGTGTTGGATAATTACATTCGATGATGAACTTTCAAGGGCAGACTGTCTCGGCAAAACTGAAAATGCAACGCACATTGCAGTTCGAGCGTGCGTTGCGTTTTGTCTGGCAGGATGGCTGACCGCATCTATGTGCTGAAGGAGGGAAGAATCATCGAAGGTGGCACTCACGAAGAACTGCTTCATCATGGTGGAACATATGCACACTTGTTTGAAACCCAAGTTCAGTATTATATGTGAAGGCTTGCAGGCCCGAGGTATTTGAATGGATCTATACCGAACCGATGAATTGCTCCTTTACTGCCTCAGCGTGGTTCAGGAAGAATCAGGTGAGACCAGGCTCAAAGAGCTATCAAGCTCTGATTGGGATGTTCTCATCGAAAAATCGTGCTGGCATGGCATCGCTCCTTTGCTTTACTATCGTCTAATAACATTCCATCCCAGCACACCTGTTCCGGCCAGCGCACTGGAGAAACTGCAGCTGGTCTATCTCCAAAGCTCAGCCAGGAATATGCATCTGTACCAGGAACTGGGTAAGATACTGGAAAGATTACGGCATGACAGCATCCAAGTGATCGCACTCAAGGGAGTTCACGTGGCAGCGGCTGTGTATCAGAACATCGCCCTCAGGCCGATGGAAGACATCGACCTGCTTGTGAAACAGACTGACCTTTTAAGGGTACAAGAGATACTGGTGAAACAGGGCTATATATCCTCAAAAGAAGAAAGCAGTGGATTCTGTCTCGGCTTAGGATCTGCGCAAGTACATTTGCCCATGTACCGGAAAGGGGATTCATTAGTCGTTGAAATACACTTTAACATTGTTGGTCCTCCTTTTTCCCTTCAACTTGACGTTGAAAAGCTGTGGGGCAGGGCTCAAATGAGCTCACTCCAAGGCATCGAGGTATTGACACTGTGCCCTGAAGATTTGTTGATTCATCTGTGTATGCATTTCAGTTTTCATCACGGTTTTGACAACGGTATCAGGCCATTGTTTGATATCTCACAAACCATTCAGCATTACGAAAGAGAACTTGATTGGGAGCAGGTGCTGAACAGGAGCAAAGAATGGGGCGTGGTTAAATGTATTTACCTGGCTTTGTCTTTGGCCAACAAATTTGTAGGTGCGCCTATCCCTGTGCAAATAATGAAGGACTTGGATGTGTATAATGACAGTTTTACTGCTACAGCACTCGCTGAGGAATTAATATTCACAAAAAGCACACATGTAGCACCAAATATTGCAATGCTCTTTGACAATAAAAGTTTACTCGATAGGTTGATTCATTTCATCAGATGCGTTTTTCCACCGAAAAATACAATGGCTGATATGCACCTGCTGGTCAGAAATCCATTATCTGTGTATTCCCTCTATTTCTTTCGCATCAAAGGCCTTTTGAAAAGGCACGGCCAAACCGTATGGCGACTATTCCTGCGTGATAGGGAGATATCCACTTATGCGAAATTCGAAAATAAAAGAAATGCCCTAAAGAACTGGCTCATACAAAGAAATTAGATGTTCCTGATAAGGGATTATGAAACGTCCTGCAGGGTGCCCGTGTCAAGCCTCAGGATAGAAGTTGTGATATAATTGCCCTAAATGGACACAAAAGGGACGATCGCAAGGTCAGCAGGAATCATATCCCTCGCCACCTTCATCAGCAGGGTCCTCGGATATGCAAAGGACATGATCCTCGCCCGTTACTTCGGCGCAACGGGCATCTCTGATACCTTCTTTGTCGCTTTCAGAATACCCAATCTCCTGAGAGAGCTGTTTGCCGAAGGCTCAATGTCATCCGCGTTCATACCGGTTCTCACAGAATACCGGACACACCAAGGTGATGAGGAAGCAAAGCGGCTTGTGAGGATCACGTTCACCTTCATGCTGATATGTGCAGGATTATTTTGTGTGGCGGGCACCATCTTTGCCCCGGAACTTGTAACCCTCATTGCTCCGGGGTTCCTTGGCGATGCCGGGAAATTTTCCCAGACCGTTCTCCTCACCAGGATAATGTTTCCCTTTCTTCTCTTTATTAGCCTTGCTGCACTGGTCATGGGCGCCCTTAACACACGAAGAGTGTTTTTCGTGCCTGCCCTGGCACCTGCCATGCTCAATGTGACCATTATTCTTGTGGTATTGACGTTGGTTCCCCTTCTGCACCAACCCATCATCGCGGTAGCGGTAGGGGTTACCCTGGGCGGTCTCGTCCAGTGCGGATTTCAACTTCCCGCATTCTTTCGCAGGGGATATGACCTCCGCATGGATTTTCAGTTCAGACACCCCGGTCTGAAAAAGATGTCGATCCTCATTATGCCCGCAACCATGGGAATGGCGGTCGCCCAGGTGAACATCTTCGTCAGTACCATCCTTGCCTCCTATCTTGCCCAGGGCAGTATCACCTACCTCTATTATTCCATGAGGTTGATTCAGTTTCCCATAGGCATTTTTGGTGTGGCCATGGGCATGGCGGTACTTCCCACCTTATCCGAGCATGCAGTGAGAGGGGAGATGGACAAACTCAGGGAAGACTTCTCCTTTGCGCTGCGGCTCCTCTTTTTCATCACCGTTCCTGCCATGATAGGACTGATTGCATTGAGAGTGCCGGTGATAAATATCCTCTTCCAGCGTGGCATGTTCGATTACGGAGCCACGGTGGGAACCGCGGATGCGCTTCTCTTTTATGCCACCGGGATATGGGCCATTGTGGGAGTAAGAATTGTCACCGCCACATTCTATTCCTTGAACGATACCAAAACACCCGTGAAGGTCGCTGCTGCTGCAGTGGTGATTAACATCATTATGAGCCTGCTCCTCATGAATCCGCTCAAGCATTCCGGTCTCGCATTTGCCAATGCCATTGCGTCGAGTGCTAACTTTATTCTTCTCTTTTATTTCTTACGGCGGCGCCTCGGCCGTATTGATGCGAAAAGGATTCTGAAATCCTTTATGAAGATTTGCGTTGCGTCAACGATCATGGGCGTGCTGGGATGGCGTGTCCTTCACGGCGAGATGTGGATGGCGTCCGGGAGGGTGGCGGAAAAGGCCCTCTATCTTTCCGGCACCATTGTGGTATGCGTAGGTATCTACCTGACCATCAGCTTCCTGCTGAAAGGCGACGAAATGAATTACCTGTATGACCGCATTAAAAACCGTCTGAGGAGGAATACCGCATGATTATCAGGTCAATTCCCCTGGGGCCGCTGGAAGCAAACTGCTTTATAGTGGCTGATGAGCATTCGAGAAAGGCAATGGTCATAGACCCTGGGGACGAGCCTGACACGATCATGGACGTCCTGAAGACAGAGAACCTTTCCCTTGAGTACATCATATGCACCCATGCGCATTTTGATCATGTGGGCGCACTTCCTGAAATTAAGGAACAGACGGGTGCAACCGTCGTGATTCATAAGGATGAACAGGAGATTTACTATGGTGCCAGGGACATGGCAGCATTCTGGGGATATACTCTTGACCCGCTTCCCGAACCTGACCTCCTTGCAGAGGATGGCCATGAAATAAAAATGGGAAATCTCACCTTCACGGTGCTCCATACCCCCGGTCATAGTCCTGGCGGCATGTGCCTTTTCGGCGAGGGGATAGTGATCACCGGGGATACGCTCTTTGCCGGATCTGTGGGAAGGACAGACTTTCACGGAGGGGATAACCGGAAGCTGAAACAGTCCTTCGAAAGACTGATGTCTCTTCCCCCTGAAACGGTGGTGCTTGCAGGACACGGGCCGAACTCGACAATAGGAAGGGAGCGCTCGGAGAATTTTTTCCCGAAATTATTTACTTGACAAAACCATTATGAACTGGCATAGTTACGTATCATGATGTGAGCATCGCTGCATCACCGGGTCCCCCAAAAATCATTGATTCTTGAGGTGCCTTTACCCAGGACCAAAGGTCTTGGGATTTTATTTTTAGGAGGAAGGATGGGAAACAAACTTTATGTAGGCAACATTTCATTCCAGGCATCAGAGGAGGACCTGAAGGATCTCTTCTCAAAGGCAGGAGAGGTTCTCTCGGCGAAGCTTATCACTGATGCTGCCACGGGAAGGGCACGGGGGTTCGGATTCATTGAGATGAGTTCTGATGCAGAGGCCCAGAAGGCGATCTCCACGCTGAACGGTACAAGTTTCATGGATAGGAACATTATTGTCAGTGAAGCGAAGCCTCAGGAGCGAAGAGAGAGGGGAACGAGAGATCGCGGTGGTTTTGGAAGCAGAAGACCGGGGGGAAGAAGATAGTTTAAATTCCAAGATCTCCCGACATAGGTCAGGATCTCTTCAGAATCATAGAGCCCAGGGACAGGCCCAGTTCTCTTGAAACCACTTCACATTTGGACTGAAAGAGGTACACTATTGTCTTTTTGGGATCCAACACTGTTTCAAAATTTCCCTGCCCCTTGCTGAGAATGAATCGCATCTGCGCATACTTCCTCTGAAAATCTACGGAAGTCCATTCGAGGATCGTTCCCACCGCATCGGAACCATTGTCGATTACCTCACAGACCTCCGCTAATCCTGCCTCAATGGCATCAGCCTTTGTGCAGTCGTTAAGCACAGGAGAACCCTTTACCACTGCAAGTACCCTCTTGCCGTGGGCTACCATGGTCTCTATGAGAATCCTGTCAAATACAATCTCCCCGGCATTATCCAGGAGATAGAGCACTTCTTTTGTATCCGAGAGTGTATCCTTAAACGCGTGATAGTCATCCACCGCAAAAGGACTGTGGAGAGACCGCTTCACCGTGCCCTCGATATCAACAGAGGTGAATATTCCGAAATCGATCACATTCCCTGCTACGGCAAGCCTTGAAGCAGTCCAAAGGGGATCACTGCTTTCCTGAACCATTTTTTTTAAGAACGGATAGAGGGCGAGGGCGATCTGGTTATATTCCGACTTTATCTCCTGAAAAGGGTCCCTCTGGAGCAGTTGCCTTATCTTCCTGTGGATGAATGTGGTGGTATAGGCAGGAGGCCTGGATGTATCACTTTGTTCGACCTCGTGGAGGACTGCCTTCAGTACCTTCTCCTGAAGCGCCGTGTCCCTTGTTCCAAGACGCAGAGCGATGACCGACTGTCTCAGGAAACAAGGGAAACAGTCAAGATGGACTCTCACAAACTCTTCATGGAATCAGCCTTTTCCTTGATTTCGAGGGCTGTCCGCTTCCTGTATGCTATCAGTTTTTTCACAATTCCCTTATCTTTCCTGCCCATAATCTGCGCCGCGAATATGGCAGCGTTCTTTGCTCCGGCCTTCCCTACTGCCATAGTAGCCACAGGAATACCAGGCGGCATCTGGACCGTACTGAGAAGGGAATCAAGCCCCTGGAGGGGAGATGAATTGAGGGGGACCCCAATCACGGGAAGTATAGTATGTGAGGCGACAACCCCCGCAAGATGTGCCGCCGCACCGGCAGCCGCAATGATTACCTCTATACCCTTCCCTTCAGCCTCGCTCGCGAGTTTTTGGACCAGTTCAGGTGTCCGGTGGGCAGAGGCAATGGTCATCTCATAGGAAATCCCCAGCTCTTTCAGTATCTTTCCCGTTTCCTCTACTACAGACAGATCCGAATCACTTCCCATCATTACCAAAACCCTCGGTTTCATAGTCCTCCCCCTTATTTCCTTTTTAGTGCCCTTTCCGCGATGTCCTTCCGGTAATGCATTCCCTCAAAGCAAATCTTCTCAATCGCGTGATACACCTTATCCCTGGCCGTACCTACATCAGCTCCCAGGCCGGTAACCCCCAGAACCCTTCCGCCCGAGGTGACCACGTGGTCATTTTCAAAGGAGGTCCCTGCATGAAATACAAACACATCCTTTTCATTTCTTATGCTCTCAAGCCCATTAATAATCTTCCCTTTCTCATACTTCCCCGGGTACCCCCCGGATGCAATCACCACACAGACAGAGGAATCAGGTCTCCACTGAATATCCACCTCCGAGAGTTTCTCATCAGTAATGGCAAAGGCAACATCCACAAGGTCTGTATCCATTCTCGAAAGAACAGGCTGGGTTTCAGGATCGCCCAACCGGCAGTTAAACTCAAGGACATAAGGGACATTATTTTTTATCATAAGGCCTGCATAGAGTATTCCCTTATATTTTATTCCCTCAGCCTTCAGCCCTCTTAACGTGGGCCACATGACCTTCTCCATGATCTCCCCTTCCAGCTCCTTTGTGACGACAGGAGCAGGGCTGTACGCACCCATCCCTCCCGTGTTCAGCCCTTTGTCGCCATCGAACACCCGTTTGTGATCCTGGGAACTCGCCATGGGTTTAATCGTCTTTCCGTCGCAGAACGCCATGAAGGATGCCTCCTCTCCCTCGAGACACTCCTCCACCACCACCCTGTCTCCCGCATCTTCAAATATCCGGTCCCGCATTATCAGCTTGAGGGCATTGATCGCCTCATCCATGTCCGTAGCAATAAAGACTCCCTTCCCTGCCGCAAGGCCCTCAGCCTTGATCACAATAGGGGTCCCCTTCATCCTCACATGATTCTCTGCATGGACATAGGACGAAAACACGCTGTACTCTCCTGTGGGGATACCGTACCGTTTCATGAAATCCTTGGCAAAGACCTTGCTTGACTCAAGCTGTGCTGCTTTTTTACTCGGTCCCAGTATTCTCATCCCCTGCTTTTCAAAGGCATCCACAATGCCCCGGGAGAGGGGCTCTTCAGGCCCTACGATGGTGAGATCGATCCACTCATACTTCACAAAATCCACCAGGGCATCGAAATTGTCCGTTCCCACGTCTATGCATTCGGCCAAATCTGCGATTCCGGCATTCCCCGGTGAACAGTAGATCTTGTCCACATGCCTTGACTGAGCTAACTTCCATACAATCGCGTGTTCCCTTCCCCCGCCACCGATCACGAGAACTTTCATATTACCCGCTCCTTTCTCTCGCATTGGTAACCAGCCTGCACACCGTATTATTTGCCGTACGCGTGCTCCGGAGACGTGCTCCCCTCATCACCAGGTGTCTTGAGAGTATGATGTGCAGTAATTATACCATTTCGAATTTCCCTGCACCTGTTCCCCGGTCTTCTCACTGTTCCGGTTCCGGACTTTGTCCCACTTCATCCCCAGAAATTATGATACCTCTTGCACCCTGTAAAGAATCTCATCAGTGTCTGAAATGTCTTACCCCGGTAATAATCATAGCCATAGCATACTCGTCCGCCGCCTTTATCACCTCTTCATCCTTGACCGATCCACCCGGCTGCACCACTGCAGTCACCCCGGCTTCATGAAGCACATCGATTCCGTCCCTAAAGGGAAAGAAGCCGTCAGAAGCTGCCACAGAACCCTTCACAGGTTCCCCTGCGTTCAAGAGACCGGTCTGTGCAGAAAAAACCCTCTTTGTCTGACCAATGCCGATTCCTGCAGTCCTGTCTTTGAATGCATACACAATGGCATTGGATTTCACATGTTTGCAGACCTTCCACGCAAAGGACATTGCCTCGAGCTCATCCTTTGTGGGCTGGCGTTTGGTCACTGCCTTAAGCGCCATGATGTCTTCTGTGGAATAGTCCCATCCCTGGAGCAGTAGGCCCCCGGCAATCCTCTTTATGTCCCAGGAACCGGGCCGTCTCTTATCGGGCAGGAGCATGTCAGGGAGTGCAAGGAGTCTCACGTTCGGTTTGTGGGAGAACACTTCAAGGGCACCTTTGGTAAAAGAAGGGGCGATGACCACCTCGAGAAAGAGGTCCGCCATCTCTTTTGCGGCCGCTTCATCCACTTCGGTAGTGAATGCCACAACTCCGCCAAAGGCTGAGACGAGATCGGTTTTTGCCGCCTTTGTATATGCTTCAGCGGCAGTGGCGCCCAGGGCAACCCCGCAGGGGTTGTTATGTTTTATTATTGCGCAGGCCTTCTGGTCAAATTCGAGCGCAAGGAGCAGCGCAGAGTGAGTGTCCAGATAGTTATTAAAGGACATCTCCTTGCCCTGGAGGACCTTTGCGTCCGTGAGGGAAAGACCTTTAGTCCTCTCTCTATAGATGGCAGCCTTTTGGTTAGGGTTCTCTCCATATCTCAAGGTAGCGACCCTTTTAAGAGTGGTGGTGAAAAATTCAGGGAAAACGGGTTCCTTTTCCGTGATTCCCGTGAGATAATCCGCGATAAGCGTGTCATAGCGTGCAGTATGGGCAAAAACCTTTTTCGCGAGGTTGAGTTTTGTCTCTTTGCTCAGTGCCCCTTTGGATGATTTTATTTCACGAAGTATGGCTTCATAGTCATCGGGGTCCACGACTACGGCGACGTCCTGAAAATTCTTCGACGCAGCTCTGAGCATGGTGGGACCGCCGATGTCGATATTTTCAATGGCCTCTTCAAAACTCACACCAGCCTTTGAGACGGTCTCCTCAAAGGGATAGAGATTTACCACGACCATATCTATTGGTTTGATACCATGTTTTTCAATATCCTCCATGTCCTTAGGATTGCTTCTTCTGGAAAGAAGTCCTCCGTGTATCTTTGGGTGAAGGGTTTTCAACCTCCCATCCAGCATCTCGGGGAACCCGGTGTAATCAGATACCTCTAACGCGGAAACACCCGCCTCCCGGAGGGATTTTGCCGTCCCCCCCGTGGATAAGATTTCCACTCCCATGGCCGAAAGTTCCTTTGCAAAATCAACGATACCTTTTTTGTTCGAGACGCTCATGAGTACTCTTTTAATCATATGTTCCTCCCATCAGATTTTATAATTATACGATGATACAGACTTGAATGATTCCGCGAACCATTACATCACATTATCCCTCTTTCTTTAAGGCTCACGTACGTCCCATCGCCGATAATCACATGATCAAGAACCGTAATGCCCACAATATCCCCTGTTGCCTTCAGTCTTTCGGTAACCGCGATGTCATCCCTGCTCGGCCCCGGGTCTCCGCTGGGATGGTTGTGGACAAAGATAACGGAAGCCGCTGACTCTCTGATAGCCTCCTTAAAGGCCTCACGGGGGTGGATAAGGGAATTGGTGAGTGTTCCCTCCGAAACCTTCACCTCCCGCACTAATCTGTTCTTTGTATCAAGGAGTGCGCAGAGAAAGGTCTCTTTTTTTGCATTTTTGAACCGGGACGCAAAATAGGAATAGACGAGATGGCTTGAGGAAAACACAGGGGTATTCCCTATAGGCTCGCTCATCAGACGCTTCCCCAACTCAAAGGCTGCCTTCAGCTGCGCAATTTTTGCCTTTCCCAGACCCTTCATTGAGGAGAGAGCAGCAACAGAGGCGCTGTCGATATCTTTCAATCCCCCAAATTTATCCAGCAGTTCCATTGCAAGGGCAAGAACGCTTTTCCCTTCTCCGCCTGTCCTGATGATTATTGCAAGGAGTTGGGCATCTGAAAGGCTTTCTGAGCCATGCTTAATGAGTCTTTCCCTTGGCCTCTCATTTTCTGGCCAGTCTTTAATCTTCGGGTTAGCCATCTCACTCCCTTCCAGTGGAAGCCTATTTTATCAATTTTGCTTCATTTTTTGTGCAAAACTTTCTTTGTAGTTTCCTGCAGAAATTATCTAAGGGGCCGGAATATAATTCCCATGCTGTTGATTAAGAACACTATTTCCTTATTTTTCATTATCTGTCCCGCGACCTATTTTTTTGCCTGCAAAAAATGTATAAAAAAAAGCAAAAAATGTATAGAAATTCCTTTCCGATTTTGAAATACTTACTCCATAGAGAAAGAATCGATGGATATCACCAGGATACATTCACCATGGAAAAGCCATTTGTAGGAAAGTTGCAAAATGAAGTGCATTACCGATGCGATACCTGCTATGCCATTAAGGTTCTCAAATATGTGGTAATGGACCATGCAGGCAACATCTTGAGTATTTGCGAAGAATGCAGGGACAGGATTTTGGAGGAGAGTAACTGATTCTTAAGGATTCGAGAACTGAATAAGTAGGGCAAATCAAGCATATGTAACTACTTTCTCCGATATCCTGCGTACACGCACATAGACAAACGTTGTTTGAGAAAGCCACATCCTTGAATTCTCCCTGCCAGTGAATACTCCTATTAAATCTCCCTCACACCGCACTCTTGAAGGGCTTCGTTTCATTCGGTAGAATTTGGTGAGACGGAGTGATATCAGCTTATCAGCAGGTGAGTAGTGTGTGTCAAGAAAGACAAGCTGCGTCCACATAATGACTGCTCACTGAATGAGTGCGCATAGAGGGAGGCATTATGCTTGAAAAGAGGAATCCTTTACAGACAGGTGCATGGAAAAAACTGAGTTCACATTATGAGTGTATGAAAACTCTTCACATGAAGGACATGTTCAGGGAAGATCCGGAACGGTTCTCCAAATTCTCTTTACGGTTTGAGGATATTCTCGTGGATTACTCAAAAAACATCATAAATGAGGAGACCCTTCTCCTGTTTGTGGAGCTGGCCCGGGAAACCGGGGTAAAGGATGCCATAGAAAAAATGTTTTCTGGTGACAGGATCAATGAGACAGAGCAACGGGCAGTACTCCATGTGGCGCTCAGGAACCGCTCGCACAGTCCTCTCTCTGTGGATGGAAAAGATGTAATGGGCGAAATAGATACGGTCCTAGCGCAGATGGGAAGGTTTTCATCCATGGTCATTTCAGGGGAATGGAAGGGGTATACCGGAAGACCCATGACGGATATTGTCAACATAGGTATCGGTGGCTCTGATTTGGGTCCTGTTATGGTAACCGAGGCGCTCAAACCCTATCACAAGCCGCATATCAGAATCCATTTTGTCTCCAATATAGACGGGACCCATATCACGGAAACCCTGAAGGGTCTTTCACCCGACACCACACTGTTTATGGTTGCATCCAAAACCTTCACCACCCAGGAGACTATGACAAACGCCCAT